>Ga0126342_10017595_pt1 | contig 12347 bp, 12 predicted proteins | sample Cyp1metagenome_FD_92528 | JGI IMG/M metagenome (GOLD analysis project Ga0126342, IMG submission 92528) | Coral microbial communities from Lord Howe Island, Old Settlement Bay, Australia - Cyphastrea 1 metagenome | ecosystem: Host-associated > Invertebrates > Cnidaria > Coral ... | reverse complement strand
TGCACGGTTGGAAGCACGGTGAGTCAACGATTGCCTTTTTCTTTGAAAGTCTTGATTTGAAACCCTTAAAAATGAGCCAGATCTAAGACCCATCAGATCCAGTAGCAGCTTTCATGTTGGTGATCCTTTATACAGACATGATGATCAACTCGTATCATCCAATGCGACTCACATCCCAATTGGATTCCCCGTTCTTACCATACCACATCTTATATGTTCGGCTAATCTTAGATGGACTGGATAGTTAAATCCTTCAGTCTTTTGGTATCAATGGGATTATCTACTGACTAGCTAAGAATTTAACATGTTGCAGGGTATCTAAGATTGGCCATGTATATAAGAATCATCTAAATCAGGGTGGCCCCTGGGGGGCCACTCGCCATTGCAGCCACAGGTCCAGAGCGGCGGTGGAATGCTTCGAAGGGCGGAGATTTGCATCGTGGCCAGCGAGGAGATGATGGCGATGATGGGGCAACGGTCACATGGAGCTGATGTTCCCAGATGAATGGAAGTTGTCTTATCATCCCCAAGTAGATAGGGACTTGGGTCTTGGTAAACTCCGAATCTGAAATGGTGAGAAGGTACTTGTCTATTTGTTTTGATTTTTTTGGAACATTTCTAAGTAGAACCACCAAGTCAACCATCATTATTACTTGACCATTGGGGTTCTGAACCATCAACAAGCACTAAGTATCCTTATACAATGAGTTGTCGGTTTGTGTTCCTTCAAAGTAGAAAACCGCTAAGGCCAGGTCAGGTGCTCTAAAACATAATGTTCCATATGAAATGGCTATGAAGTAGATATTCCACCAGTTTTACAAGCAACCACATGATGGGATGATGAGTTTTCCTAGATGAATGGAAGCATGAACATCAATAGCAGTCAGCATCAACTGGCATCAACCAACTGTTTTGCTGTAAAGAGAAGGATGCCAGCTGTTTAACCCATAGATGGACTACATGCAGAAGCATATCAATGCATTTCAATGCAGATGGAAACGTGCACAAATCCCAGACAGGTGGATTTAGAATTGGATGACGGGAAAGTTTTAAGGGGTTTCTTCAGCATTTTTAGTAACACTCTGCTGGTTTGCTGGTTTCAAATAAGTTTTAATGTTCAACGCCAGAAGTTGGATGATCGATTCCGAGTTGAAACCACCGGTCCCTTCCAGTCCCTCCGTTCCCGCCACCGCGACGCCAAGAGGACCGTGTTGGCATCACCATGGAGCATCCCCTTTCGGAACTGATGTTGGACCACCGCAAGAAGCGCGTGAAACGGGTGGCTAAGGCAGCCCTGGTGGTTCTACGGCCGTGTTTGTTGTGGTTCCTTTCATTTCCAATCATGTTTACTCAATGTCTTCTCCCAGCCACAAGCGACCTACCATATTTTTTGAGGGTTGAAACATGTTGAACATATTTTTCAAATTTTCAACACATCCATTGATAGTAGATACCAAAAGAGACAATGTGTGTTTAAATTTTCCCATATCTTCCAAGTTTTGAATGTTTAACATTTTAAATAGTAGATTTAGTAGATAAATCACAATGTTTAACATCACGTTTGGTTGTTAAGTCATGTTAAGTCCCATTGTTTGATGGTGAAATCCCCATGTTTCTGGCTGAAACTCCCAGCATTTGGGATCCCATCGGCCAAAAAAAAAACGGCCAGGCGGGTCTTCGGGACCTGGTCCCCATGCTGCGCGACATCTTGGAACGGCCGCGGAAGGTCTTCCAAACCTGGCGGAACTGCGCCCTGAGCGGCGAGGATGTGGCCTGGCGGACACGGGGTACCCATGGGTACCCCGGTACCAACCCAATTTTAGGACACCTCCAGAAATGGTAAGATCGGGGACTGTGTGGAAGATCTGAGAACATGGAGGGATTATATGGGAACATGGGGTGTAAGCAGCAAAAGGGGTGGATCATCCACAATTAGAAGGGAGAGTTAGTGGGGTTCAAACCCAGCTTCACGGAGGATGTGGGTTGTGGCAAGAGTCCCTTTCCCCTAATACTAACCACCCCCTTTAGGGTGCGAAGCTTTCCCCCAATATGTAATCAAATGAAAACCTCAACACAAAAACATACAAAAACTATAGTTTTTTTTCATATTTTTTCCATGTCTAAATCAATCAAATCCCTGATTAACATATTGCCAAAACATCGAAGCTTGCCCCTTAATTATAATAGAATCAAAACATTACCCTCTGGCTATTTAACATAGCCATGGGAAATGGCCCATCTATAGATGGTTCACCTATTAAAAATGGTGATTTTCCATGGCTATGTTAAACATGAACATGAACGTTGACATCCCACCCCACCCCACCCAACCCCATGATCAACGTAACATCATCAGCGTAGCATGAACATGAACGTTAACATCCCATCCCACTCCACCCCACCCCATCATCAAAGAAAAACAGAACAATGCTAAAATGAAAATAAGAAACACCAAAACACCCAGGCGCCCTGCAGCGCCCATGACAACTAATTTTTATTATTCACGGATGAAACCGTCGAATTTGACTTTGATGTTGGAATTGTATGAAATTGTTTCCTCAAGGGGATCAATTAAAAATCAACGTGATCAATGTAAAATTTTCCGAATTTGGCAACGGATCCTACTTTGTTTTGGCATTTGGGGGACGTTTTAGTCATAGGGGGAGGGACTATATATAGATGTCCTGCTTATCTCTTGTCACCTTCCCCCATTTTTTCACAATCAATACCGACCTCACTGCGACCTCACTGGATTGGTGGTTTGGTTTGCGGGCAATTAGCCCAGTGTAGCCGAACTTTTCTGGCTAGATTGGTAGGGGATGGTAGGGGTCAGTATCAGGAGACATGATGGAACGTTGCAGGGTGGATCAGTGCGAGAGGGGTGTTATTACCTTCGCAGCCACCGTTTTATTCTGAGTTTAGGCAGGTGTACCAACATGTACTGGATTGTACTGATGCGAAGTAGGGGTAAATTACATGGTTAGAAAGATGAACCATATTTCACCACGCAAATGGCTAGTTTGGACAAATCGAAAGGAAGGAGCCCCCCAGTCGTTTTTTTTGGTTTTGTTTTACGTATCCATCCGTCAGCCACTCGTACTACACTAACATGAACGACCTCCCTATCGAAGTCCAGGATGTCCAGAATTGCGCGATGTACAACCTTTTTTTCTTCTTTTACACCTACCTTTGGTAATCAAATGTGGCAATAGACAATCCCGATATAAATGGAGGTTTAATTGGAAAATGATCTCTTAGTCTCTAAGTGGTGGATTTTACATTGCCACGTTTGATCACCCGAAGGTAAGCGGCACTTTACCTATTCAACATTTGGGACCGTTCAGGCACATTACTGGGCTACCACTTCGGCGAAAGTGGCTCAGACCAAGTGTCCTGGTGCAGATGGGGAAAACATCGTGGCCTTTGGGGATGCAAATTTGGTGGTTACTCCTCTGACAATTCAAGATGTTCTTATTCTTAGTTTCGTATCGCATCGTATCCCACAGTTTTTTCCACCAAAAACCTCCAATATCCTCCAATTTTGTTGGCTCTCCTCTGATAATTTCACGACTTTTGCTATGGAAAATTGATGAACATTGCCCATTTGGTTCAAAGATTTGCCTATATTAAGAATGTTGATTTCCATAGCCCATAGCTATGTTAAACTATCGGAGGGTGCGGTTGGTCTTGTTTTGTGCGCCCTTCAATGATCAAACATGAAAGCCCTTAGAAATGGGAAATTAAATGGTAAAATCATCGAAGTACACGGGAGGTTTCGCAGCAAACCATGTTTGATCAGCAGAGCGTATGGGAAACTCAAGGACAATCACCGATTATTGATGATTGGTATAGATTGGATTTGGACGTTGACAACAGCTGATGATTATTGGTGATGTGTTCAGCCGGTAATTGGGTAATTGTTTTTTCCTGATGAATGTATCTATGATCTATATAACCAAGTGTTGTTCTTTACTCGATGGGAGGACCAATGTTGCTTTTTCTGCAAGAAGTCCGAGAAAAACAAAAAACAAAAACCAGTTGACATGTCGCTACAATCGTAATACCCGCAAGGGTTTGGAAAACTCATGCTATTTATATATACCTGGATTTGCATCCCAGTTAGTGAATGGGTAACAACCTCATAACCCAGGTTATACCTGCAACTTCGAAAGGTTACATTTTTTCGGCATTTTCAGGCAAGATTGCTTTTTCATCCTTGCGGCGTTTATTATTGCCTGCGAGTTGTTTTTTCACAATTGTGCATTTCTTCGTAAAGTGTGCTCTGAAAATGGTGTTTTTGCCCGGCCAAACGGCGTTTTTACCCAACCCAACGGCATTTTTTTCACCGCGCTTGTTCAAGATGTACAAGCCGCATTTTTTGTGCAAAATGATCTTGCTCTACAGCAACAAACGAAATCCTGGTTGTTTCACCAACCAGAGGAAATTTTAGAATCCTTGACGTTGCAGGATGTTGCAGGTACATGGATGATTTCATGCCATTTATATATATATATATATATAATTTTAATTATATAATTTTATATAGCTTAGAAAAAACATAAAGGTTATATAAGTTTTATATATAGAGTATATATATATGAGTATATATAACAAGTCTATCTATCTATGGCTTAAAAACCACAAACTAACCCTCCGAGCCTGGCGGCGCGAAGGCTTCCCACCCGAGAGGTCATGCAGAGACATGACAGGCGAGATGGGGGGGAAAGGCAGGAAATCAATACGGTACAGGTAGATATAAACTATAGTTAATGAATGTTAAGGGATGTTAATGGGGGTTATATGGTTCATAAATTGAATAATTCTATATGGTAGTTATATGCTTCATAATCCATTAATGGATGTTAATGGGGGTTATTTCATGGTTCATACACCAACTTATAACTGGGGCACCATCCCGGAATATCATGATATCACCTAGACCAGCATTGTAAATCATTAGGTTTGTCCAGTCATGTCCCCAAATTGGAAATTTATGATTTACCGAGCTGTTTGTTGCCTTTTTGTGGAACATGATGTCTTAAACCCCTAGATGGAGCGGGGTCTCAGGATTAGAGTGGCATCACTTAGTGCAGCCATTCCAAGGGTCTTCATCCACGCAGGGGCGAGAGTTTCCCTGCTCCAGACACAGATTCTGTACCACCTGACACTGATGAGGCCTGGTGGATATGGGCCATATGGGGATGGTTCAATTTTTTCAATGGATTCAGGGGACCGCAGATTTGGGTGTAGCAGATATCAATAGATATTAACTTAATAATATTAACCATTCAATTTAAAAAGTGCCCAATTCTGACCCATAGCGCTTCCATGACCAAAAACGGGTTTAATTGCTGATATATGTTCAGAGTTTACGAGATAAGTATCTATTAATCTTCGAGAACCTTTACATGATACGCTACTTACCCCTCCTTTACCACCCAGTTTCCATGAAAGTCTAGTCTTAACACTTAATTATCTATATAGATACATATATGTATATATATATATATAATATGGTAGTCCGATAAGTGTTATGGATTATAATTTAAAATATAATATATATATATAGCCTCTGCTACTCAAACATGGCAACAGAAAATCCCTGAGGCGTTCCGCACCTTTCTCTCAACCCAGGCCTTTGAGGTGGGGGCGATCCGTGGCGATCCATGGGATTGTCTGGGTAAACCACTGAGAAATCAACCAACTATCACCACCATTTACCAACTATAACTGTCACTTATTTAAGGGTAAAACAATAAATCATAAACCATCATAAACCATCCCCCAGTCATCAGCATTTTTATAGGTTGTCTTTTTACCATTCCCAAATGGCTGGTTAATTACCCACGTTCCGAAAGTTCAAATCAATCCAATGATCAACTGGTGGTTTGGGGTGGTGGTTCGGAACCAGGAAAAACGGCATGATATATAATAGCTACTTCTGTCTCCGTCCCCTGCCCCTTGGGAAATATGGGGCCGGAGTCAAGATCACATCATATCACATCCAAAACTGCCACCTGGCCACAGGCCAAAAAAGATAGGAAAGTAAACACCACAACATATCGTGGTGCACGATGTTTGCATCCCATAGATACATGTCGTGCGCCATTGGGATTCCCGACCATTTCGCCCGTCCGTCCGTCCAACGTGCCGCACGAGGCCATTGAAGATATCTTGAAGTGGCAGCAGGAGCATTTGGACCAATGGACCGGTCATGAAAGATTTACCATGGGATTTACCATGGGATTTACCATGGGATTTACCATGGGAAAAACCATGGGATTTACCGGGAAAAACCATAGTTTCCTCCATATTTACCATGGGATTTCATGGATTTGAACCTGAGGGAGTCACCCCCAACAATCTCTTGAAAAAGTGGCATTTTTCTCGCGGTAACATTGTTGATGTGAACCGCTTAAAACTGAGGAATAGTGGATATGTGAATCATGTTTTAGTCAATTTTAGTCCCAACCGACCTGCAGGTCGGTGTGATGTTTTTCTGCATTAGTTAGCATGAGCTGAATTCAGTTGTTTTCACCACCATTTTTCTTTAGGATATCAACTAATTATTCTCAAACCATCCGTTGGGTGCCATGAAGATTGGCCTTCTCGGACGTGAAGTATGACATGTAGATTCATGACACTAGGCCTTTTTTAGATAAACCCATTTGAAGCCTGGATTTCCACAGAGATGGTGGCAAGATGATATCCGCACAGATCTGATGAGAGATGGTTGAAAATCGATCACACTAATGGATTATGACCATTCCCCCTGTCAAAATTGCCGTGTTTGGGGGGATACCTTCCCATTTTCAGACACACGCAAATATCATATGGCTGTCGTATGGTTGGTTGCATAGTTATATCGCTTTAGATCAGATCCCATTAATTCCCATTTCTGGTGGACTCCGTTTCGAACAGACCGATGCTGCCCCAGGCCTCAACAGGAACATTTGACATCCTCCTTGCCAAAGCTTCGACAACATGTGGACAATTTGGACCATGAGGAAGGTGCAGCTGAGTCCCGCCACGGAGACAAATGTAAATCTCTGTGTGCGTGTGCATAAAACAGTATGTTATCTCTTATTTTGATTTTATGATTTTGTATGCACTGTATGTGTGCGTCGTGCATATGCATGTACATGTGTATATATAATTACATCTATGATCATCTATGCATATATATATAGTTAAAATAATATATATATATATATATATATATGTGTGTGTGTGTGCATGCGTGCATGCGTGTTTATGTATTTGTGTGTGCGCATGCCTGCAGTGTGCGTAAGACACCCGCATGATTTGTACGGGTAAGTCGGTACGAAACATGTGTAGAAAAGTGTAGAAACATATTTGCCTATGGTTCAGACATTTGCCAAAAGTTTTCCAAATCAACACATCCTTTTTTTAGCAGTGAGTTGTTACAAGAAACAGGCTCATGAAGTGACTTCAGCGGCGTGATGTGCCTACTGCTTTTCGAAGCGCTTGCCACACAAGATGTGCCTTAGCGCCGTGATGTGAGTCAAGCCGACAGCCCAGAAAGACAAATTGTGTAGGTTGTAATCACCCCAACATTCTCCAGTCTCGTCATGCTAAGATCCATCCCAATTTTTTCTTGTTCCCTGGAGCGGGGCCCTGAGGCTCCCATTCTCCACTCTTTTTTGGTCGTTGGAATTTCCAGGTGCCGAGTCCAAGAAGTTGCCTGAGCAGCTGCAAGAGCTCCGGTATCTCGGCAAAAAAACGGTGCTTCCTCTAAGCCCAGGGAAAGCCTTTTGGCGATCTGACAGCGCATGAGGAAAAATATACAGTACTTTAGTTTGATTTGGAATCAATGTCATTAACGTTATTTATATATGATAAACATAGTTTTAGTGATTATCTTGATTAATGTTGATTATTTGATGTTGAAAACCAACGAATAATTTAAGTATTTTGACTGATACAAGTCAAGATCGAATTTAAGTTGGTGTTTTCCGAGAGGTTTTCCTGAGAGGTTACACCAGTTACACCCGAGCTGTTGCACAAGATGTTCCCAATGCAAGGTATGTGCCGTTCTTGTCAACGAGACATCGTGGGGCCAAGCCCTGCCTGAGGAGACTGAAATTCCTATGGTTTATCATCATGTTCCCCTACATGTTCCCGAGTAAAGTGGTCATTTTGGGGTATACCCCGTATACCTCATTTTCAGATGAACCCAAATCATTGCTGGTGACATTCCAATGTCATGGGTGGTTTCAGCCACAAGCTGAGGCGTACCATGGAGAGGGTGAGAGATATCGTGAGGGTTCGAAAGGGTGGGTTGGGCAGGGTGACCAGCACGAAAGGTTTGGACATGTTTGATGATTCGGATTTGTCCTTGTACCCCCATGAGTATGGTCATCGATCAATACGGAAAGCAAGTTTATCAGTCATGAAAACAAGATGGTTTGGCTGAAGTAAGACGTCCCTTGCTATCCGGACTGCCGTATTTCTTATCGCCTTTTTTTAAGGTTTGAACACAGGTACCATTTTCGGACAAAAAGGTAGAATAGGGTTGCTTTCATTCCATGAATTCCAATGATGTTCCCTTTACTTCTGTCCCACCCCACATACGCACAGCCATCAATCAGGGCTACAATATGCTACAATCCCTCATTCTGCGATAAATCCATCTGATCATATCATATAAATTACATTAAAATGCCAGATGATATACATACATATGTGTATATGCCATACATTATATAAATGCCATACATATGCATACGCAAAATAAATGCCATACATTGACTTGGTGGCTGCTGGGCAGGCCATGCGTACGGCGCTACAGCGCGGACAGGCCCCAGAAGTTGCTCGGAGTGGGTGGTACCTGGCACTTGGGGAAAGATATTGGGCTTTTATGGGATTTAATGGGGCTTAATGACTTAATTAATGGGCGGATTTGATTTAATGTGGTTTAATATGGTTTAATGAGATTTGATTGGGTTTAATGGGATTTAGGTTTAGTGGGATTTAATCAATGTTATCATTGTGGTACCATCAGGAAATGGGGATTTAATGGGCTTTAAGGGGATATGACGGATATGACTAACCAACAATATGATATTAATCCCTTTCCCCTGCGGCAGGGCACAAGGTGTCTAATGTCAGGGAGATGGGGTCACTTCAATTTATGGCCGTTGACAGGTAAATTTTCAGACCCAGATTTGATCCCGCAATCCATATGATTGTCACATGAAAATTGGGGATTTGAAAAGATAACATTGGGATAGTAGCTGCAATGGGATTGGGAGTTCATCGGCTGAAATAGGGATTGAAGCAGCTTAAAAATGACTCTATAGATACAATTAGATACATACATATATATATATATATATAACATATATATATAACATATATATATAACATATATATATATAACATATATATAACATATATATATATAACATATATATAACATATATATATAACGTATATATATATAGATGATGATGAAATGTGTTTTTTGTAAATAAACAGTTCTAAAGCCTATAGGCCTAGGCCTACTTAATCCTAGTTTTGATTTTCCCATAAACATCTAATATCACATATATATATATATATACATACATCATGTAGAAAATACATATACAGCAGCTGGCGGTTACGGCAACCCGAGGCGGATGAGAAGCAAGATCCCTGGGAGCACATGGGGACCGCATCGCGGGATTTGGATCAAGCCGTAAAGGATTGGGCCGTTGTTTGTCACGATGCCCCTTGCCGAAGAAGGGGAAGTCACGGGATACCACTGCTGGAACCGTTGGCATTTGGTCATATGTTAACATCGTTTTATGGTCTTGTCATATGTTGGAACTGTGGTTATCACAGAGTTTGGAAACTGTGAATGTCTATAGTTACCAATAGTTATCATATGTTATGTTATAAGTATCATTTTCCCGGCATCAAATGGCCCCAAAAACCTGGATAATTTCATGGGGTATCGGCGGTATCGTCTTTGAGAGAAAGCTGAAAGTTGGTGGGAAGCAACAGATCTTAATCCCTCACTCGCACTGAAGCTACTTGTGGGATGGGAAGTCAAAATCATTCAAAATCAATGTGCCCAAAAATGGGTATACGCCATATAAGTTCCTGGGTTACGGTTCCAGCATCCCATTATCCTAGTATCCACGACATTTGGTGTGGCACCTAAATATTTTACCATTTGCATTACCCATGACATTCCAGCTATCATATGTGTAGTCCCATGATCGCTAGCTACACAGTACTGAACATTGGATTTCCAGGAAATTATTTTGCTGTAGCTGATGTTCATTGTTTATTCTTACATCCACATCATTTAATTCTCATGATTCATTCATTGCTTAAATACTGTTGAATTCCGCTTTGTCCTTCTTAAATTCGCATTTTGGCTAGGAAGATCCCATGAAAGTCTGGGCTGTTGTCCCATTGAAAGCCTGGCGGTTTCAGGTGTCGAAAGCCAACTCGGAAGAGCTGCGAAGTCATATCTTGGAGGGTGCGCCGGTCATCTTTTCAACAACCACGGTGGCAGGAGAGCAGAGCATGGCGGAGCTGTATGTGACCTATATATCTCGTAGTCAAACATGGCAATTGCAAATCCCCTTCAAATGGACTTGTTTATGCGAAAATCACCTACAAATGGGAGATGTTCCAATACCAGCGAAGGGGTATTGCACATCTATTTGCATATGTAAGTGCATATGAGATGACATGAAGGCATTTGTATGTAAACACAGCACTAGGTAGTGTCAATATATGTACCCTCATCCGTTAGGCACCATGTAGACCTCATCGCTGAAATTATTCGGATCATGCCAAAAACGGCAGTCCCACAGAGAGATATCAGGAACTTGCTGGGTGTTTGGTGATTTTTGCATGATTAGATTTAGATATTATTGCAGTGATGGTGCAGTAGGTGATCCCCAATCATATAGGGTGCCAATAAAATGCCATTTAATTCGGGGATTCCCAGCCAGCTATGTTTAAATGATGACACCGTCAGACGTGGATTCCCATAGGACGTGTCAGGGTGTGGCAACAGAAGATTCCGAATGCGGCTTGGCATTTTCGCTGTTTTATTGCGAAACGGATGGAGCTGGGAAATTTTGTAGCTACCCTCTGGTGAACTAACATAGCAATGGAAAATGGCCATAGAAATAGTGGATTTTCCCATGAAAAATGGGTGGATCTTTCCATTGCTATGTTAGTTCACCAGAGGGTAGCCAAACAGTGGAGCTGGGAACCTTGGAACATTCTTTCCATGCGCTGATGCTTGCATAGGTGCATTGATAATTGGTTGGGGTGGGCCAGCCTCTGGGACTCTGGGATTTCCCACTCCTAAAACTTGAAGCATTACATATAGCATCACGATAAGTGATAGGATTTTTGGGGTGGGCTGTTGGAAAGTTCCAGTATATGAATGTATATATAATATCCATTTTTTTAATTAGTTAGTTATTTAATGTTATTTTATTTGTTTAATTGATCAATTCATTTGTTCTTCCGTAGCACATGCCTCATTCTGTTGCATGGACGAGCCCAAGGTCATCGCTGACTTCCCCAAAACCCATCGTCAAAGTGTTGATGAAATATCATGAATCATCCAAACACGGCCTTAATCTTACTGGTGCGTTTTACGGGAATGGATGGGTTGCTGGGGGTTGCTGGGATGATTGATAGTTAGCCAGTGGATCATTCCCTCAATGGATTGGTTTAAGGGAAAATTTACAGGAAAGCCCCATATTTAATGGAAAAATCTATGGTTTCCTGTAGATTTTCCCTTAAACCAATCCATTGATTCCCGAAAACTCCCCGCGTTTAGCACATTTTAGCACCAGTAATTCACGTGGACATCTCCAGGTGATTCTGGATGAGGCGTGCCAATGTCGCGAGCTGGAAACGATGGTGGTTCCCTGGCGATTTCCCAGCCATGGTTGATGCCGGAGGGTACATCTGTACGTATTGTTAAGCGTAATACTAGCATATACCCTCCGGTAAATTGACACCTTGAAAATCACCAATTTTTTAGGTGGAAACTAATCATCTGACAGGATCTGTATTAATTTACTGGAGGGTATAAGATATATATGAGCTGGGATCCACCCCCTCTAAGTGTGTGTGTGTGTGCGCGTGGTATATGTGCGTTTGTAGAATAATATGGGCAAATGTACAGACATGCACGGACATGTTTACAGTCACCGACAGAATTTTGGAAATGAAAAAACGGTTCGACATGGGTCGGTAAAAATCTGCCTCGCGTCGGGCCGTATTTTTCCATAATTCTTTTTTACTCATAAAAATGCACACCTCAAAAATCGGTAATAACTTGTATAACGAACCTTTTTGGA
>Ga0126342_10017594_pt1 | contig 12347 bp, 10 predicted proteins | sample Cyp1metagenome_FD_92528 | JGI IMG/M metagenome (GOLD analysis project Ga0126342, IMG submission 92528) | Coral microbial communities from Lord Howe Island, Old Settlement Bay, Australia - Cyphastrea 1 metagenome | ecosystem: Host-associated > Invertebrates > Cnidaria > Coral ... | reverse complement strand
TTCCCAATGGTGCCCTGTTTGTTCAGCTTGACTTGTCGCAGGCTTTTGACTCGTTGTTCGTGAATGCCATCCTGTCGTTTCTGCAAGATCATTGGCTTGCCTCTACTGCCTCCAGTGCTTCGCTCCTCCGGTGGGTTTTGCTGCATTCACGGCTGCGATTTGAGCTGTTCGATTTCGTGTGGTGGTGTGACCAACGGCGAGCAAGGTGGCAGTCATAGTCCAACGCTGTTTGGCCGCCTGGTTGCCGCCCGCTTTGAGCAACTCACACAAACTTGGCAGTTGCAAGGGGAACACCCGGCGTTTGTTGCTGCAACCTTGTCCCTGTGGGCTCTCTGGTTTATTGACGATGCAATTCTTGTTTATCAGACTGTTGCTCAAGCCCTCCGACTTCTGCCTCAGGTTGTTTCGATGCTTGTTTGGGGCTCAGCATCAATGTTGCCAAGTCTTGCGTCCTGGGGTGCTCCCTTTCTTGCGCTTTGCTTGGCTGCTTGGCAGCGTTCCCTGTGGTGGCGACCTCCAAGTATCTAGGCTTGCCTTTTCAGGTCACTGGTGAGGACGACCATATGGTGGATCAACTCTGTAACCATGCCACGGCTGTGTTTTTCTCCAACCGTTCCCTTCTGACGAACCGTCTGGCCACACGGCAACACAAGCTTCGGCTTTAATGCCCTTGTGACTGCTTCCCTTTGCTGGTCCCTGTGCGTCTTGTCTGTCAGACAAAATGTCCTCCGACGTCTTTGCGTGCACAACGTGACCTTGCTACGTGGCTGGCGGGGGGTCGTGCGCACCCTTCTTGGTTTACAGTGGAATGCTTGCAGGCTCTGCGGCATGGTAAGCTTTGGGGCCGGGCCTACAGTGAACTCTGGGATACTTTGCTAGTCCGCATGGTTTGGCAATGGATTGGACATGTTGTTCGCATGCCTCCGTCCTCGTTGACTCGCTCCGTGCTCCTTGACTTGAGACCTTCTTCTGGCCAAAGGCGTGGTAGAACCGGACCTGACAACAGTGGTCACCGCAGTGTGATCCGATACTTGCAGCATCAGGGCTTAGAATAGATGGTTGCCACTGGAAAGATTTGGAAAATAGTTGGCTGCGGCACAGTGGGGTCCCCCTTGTGCCTGAATCCAAGGCGCACATTTTCCCATTATCTGAAGTGCATGTGGACCCGGCGGTGCCTCCAGGGAAGTTTCCATGGACAGCAAGTCTTTGTTTGCGACGTGACTCATCCCCTGGAACGTTGTTTTTTGGAGCTAGATCGAGTCAATGGATGGCGCAAACAATCATACTGTGGCAATGGTTCGGCAGCTTTGTTCCAAAGCCTTCTGAGCAGTGAGTGGTTGTGGCGCAGTACTTTCCACCTGCGAGTTCTTCTGTTCCAAACGAGCCCTGAGCAAACTCACATAGATGTCCTTCTGATGAGAGAGACTCCGATGTTTTTTGAACCATTTCATTTGTGTCGAATAGTAGTGGAAGTTTCTTTCTTGCCCATGGCATGGAGTGACGCCATGAAGCAGCTAGCAACAACGCTAGCGGGCTGACCTGCTCCTTCTTGTCACTGGGCTTGGCTCGCCTTTAGCGTTTGGCCAGGCTCTTGGAGATGGCGATGGAGAGAGAGAGGTAATATGTATATATATAATATGTATAAACAAATGATTATATACAAGTTTATGTATATATATATATCATTTATCATGGGATAAATATCATCATATATCATTATAATGATTTATTTATCTAGGATGGTATCATGTGATATATGGTCCGTTTACTTTATATCCCCATGATACCCCTGTTGCACCTTCCCCCTGCAGTTGGCCCGGCCAGATGATGAACAGAAGGGCATCCACTTAGCCAACATTTTGAGGGGTGAGGAGGTACCTTGACACCAAAGCGATGGGCTGGCAAAATCATCCGTAGGTCATGTAGGTGTATGTGTTTGTTCATATACATACATGCATATATATATATATATTTAGATATATGTATAATGATATATATATACAATAATATATATATATATAGATATTTAATAATACACATATGTGCATATATACATATACAAATACATCAGTTGTGATCATTGGCATAGCTATTCAAATCAGCGTTTCCAACTTTATATTTTAACTGTATGTCATACTAAATTCACATGATGACATATGTATTATCATTTTTGTTCATGCATGGATGGTTTGTCCACTAGGGATCATTCAAAATGCCAGGTTTTGCCAGGTTTGAGTACCCTGTGTAGCAAGGATATTGAGAGATTGCATCATCCCAGCGAGTTTAGTGCTAGCCGCAGCTGTCCAGCCGGTAGTGTTGGTTTGGCTTGGAGAAACCCAGCTCGAACAGTGGTAGCACTGGAACATTATGAGCTGTAAAATTCGAAGTGTCGGATCTTTGAAAGGGTCCCAGCTCGAACGTTCCGCATGTTTCTTTGGACGCTGTGCCCTCCACACTTGAATCTAAAAAATATTCGAAAAATATATCATCCTGAGTGGTTGCCCCTAAATGAATCCACATAAAATCGATCAGCTTATCCAGCATGCTGCAGATCAGAGCATTTACTGTAGGTTTTCATTTGTTCATATTTGTTTTCTCTATATAAACTTCATCTATTTTGAGGTTGCTATGCTTTTGACCTGGCTGTGAGCCGCCCAGAACAAGAGGGATTTGAGACAACATTCCGTTCAAAATCGCGAAAATATTCTCCGACTTGGTGAGCAAGCTAGGGGGAGGAGGCGTTTGAACTCATGAAACGAAATTTGTAGATACGAAAAAACAATACTGCGCCAGCAAAATGCCAGCAGCATCCCCAACCTCCGGAACCAAAAAATCAGCATGGTTTTGCTTTGCATGTTTTTGTATTGTTTTTGTCAGGTTTGTTTGCGAGCCAGCCTTCAAGTCAAAACTGTAGATCCATGTTTTGACAACACAGGCCGTAGCATGCCCAATGGAGCTCCATTGAATTGAGAATTGGCACTTTGCTCACCGCATGAACGTAAGAGTATAAATCTCGGGAATTTTCCGAAAGCATGGAGGGCTATCTGTAGACGCAACCTTTTTTGTGGCACTCCCAAACCCGACCTGACTTCTTGAAAGGCAACTGGGATCTGTGGTAGGCTGGGGTCTCATTAGAATGTGCAAACCAAATCGTATATATAATTAATAATAAACATCCCCAATTGGGGTTTATTGTTGCGTTTGCCCCTTCTTTGGAATGATGGAAAAAACAAAAATTGTTGGTTGGTGGGATGATCCATGGAAGTTCTGAATGGCTTACTGCTGGGTTCTTGAAAAAAACAGACAACAACTTGAATTCTAGCGAGGAGAGCTAGACACCCCGTGTCCCCCAATTTCAATGTTGTGTGAAAACAGTGCTTGGTGGTGCCTTGACAAAAGCATAACCATTCTTGCTTCCACCATTGAGAAGGCTGGTTAGCAACATTGATGCAGGGGGTCCACAGGCTTCCGGTGCATGTTAATTTTTTTTGGTCGATGTGGGCGTTCGCCTTGAAGAACCCGGTACTGTAGTGCCACATAATTTAGTGAAGGTGGATCCTCTTAATGGTTCCTTTCGGCACAGATTGCAACCATCGCAATGCCTGTGATGACGGCCATCTCCACACTGAGGATGCTCGGGATCAAGTGGATTTGCATCACTTGGATGACCTATTTTTGCTTCCCGTTGGAGCCTTGGCGGTAAACCACAGAGGCTGGGGAGTTGGCTCGGCAGGGGGTAAGTTGGTCATGCGCTGCGTGATGCCAATGCCACTCCAAGGAGGGCTCACGGAGTGCGACATCAAAGCTGTACTCGGCAACAGTGGTGAGATCCTGCGAAGCTTGGACTCGTTCCCAGAAAACTGGAGGTCTATAGAGGACCTTTTCAGATTTTTCAGGATGAAGAATGGACAATGCACAGTAGATATGCAATATTCATGTAACTATCTCAACTTTCACCTGTGGGAGATTTTAACTGTAGTGTTCATGTTTGGGAAAGTATTGCCTTGTGCGATAGATTCAGGGTTGCTTCACGGCTGGCCCCACGAAAAACAGATAGATTCGCCCTCTGTTATTTTTTTCAAGCGCTATAAATCTGAACAAGTAGAGGCTATCATTGAGATCATATGGCTCCAAATATCAATGGGCCAATCGCTTTCCAAGGATTGATGTGGGGGTCTGAAATGGGTCTGAATTTGGGGCTACGCCTGCGCATTTTTTTGAAATTTTGTGACTATGTGGCAAATGTGCAAGTAGCTGGATGTTTGAAGTCAGCAACCTATGACAAAAACATATCAACAAAAACGCATTGTGGAATTGATAGAAGGCTTTGACACGGTTTCAGAACCAACCTGCATTCTAAATAGTCATGCCACACATTGACAGATGGTTTTTCAGTGGAATGTCCATCCAACCTGGGATGTCGATCGGCTACGATTAATGTTGAAACCACAGCTACCACGGTGTTCATGCCACGGGACTGTGGAGCATATGGGATGATGATGGATGCCGTTATAGTCCGTAATGTGTTTCAAATTCCAACAGGTCAGAGAATAGACTTGGACATGCTGAAGAACTGTTTGCTGTGGGTGTTGGAAACTCCAATTGTCATCAAACATGACGTGTTGTCATGATTCGATTCACGATTCAGGACCCGATTTCTACTAATCACGAAAGCTAGCGGTAGCTAGCTGGAGTTACTCATGCTTCAGCAAGGGGATGGGCAGGTCTGAGTCCAACACAGTGATTTTTCACTCGAACCCCCCCTCTCCCTCCTCCCTAAGCTCCGGGTGCATTTTGAAGCAGTGTTGGAAGCAGATGGTCACGGGCTCAAATCCTGCCAGGGCTCTAGGCATTCAGCATATCCCATCAAAATCACATCATGTTTCCAGGCTAATATGAACCTTAGCTTCCGTTCACCCTTTGTGAGTCCACTTTTCAAGTGGTACATGTACTGGTGAAACTTGTTCGTTGGAAAGCAGTCAAGTCGCGTGCAGAGAGCAGAGTCAAGTTGCGAAGGGATTGCTCACCATTCTTCCTTATACAGGCCCAAAGTGCCAAAAGTGCCATGAGAATGTCAAGAAAACACATCAAGTTGAACTGTGTTCTTTTTTGGAAGTGCAAAGTGCGGCAAGCACATGTCAATGCAAAAGCGGACTTGTGCTCTCCTTCTTTGCAGAAAATAGATCCCAAAAATCTTGACTCCTGAGGATGCTTGATGATACCCTCTGAGCTTCGCTATTGGTGTGTTGCACGGCCGGGCCACAAGCCTAGCCACACTTCCGACGGGGATGAGGTGGCTCGATGTGACCATCGTCGACCATCGTCCATTTTCCACTGTTTTGCCGATCAGTATGCGGGCGCCCTCAACGAAACAGCCGCAACTCATGAATGGATTGAATGGTATAGAGAAGAGACCCTGTTATTTTTCCCAAGGGACATTCGATAGCATCGCCCATTGGTCGCCTGATTTGAGGTTGGCCTGACGTGCTGGATTCGCAACCTGCCAAAAGGAACTCCAGAGAAGGTCCTGAAGCAGTTTGTCAAGGATGAGGCCCATTTCCGGGTTTTTGTGGCCTGAAACTGCGGCAGTTGGGTGATCTGGGAATTCTCCGCCCCAGCCCATTCTGGTGGAGTCAGATTTTTGCATCTCTATATCCCTGGATAAATCCCATTCAAAAGGGTCGGCACATCGCTTATGGGATTGACTCATCTTCCTTGGCGCCAGGCGGGTTTGGAACCAACAAAGGTGGAGTTCAGCGAAAAGTTCGGCAAAGACGCGGCAAGATTGAGCTTCGAAACTGAGCAGGATGTGATCGTCGCCGTCAAAAAGCTCAACGAGACCGAAGGGGGTTCAAAAACGGCAGGGCGAAAGGGTGCCCATGGGTGCCCCAAGGTGGCAAACATTGCACAATTCTGTTCTGTCCCAACAAGTCCAGTGCAATCATCTATAGAATCTATACGTAGTTTCGATGGAGTCAGAACAAACATGTTTGCTCACTCATGATCGATAATGTCAATCAAAAATAGCGTTCCGAATGGCAACAAGTGGCACCTGCCTCAATAATCAACAGAAAGCAGGGACGTGACACCGCAGGGGTTCCAGCAGTTTCTTTTTTATTTTGCATGTTCTATTTCTATATTGATTATTGATGCATTATGATGCACTCTTGATAAACCCACCTTTATTTATAAGATTTAGGTATTAAGCTGAATGGCGCTTAAAACAATACATACTAAAACATGATGAACCTCGCAAGACATGCTGGCTACAGTCCCTTGCCTTGGTACTAAGCCCTCCGTTCTGGTCCAGGAAAAACTTCGGCCAGGGAAAGGTGACGGTGTCGGTGTCGTTCGCATGTGGCCGGAAGCACGCGCGCAAGCCACTCCGTTGTTGCAATGAAAGCATGGTTCCTTGCGACTCGGCGCATACTCGGCGGGTGGATCATGGTGGACCCGTGGTCTGGATCCCTGTGAAATTTCAGGCTTCTCATGATTGTGGATACTTGATTTGAAGAAAATGCCCTGCAAGAAACCTAGAGTAGCTCCCTTGTCATCGAAATTAATATATAAGATGCTTTAAGATCTTTGAGGTTCCTTTCATTTTGGTTGAGGTGCTTTTGATACTATCAGACTTTGGGTGTTGAAGGGACTTGGGGCACGAGGTATGTCCATATCATTTTTTAATAAACTATATTCTTTCTACGTCTCCTCATTTGGTCAACGTCGACCGCGAGCCTTATCCATGAGGTCAAGGTGCGGATGGGAAATGCGCTGATTACATCTGCGTGCGCAGCGACGAGAAGTCAGGGAAGATTTGTGGGAAGAAGTTCTTTGATCCGCCCGCACGAGTGGAAGAATGCAAAAAGTGCGGGGGCGGCCCAGAGTTTATCAAATTCTGCGGTCGCCGTCGCTTTATATGCAAGCAATGCAACTACAGGATGGAGGAGGCTGCAACTCAGCGTGAGTTTTGGCTTGAACAACCTCGAGGTTGTTCAAAGAAATACTCATGGAAATTGGGGCCATCATGATGCACTTGGGCAAAGTGTTCCACAGTTGTTTCAAGCAGTTTCTGTTAATGTGTGGCGAAGGGTTCTCGGTGTTTCTGATTGACGTATCAATGGGGGTCGATGTCAAGTAATACGTAACATTGGAAACCCAAAGTTGATAAATAGATAAATCAATAAATACAGTGTGTATATAATATATAGTGTGGATTGACGGAAGCCAATCTTTGACAGATATATACATATAAGGAACCCTGATGCGTATTAATATATTCGTAATATAAATATCTAGATAATATAAGATCGATAGAACACGTGGAAATTCATAGGGCATCACCAAGCCCATGTTGTTTCTTTTGTACACACAATTGATGCTGCTGAGGTTCAAATGATGTTGGAAAAAGCTGACCATGGTCAGCTGTTCAAATATGAGAAATACGGCTACATAAGTGTAAAGCTCCGGCACACAACTTGGGAGTTCAATTCCTCTGTCATGTGCCATGTCCCTTTTTGTGGCAAGCCAGAACTTGGGACATGCATTAATTACTTAGATGGACTGTGGAGTTAATCGGCTCTTGATAACGGGTTTCTTGTCGTCCACTTACAATGAGTAGCAAGGGGATGTAACCCAGTTATTGGAGATATTGGCCAGTTAAAACTAACCTCATGGCCCATACAGAAACAAGGTGCCGGGCATCTGAAAGGCTCGCGACTGTCGTCACTTTTCAGACATTTTATATAGGGAAATTGGAAAGGCTCAAAAACGAAATTTTAGTTTCATAAGAAATATCCACGTTGTCATCACCATCATCAACAACATCAACAACATCATCATCATCATCAACATCATCATCATCAACATCATCACCATCATCATCATCATCATTATCATCATCATCAACATCGTCATCATCATCATCATCACCATCATCATTGTCAAAAGAACCTACAGCAGTGTAGCATGACGTATGTGTGGAAGCGCCGGAGAGGCTACAGCAGCGTAGCATGACGTATGTGTGGAAGCGCAAGAGAACCTACAGCAGCGCAGCATGACGTATGTGTGGCAGCGCAAGAGAGGCTACAGCAGCGTAACCTACAGCAGCGTAGCATGACGTATGTGTGGAAGTGCAAGGGAATCTACAGCAGCGTAGCATGACGTACGTATGGATATGAATGAAGCGCCAGAGAGCTTACAGTAATGTTACATCACGTATATGTGGACGTGCCAATGGCGTTATTATCCCACCCCACCCCACCCCCACCCAATGTTATGTTGATAGTATGATGCAAAAAATGACAGCAGTCGCGAGCCTCTCAGATGCCCGGCGCCAAAAACAAGAGTGACGCTGGGTGACATGGAGAAACGTATCTTACAGAGTGCTTGGCAAAAGTGTCAATCAACGGTCTTTACAAGAGTGTACAAGAGTGTCTCACAAGAGTGTCTGACGAGAGTGCCTTGCAAATGTGTCTTGCAAAAGTATCTCAAAAGAGTCCTGAGTGAGTCTCTGGAGGGAGCGTGCCAGTAGAAGAGAGTCCTGCAGGAGTTTTGCGCATGAGATTCCCAGCTGATTATCCCAAAACATTCCAAAATTGGGAAGGATATCCATGGAGAGTGTTTTGCAAGAATTTCTTCGCATTCGGGCTCATGGCTGTCATCATTGCTTGTTCCGTTTGCCGAGCCCCGCCCCTGTGTGAAGTCAAAGCACGACCAGTAAAGTGTCTAAAACTCATTGCCTGAAACATCCTGAAATATCCTAAAGAATCCCAAGGCAGTATAATGTTGGATTGTTCCAAGTTTTGCCGAGAGGCCTGGTGTTGGGCCTCTCCCAAATCACATTCATCTTGAAAACGTTCCAAGCAATCGAAATGAGGATTATTTTGGCAAGGGGCACTGCTGCAAGGGCCACATGGTGCATGATTTGCAGAACAATCAAGCTCCCTACGAATGTGGGACTTGTCTTGTGAAATACAGCAGATCGGGGGTGAAATGCTGCGGCTTGCCAGTTCAAGCTACTGCCAGACACTTGTTCTCAACGGTGATCAACCCTGGGTCGGGATGCATGGGAACCTAGGTTGGTTGGAAGACCATTGAAGACCATATAAATTCTAATGGATTTTGTGGGATACTAGTACTTGTGAGATGGTACCATGGCTGGGGCATGGCGCGCTACAATATACCTTGCCAGGTTTGATGCAGAAATTTAGCAATATTTTGGTATTCAGTCATACCTGGCAGATAATGGATCGTTTTTGGGACGATCGGGGGCCCCTTCAGGCTGCAGCCGAATCGCCCAGGATACGTTTGTTTGGGCTGCCGAAAGGAATACTTAGAGAACGCTGGAGTGTGTGGAAGCTGTAATCAACAACCCGTGGCTTTGAGTACCTGGTTTGCATTCAGCCGGTCATTTTGTTACAGAACTGGATCCATGATCTTTGGATTATATAATGCAAAGGTTCCTTTTGGGAAACGAAACCAACAATGGTTAATGGTTGTACATATTATTCAAATTTGACCCCCAGACCCCCATAACAAACTATGCAAGAAGTTGATGCGAAGGTGCGTGCGCCACGCAACTAATCACATGGTGGATATGGATAAAAAATACATCGGCCATAGGCCACCCCCAAAGTGTACCCCACCGCAGGAACCAGTCCTTTTTCAGCACATTTGTATCCATGTTTGTGGCTAATATTGGTTGGTTTTACTTTTTGCTTGATCCTTACGGACATTTGTAGCCGTGCTCAGCTGCAATCCTATTGTGCCTTCAAATGTAAGCAATCTACTCTTGTCAATGGGTATATATATATATATGTATTGCTTGGCCGTTCTTTTTTTTATCCTGACCTGTTTTCAAGTTCCTTCGAAATGACGGCGGCGGAAAAGTGTCGGAAAGTCCTCTTGCATATGGAAACGCGCAAGGTGATACCCCCTAGTTATAAGTTGGTTTGTAACCCCCATGAACTTTAGATCTACCATAGACCAATGACTATAAATTGAGAATCAACTTGGCAAATTAAGGGGCACCACCTGGACATGGCATTGCGGCATGGCCTGCAATAAGAGGGTTTCGGCTGAGGTGGTATTTGTGGCAGTTGTGTGCAACCCGACCCTTGCAGTTCATCGGGGAAACGGCGACCTACGTTGCTTCCGTCTCTCGGACGATGTTCGCGTCATCTGCAAGGGCCCAGTTTCTGGCGGTTCTACGTGCCAGTATGTACTGTATACGTATGTATACCTAGTCCTTGGATCCCTGCGGGATGTTCATCAGTCCATTCAAAACGGGATCACTATACAGCCAGTGATTTCCATTACTATTATGGGATGGCATGACCATATAAACTCAAAATTTGTCAATCCTCCAGCCACAGCTAGCTGCTGGTTTCCTATCCCTTTGTATCCCTTGTGTTTTTTTTGTTGGGAAGGTAAGGGACAGTAAGGGATGAAGAACAAGAAGTAGATAGGGTTCAGACACCGAAAAAAGGAACCACAAGTAAGTCCAAATAACTATTTCTATTTTCAGCATCAGCGATGTCGTCTTATCTGTTATTGCTCATGACACTGCCGCTGGTCTGCTTCGCCGCCAGAATGGCGCATGTAATGTCAACCCTGGCCAATCCTGACTAGTAGTTGGAAGGGTTTGCCGGTTCCCCCCCTCAAAATTTTATCCTGGCATATGTTTTGAATCAACTGTGGCTTTGTCTCAATCCAGAGTTGACATGATACTGAAACGATAATCATTTTGACATCAGCAATATCAATTCATATCAATTCATGTAAAATATCAATATCAATTCCCATAATCACTTGTCAATATCAAGCAATTAACATCAATTCATGTATCAACCAAGATTCTCACAAGATTATCCCATGATGTGTCACCTTAAAGCCCCAGGATCAACACGTCCGGCCGCACGGACGCCAGCGAGATGGAGGTGCGACAGGAGGAGCGACATCAACGGAATGGAATAGTAGTGGGTGTATTGGAATGTATTGGATATGATGATTGTATATAAGGTATAGTAACCTGCTAGCACTTAGAATACTGACGTATCATCCTAGAGAGTCCAGTGGCTCTTTTTGGAGGCCCGGCTGGATTTTTGACAACATTCTATCTGCATTGCACTTAGAATATTCGATATTGCATTTCGAATATTCCATAATGAAGATATCCACAGAAGCATGACTTCTTGAAGCGTTTTTGGAAGCAATACTTCTTTGAAAGAGCTGCTGAATAGTTACCGAATAATTGCCAAATAGCTGCTAAACAGCTGCTGAATAGTTATTAAATAGAATAGCTGCTGAATAGCTGCTAAATAGATGCTCAATAGCTGCTAAATAGTTGTTAAATAGCTGCCAAGTAGCTGCTAGATAGCTGCTCAATCGCTGTAAATAGTTGCTAAATAGCTGCTAAATAGTTGCTAAAAATAGTTGCTGGATAATTTCTAAATAGCTGCTAAATAGCTCCTAAATAGCTTCCAAATAGTTTTTGAGTAACTGCTAAATAGCTGCTAAATAGTTACTAAATAGCTCCTAAATAGATGCCAAATAGTTACTAAATAGTTGCTCAATAGCTGCTAAATAGATAGCTGTTGAAGAGCTGCTGAATAGATGCTAAAATTCTATTGAATAGCTGCCAGATAGCTTCAAAATAGCTGCTAGCTAACTGTTAGCTTCTAAATAGCTGTCAAATATTTGCTAAATAGCCGCTCAATAGTTGCAGAATAGCTGCTGGATAATTGCTAATTATTTCCTTAATAGCTGCCAAATAGGTTCTAAATAGCTGCTAACTAGCTGTCAAATTGTTATTAAGTAGCTGCTAAATAGTTGCTCAATAGCTGCTAAATAGTTACTACATAGCGGCTAAATTGTTAATAAATAGCTGCGCGATAGCTGCTAAAAAGCCTTTAAATAGCTGCAAAATACGCGCTAAGTAGCTGCTAAATGTTTTTAAATAGCTGCTAAATCGTTGCTTAATAGTTGCTGAATGCATGCTAAATACTTGTTAAATGGTTATTAGATGCTAAATAGCTGCTAAGTAGCCACTAAACAGCTGCCAAATAGTTATTAAATAGTTGCCAAATAGTAGCCACATGATCGAAGGAAGTTTAGAAGTGTTTAGAAGTCAAACTTCCGACAATATGGACAGATGAAAAGCAGAGCAGGGCAGAGGCAGAGAGAAGAGGAAGATTAGAAGAGAGAAGATCAGAAGAGAAAGAGTCAGAAGAAAGAGGATGCAGATGCGCGAAAAGGTAGGAAAGTCGCGAAACACTGTGTTTTTCCAATGATTTGTGGCTCCGGAGGGTCGAAAAGTAGGCTCGCTAAAGCGGCGGGTGCGGAGCCAG
>Ga0126342_10017593_pt1 | contig 12347 bp, 12 predicted proteins | sample Cyp1metagenome_FD_92528 | JGI IMG/M metagenome (GOLD analysis project Ga0126342, IMG submission 92528) | Coral microbial communities from Lord Howe Island, Old Settlement Bay, Australia - Cyphastrea 1 metagenome | ecosystem: Host-associated > Invertebrates > Cnidaria > Coral ... | reverse complement strand
GACATTTTTAGTGGAAACACCCCTTATTTCCATGGATTGCTACATAGTTCTTTCCATAGTTCTTTCCCTGGACATATGAAATCAACAGGAATCCAAATTTAAGAGACTAAGGTTTGAAATAATTTAAACATATTTAAACTAGTGACCCAGAATGATCCGAACACATTTTGCCACTGCAGATTTGTCACCTGGTCATGTCATAGCCCTACCTCCCAGCACAAATCTGATCCTAGATAGTACAATTGTCCTGAACCCTCGAACGGCTGTTAGCGCCGCACCAGAAACCCGCAATCACAAATGAATGCAAGAAAATTGAGGGATGCAACCTGCCTGAGACTCCATACTCCAGAGTGATGCAGAATGCACCTGAGCTGCGTGGCCGTTGTGAGATTACAGCGGAGGTTGAGAGCTTGAGATTCCTAGCATTCAAAACCGCTCTTGCACGCTATTGGTACATTATGATGTGTATTGATTTGCTATATCGGGTATATCTATCGCTCTGTCTCTTGCTCCTTTGATGGCTCCAGATCTTATTGTGACTTTTGCTTAGACCCTCGCATACGATGCTGTCTAGGAATGCTGGAAATGTGATTGGACCCCCTCATATCCCTGCATCTTGGATGCCTTGGAGCAGACTGTACCTGCGTAATTAGGGAGGGCAAAAAACCTCTGTCCGCGATTTGAAAGGGGAGGGCCCGGGAGGGCCAAGATTCTACCCCAGCACCACTTGGATGGCTCAGGCGCCTATGACAGCCCAGAGCTCTCCAAGGCCGTGATAAGAAAATGTGTAGCAGGAGCCTCTGGTGGGAAGTCTTGCCTCAGATTCATACTGTGTCAGGCAGCGTGCATTGTCAGAAGATTTCTGACGGTATTTCAGAGACATGTGCTGCATGGCAAACTGACTCTCAGGAAATCTGTTGGCAGCAAGGTCTTTAGGTTGTGCAAAATGATAGGAGGGCCAGGGCTATCATAGAAGAATCTTTTATGCATCTTCTTTGATATTCTTGGTCTAAGGATGCCGCTGAGAGCTCCATGTATGCGAAGCCGCTCAGGAGACAGGCCGCACCAGCGAAAATCCAACTCAAACTAGCTGAAGGACCTGCAAATTCGCATAGTTCACATTAGTTCACCAAGGGCACCCCTTGGATTTTGGGAAGAACATCTCATGGTGTGATCTCCAGGTGACCAAAGTTGGCAGGGGTTGAATCCTATCTTAGGGGTTGGCTTCCAATGGTGTTTGATTCACTTGGCATGTCCCGAAAATGGCAGTCCACTGCAGTGAACAAGACAAGACGTGGACTTTGGAGGGCCCAGCGAAATGAAAACCCTCTTCTCAAAAAGGAGCAGGATATGCTTGAAGTTGCTTGAAGCATGGATTTCTAATGTATTCTATATATATATATATGTATGTATTATATTATGATTATAAATGTACGCAAACATAGTGTATGTCTTATCTGTGCACGGCGTATGTGCATACACATGTACTATATATATTGCATGCGTGGTTGCAATGAATCTAATCTATATATATATTTCATAATTATACAGTATTGTATTTGTACACATGCCCATGCCATGCATCGGATTATATTTACATAAATTATTATAATGATGCCTGTGGTTCAATCGTATGCCGCCAGAATCAGAACAGCCTGCAAGAATCACACGACTTGAAATAGAATGCTCTGGCATTGCTCTGGCCAAGTACCCGATTCATCCCAGAATATTAATGTTGGCTACCTAATAATGAAACCCACCCCCCTAATTTTTTGAAAAAAAAACATTTTTTTAGGGGGGTCAGCATTCCAATAGTAAATTCCTGGAACCCTATGACTGGGATCTGTCTCGATACTATACCATGCTCTCTGGACAAGGTCAGAACAATAGTTTTTTGGCAATACTAAAATTAAATTAAGCTAATTGACTTTTAGTATTGGAGATAACACTGGAGTTGGGAAAAAAGGTTTCTACTATTGCCAAGATATCACTATTGGCTAGACAACATTACCTCGTTAATTGAATTGAAGATTGAGCATGATTCAGCTATGTTGAACTGTTGAGCAAGCCATGGAGATCGGCTATATATTGTCAAACCTGGCAACCCTTCAGCCGCAACCTGCAACAGGTAGTACATCCCCTGTGAGGACGAAAACACCAGAGCCCACCGTGGAGCCCACTCCAATGCAGAGCAAATCAATCAAACTCAGCCTAGCAAATGCTGGTTTCATGCTGGTTGCGACTTGTTTGATTTGTTTGCAATTGCATTACAAATCTCAATGTCAACAAAGAATGCACATCATTTATGGACATTTATGGGGCACATGCATGCATATGCCACTTGGCGCGCCAAAGACTTCTACAATGTGGTTCAAGCCGCTCTCAACCAGGCATCCAAATTCAACAAATCTAGCTGGCTGTCTGCAGTTGCAAGGAGAGGCCATTTCCGTCCGTCTGTTGGTCTATCTGTCTACCTGAGAACTGAACTCGGTCCATTCATAAACGACTGTGTCCTTGCTGATGCCGAGGCGCTTTGTCTCTGAAGGTGGTTCATGTTCCATTTCAGCGATGACCGCATCCTTAGTGTGCGCTGATCAATGTCAATGCTATATTATCATGCTATGCATTTGCTCAGGCAGGCAGACTTCTGCAAGCGTAACTCAATGGCAGCCTTCCCAATCACTCCCGAAAAACTATGAATTGTAGCAAACCTGCATGCATAGAGTCGAATGACAACGCGCCAATACAAAGGACCCTTGACAAGGTGCTTGCGTGACGACATCGTTCTTTTGATCATCAGTTGATCCCACAAAAATTCTGTCTGACTGCCAACAATGAAACAATTGACAATGGAAGACTTAAGGACCGGGACAAGAGAACGATCGATGTGGTTAGGAATCCCTGATCCAAACTGAAGCACACTGCTGGCATTATCTTCATGAAAGTGGCCATTGTTTTTCTTCGATTTGCAGCAGCAAAGCAGCAGCGTCGCGTGGTGTCTACTTTGGGCGTCTTGCACAGCTCGCCTCAGGCGGGAGATTCAAAAACCAGGTGACGAGCCACTTGATGCTACTTGTACATTTCTGCTTTTGAGACTTCCATTCCCATGGGATTCTAAGATATCAATCTTTGGTAAAACTGGGCATCGCTCTTTGGTAAAGCTGGGGCCTTCAGAATCTGAAGACTCCTCCTCTGCGCTGTCCGCGCTGTCATTGTTGTAGTCATGGTCTGCCATGGCGCGCAGGTTCCCTTGCTTGAGCTACCACCCAGTTGGCTGCCGGAAAAATTACCAAAATGATGCAACATGTTTTTGAATCTGAGCCGATTCTGGACAAGGAATCCTTTTTTCGCGGTATCTCTTTGGGCAATGCCCGTAAACACAATAAGCACAATACCAGTAAAAAAATGTATATACGCTTTGAATTTCATAGGTGGGCTGGGTCGATTTTGAAGGTCAGTCTGTGCTTTTCTCTCCGAAACAAATGAGTTTGCTGCCTAGTGCCTGCTGTCTTTGTACAGCGAGGCCCCTTGGAGCTCAAAACCGAAATTGAAAAAAAACTAGCCGGGGACGAAATGACAAACTCTTTGGAGTGCAAAAGAACGTGGTCGAGTAATTACACAAAAACATAAAAAAACAGTAAGACACAAGAGGTTTGTCTGTCTGCTGTTGCACAGAAGATCTACCACCAAGGCCGAAGGCCAAACAAGTTAGTATGTCGTCCCCAGTTCTGCTGCAGAAACACGACCAAGCCCGGACTCCAAGAGAGTAAAAGAGCGAATTTGCAATCGCAGAAAGTATCAGAAAATAGGAACCCTGCAAATGACTGTCCTCCAAATTTCTACTGAAAAATTGTTTAGAATTCTGGACAGAACGAGTGTCTGACTTGGAATCCCAGTCCACTCTCCGTCACTGGTTTCCAGTGAAAGAATTCTCGTCTCTGGCTAAATACCTTTCCTTCATCTTCCATCTAAACGTAATTACAGCGTAGCCATGTAGCGAAAGTTGTGAGCGCTCTTGGTGTTGGCACTTCACATCAAAAAGATGCTTAATACTTAATTGTGTTTCTGATTTTCTGAACTGGGTCAAATCAGTTTGTGAGTGGGCGTTTGTGGAAATCTGAGTTTGATGGGTTTTCGTCGACATTTTGCTTTGAATGGCATCAGAATATGACAAATGGTGAGGGTGTTTGAGGCAGAAAGCATGGCCACACCTTCCGATCCACTAGTCGAATTCAGTCGATCAAAATGAGTTGGAACCTGCTGCTTGGCAGCAGCCCACCTCTCTGGCGCTCGGGCACAAACCCCACGCCCTGAAGTTTTGCAAAGGACTGCACCACCTGAAGTTTTTCTGAGACTGTTTGGAACGGTTGCATATCTATCTATCTATCTATCTATCTATCTATCTTATCCTATCCTATCCTATCCTGTCCTGTCCTATCCTATCCTATCCTATCTATCTATCTACCTAATCTTATCCTATCCATCTATCTATCTAATCTTATCCTATCTTATCCTATCTTATCCTATCTTATCCTATCTATCTATCTATCCATCTATCTATCTATCCATCTATACATCTATCTATCTTATCTTATCTTATCTTATCCTATCCTATCTATCTATCTATCCATCTAATCTTATCCTATCTATCTATCTAATCATATCCTATCTAATCATATCCTATCTAATCTTATCCTATCTATCTATCTATCTGTCTGTCTGTCTGTCTGTCTGTCTGTCTGTCTGTCTGTCATTATCTATCATTATCTATCATTATCTATCATTATCTATCATTATCTATCATTATCTATCATTATCTATCTATTATATAAAATATATAATACATAATTAGCAAGTCATGTTTGCAATCTTTATGGCCCTCAGCTTTGGCAACTTGTTTTTCACCTCTTCTCCAATCTTCCCACACATGGCGGAACAAGACTTGGAGTTCCACTGGAGGGAACGCATGTCGATTGTGAGCTTCCTGGCGATGGCATGCAAAAAGGAAATCAACCGCCAATATCCGCCAAGCAAACGTCACCTATGACGAGCTTGGAATGTCCAAAAATTTTGAAGATTCTATGGAAATGCTTCTCAAGAGTTTGTGCAAGCTTTTAGACAAACTGTCTGTCACGATCTGTGTGTCCTGCTGCAATGGGTAATCGCAAATGTCGCGGCTATGAGAGTTATTCTACATATAATTCTTGCCAATGCAGTGGATGTCTAGGAGATCTGTTTGTGAGTCAAGAGTTGCCAGCTCCGTGTGACTCTAATAATTTGACTTTGTTTTGGTAAGATCAGCAGATTACAACTTGCAACTCCACACACTGCCGCCCAAAACGTCTCCGAAAACTCAAAGCCTGCATGACCAATCACATCCTACAACCCTAGGTTCATGTTGGTCTGTAGCTGACTTTCGCAGTTGCTACTGCCATCTACCGCCATCTACTACCATCTACTGCCATCTACTACCATCTACTGCCATCCACTGCCTGCATACTGAAAATCAATAACACACTACTATATAGACAGAAAGGAAAATGACAGAGAAAACACTCAGTCAGTCTCGTTGTGGGACCTCCTCTGCGCGTCAATAGAACATAAAAGAACCAGGTGGAGTCTCATGGGAATTGGATGTTGGCAGATTAATTCGGATTAATTTGGCAGATCTGTTGGGCTCAACCTCCACCCGGATGTCATCCCTGGCATCCCCTCCGAAAGGGGCGCCCTCGGCGCTCACGCCCCGTCCTCGTGTCCAAACACTGCGGCAGCTACCAGCAGTGCCTGGGCGACTGCCTTGGGCGGTTTCGGCTGAGACCACGGCTAGAAGGTAATGCATAGGTAAAGCCTAGGTAAAGCGGTAAAGCCATATGAAGTTAGCCAAAGTTTCTGTTAAAGATATTTATAGAGTAATTGGATCAATAATTACTCAGGAATGAGGACCAGCAAGATCATATCATGAATGAAATCACAGCAACTGCGGTTTCAAGGATAAAAGATGTGGGGAGCTGGTACTCCATTGGTGCCGAGGTGCTCCCAAAGTAAGCCGTTGTGGAGTCTTCTCCTGCAACGTTATATACAATATTGGCAAAATGTGGTCCAAAACTTGATGCAGGGAGCGTCGGACGTCGGTAGGGAAAATGTGCATCAAGAAATAGGTGACTTATGAATAAAGAAAGTGCACAAACATAAACTATATACTATGCGGTACGATATGTGTGTGTGGGCATGGATAATAATAATAATTAATCGGATATGTCATACATACACGTTCTTACCTCATTGTGGACATTTCGGGACGTTGCTGATGCTTTGACACGCACAAGCTCGCAAACCCTTTGACATGCACATCCAAAGCAATAAGCAAACGCTGCAGGGCGACACCTTGGCGTTCATGAATCAGCTGTCGAACAGTCTGCCTGTGCACGTCCAATAACCACGACTTGCTTTCCTTGCAATTTGTCGCTTGGCCTTACACTGCCTTAAGTGTAGAACATACCTGTGTACACTGATAGGTCTTTTTTTTTATCTAAAAGTCGTCAGCTCTCCCCGGGCCCCAGGTTAGTTGTTCACCAAATGCCTGATGCACTGCTCCCGAGTGACCTCTGCAGTTGCTCGGTTTGTGTTTTCCGCAAGGAACCTCACCACGTGGAGCCATCAATCTGTTTCTGCCACTGTCGCAAATGTCTTTGAGGGAAGTGACAGAAAAGGGTCGCTTTTACTTTGATATGCACAGCTGAGGCACAATGAGTGAAAACTATGAAAGTAGTTGAGGAAAATGAATGAGTGAATGAATCTGCCAACGACCAACTATAAACAACAATCTTTCCTCTTGTTCCAGATATAGACACCGGTCAGCTTCTTGAGATCCGAAGGAATCAAACGTATATATATATATAAATAAATATGCGGTAACTACATCTAAACATAAATTTTCAATATACGAACGTATACGAGCTGGTATTTGAGACTGCTTCCGGGAAGATTTTCCTTGGCCCGCCCAGCCATTTAAACATACGGAATCCATTTTGTTTAAACATACATTATACAGATGGAACTTGTGTTTCATACTACCACCGTGGCCTTGTGGTCTGGCCGGCCCTCCATATGTTTATATAAATGTACCGTGTATATATATATGATAAACTTAAATAAATATATATATACCGATGGCTTCCATATCCTGGAAAAAAGTGGGTTGCGGGACAAAAAAACATTTTTTTTTGAGCCAACACCCAGAAAAAAAGCGGATTTTGGTGCCGAAAACCTGCTGTTGGAGGAAAAGCTGGTTTTGCTAACCCGTCGAAAGTAAAAAACACGTAAATATTATATATATATATCCCGTAAAAACCCGTCAACAACCCAGCGTCAAAGCCGCCGACGATGCAGCCAAAGGAAAACATAGGAAAACCAGGTTTTCACTCTGAAAAGTGGGAAATTTTGCAAAGCCCTCTTTTTCTTGGGATATGGAAGCTCAAGGTGTGTATATATATAATTATATATAGCGAGAGAGAGAGAGAGAGATGAACAGGATTCCGAATAATATTGTCTTCATATGCCTTGATGCAATACAATTTCCCTCTGTTTCCATAAGATTCCTGATGTCTCTTAGTGCTTGGGGCTGGTTCCATCGAATGACCCAAAGTCCATCTACCGAGTAGCTACGCCCCATGGGTGTTCTGGCTTGCGTGTACCGCAAGGGAGGCTCACTCTCATGCAGTTTCCAAATCTTCAAAGCTTCCATGGCTTCCTGCTGCCGGGGCCAGTGAACATCGTTGGGGGACATGGGTCCACCTGAATCAGGATGAAACTTGTACTCACTTCGGGGCTCAGCATGACTTTGCGCTGCAGCCAACCTACAAACACATGTTGAAGTCCAAACAGCACTACCCCCCGAGGTATTGAAATCCACTGGGCCAAAATGGGTGAGCTCTGGCAATGGGTCAGCTCTGGCATGTGAAACCTCCAACGTTTCAAGTCACAGCACATTGCGTTTGAACAAAGCACTCAATAGGTGCATGTGCTGTTCCATTAATGGCCGGAAAGCAGCGAACAGTATTCAATGAAAACTGGGCAGTAGCATCAGTAGCCCATTAGAACCACAACCCGGCTCCCTGCCGCTGTTGGCTGCGTCCCTTACTTTTTCATCCCCAGGTTTTCTTCATGGCAGGTGCGAGATGTGACTTCACATAAACCGTGCTCCTTAGTGTCAGCAGCTGCCCATGAAAAGACTATGACGGATCGCCGGTCAATGGCAGTAAGATATCTATATATTGATATATGCATATATATATATATTTACATTTTAACATATATTGACAAATTTACATATAATTATACATATGTATATTTATATATATAATATATTAACATATAATATATATATATATAATATATAATATAATACGTGGAAATATATAGATAGAGGGTTGCATGGCTTCACTACGTTTCACCATGTTTCACCTGTATCTTTTTGCCATCCAAGGGGCATGTGGATCCCATCCAGGCGCAGCTCAGGAAGCAGTTCCAGCTTGGCCAGGGTCAGTGCATCGGTATTTTCTGGATGTTCTGGCACGTCCTTTACAAAGATGCCTTTGTGGCAAGGTCTGGCGGTTTTCCCAACTGCTTGCAGTGTCTCAAAAATGGATGCGAAAACATGGACTATCATCACCGTGGGCTTGGCTTCAATGACGTTTGCACAAAAACTGATGAAACAAGTCCAACTAAGTCCAACTATACACTCAACTAAATCATCTATTCGATATTTGTCTATGTGAATCTTATGGATCCTGAAGGGAATGGTTTTGCCACAAATCACTGCAATATATTGCAATGTGGATCGTCTATTCGCGAGGCAGCTCAACGCCGAGCAGCTTTCAACCCTTAAAAGTTTCACCCTCGCCTGGAGCGCTGCAGGAATCCCCATGGTCACTATGGAGTCACTACGGCATCTTCTCAAAATTTTTCATATTTTCCCAAAAGAATAAGAAACTACGGATCCGGTGGATCTACGGACCTGTCATCCTTGAGACATTGAAATCAGTTCTAAAGCTACCAAACACGTTTGAAGACGAGGAACCGTACTGCACATTACAGTACCACACGGTACAAACTAAGATTTATTGCATTTTGCCAGGCAGTGGTTTAAGAAACCTGACTACACCGGAAGAGGATGACGTCCCATATGTACAGTAGTGGATTGGGCGGCGTTCTGCAGCAACCAGCCACGTGCCATTGATGCCTTTTCCATGGAGAGTTGGCTCCAATCAGTTTCCTCAGCCATCCAAACAGCATCAAACACTAGAGATGAGCACACCCACTGATGATACATACATGCTGATTTGGTGGTTGACGTCTGTCCATACCTGTAACGACAGGTGTTTGCAGTTTCTGACCCTCTCACGTGATTTAGTTCAGGGAGCCCCTATACCTCAGCTGACAAGCTGGACCAGCCACTGCCCAAGCATTGACCCGCCAAAGTTGCTAGGAGAGTGTTCATGGCCATGGTCAGGAAGCGTGTCTCTGGCAGCGCGATGGGCCTTAGCTTCCGCGAAGATCCGTGAAATAGCCTGGCACTCCAACTCCAACTCTCCGTTGTGGATCCACATTGGGGCGAGGCCTTCTGGGGCATACCATTGCATCAATGGGAATTCCAGGATCCTAAAATGAAGGTACTGTACCATATAAGGCCATATTTTGTGGGGATATTCCCTTACATAGGCCTTACATAGGCCTTATATATGGTAGGTACCTCCAATCTAGGATCCTGAAATGGCCATTGATTGCATATCTAAATATTTGTCTATCTATCTGTCTGTCTATTTATCGATTTATCCAACCCTATCGGTTAATCTAATCCTACCCAGCACAATGAAATCTAATCCTTATAGTATCTCATCCTACCTAATTCTGCCTCGTCCTGTCACATCCTACCTAAACCTATCTTATCCTAGCTATGTAATCCTATCCTATCTGTCTAATCCGATCCATCTATAAAATCCTATCTATCAATTCGTATCTATCGAAGCCTAACTATCCTAACTATCCGATCTTCCTATCTTTTCTCTCTATCCTTTTTTCCTATCTATCCTATCTGTATTGTCTATCTGATCTGTCCTATCTATCCGTTCTATCTTTTCTATCCTACCCTACCCTACCCCATCCCATCCCCACCCATCCCATCCTATCTATCCAATCATATTTATTTAGCTATCTATAGATCTATCCCATCTAACCCAATCTAATCAATTCTAATCTAATGTAATCTAGTCTAGTCTAATACAATCTCATCTAGTCTCATCCAATCTAATCTATCTATTCATCTAACCATATCTATCTGATCATATGTGTATATAATATATATAGATATAATTATACATATTTGTTTCTTTCTATCGTTCTTTCGTTCTATTTTTCTATTCATCTATCTATGGTTCATGATTTCTTTCTGTCTTTCTACCGTCCTATCGTTCTATCTTTCTATATGTTTATCTTATTCATCTATCTATCCTCCCATCCACCCACCCATTCATCTATCCATCTGTCGCTCTATCTATCTGTGTAAATATGATTTTGCTATTCTGAAAACCAAATACAACAAATCCGAAAGAGGGCATGAGGCATGATAAAGTTGCTGACAGACTGACAGGGCACACTGGGTGCACGAAAAGCTTATTGGATGGCAACTTCTTCCGAACTTGCACCAAAAGATCCTCAGTGTGCCCTAGGTGCAGGAGCAGTACCCTTCAGCAAGTGGCATGTCTTGGCATGAAGCTGCTGTTCCCCCATACACAACGACTGACTCAACAAGGCAGGCTGTTCCAGGCTGTGCCAAACTGAACTCAGAGCACCTAACACATGCCTATAGCTCTGCGTCTAAATCCGAGAATAGGCTCCAGGTACACGTTGACAACTGTCCGCAAGGCATCATCAAAGCTGTCATGCTTCCCCTGTCAAACCATTGCGTTGGGAGCCAAAGTTTAAACCCAGGACATTGCGTGACAAAAGCCGTAACGGTCCAAAAATTTTGAGTTCCTATTTTTTTTATGCTTTCGATTCGCCACTTAGATTCACTCATGCACTTATGCCACTCCCCTTGGTAGATGTTTGATCGTCATAGCCATAGCCAATCCACAAAATGTACAGTAACTACGCCCAAGCTCGTCCAAACTGCAATCTAGTGTTCATCTTTGGCATGCTTCCCTCATCAACAGGCCTTTTGCACCGAGCGGAGGATGCCATCTCGGCAATCAATCTCACCAAGCAGGAAGATCACAGGCGACTCGATGGGAATGATTGATAGCTTATCCCAGAAAGAAAACCTGAGATGGGGCGTCGCACAATGACACATGCTGTGACTGGAGAAATGTTCTGCTGCATGGGGGGCACCAAGGCAAACATGTTACATGCATGTACACACAGAGAAGCACATGGGGCATCATTCAGCCACACACGCGAACTATATATATATATATTCTTTTTTCTTGTGGTAAAAAAAATCGGTGATATGTCATACATGTATATATTTATATATATGTATATGCATATGTGACTATACGTGTGTGTGTATCACATCACATCACATCATACCATAGCATGACAAGATATGATGGCATGTGTATATATATATATATGTGTGTGTGTGGGCGTATATGTGTGTGTGTAAACTGCTATTTCAAGCAGCATTTAAGAAAGCAGGGGGCCATCCCTCTCATCATTGGTGGATGGCCAATGAAAAGGCCCTGCAGGCAGTTCCTGCGTGTGAGAAGACATACAGCCGGAATGCCACTAAAGCTAGGAACGCAACTGTTCCTCGCGGCTAATCAGGCCTACTCAGGAACAAAAAGGCGACGGCTCTGACATCGTTAGCCAGCTCCAACTCATCTAAAAACACAGCAGTGCGCTGGTGCAGGACAGATCTTGCCGACACCGTCACAAGGGTTGGCCCTAGCTCAAGAATGGCTGCGGCCTATCCGCTGAAGTGTTTGGCGGCACCTCAGGGTGACCGTGAAGGAGAACCTGCCATATTATATGGCAGTGGAAGTAGCCCCATGGGCGAAGGACGACCAAGAGGGAATCAGGAGGACACCCTAGAGGGGAAGGACGATCTAGTGACACAGGACACCTGGAGGCCAAGGAGCTTTTATAGCGAAGGATGACTGACATGTTCCAAACACACAGATGTTGTCGCAATCTCAGATGGAAATGAAAGTTGCCAACATACACACACACTAGACAAGAACTGGATCATTATAGTGATCCGTCAGGAACTGAGTCCTGTAACGTGCAAACCAGCCTAGACCATTAGACATGTTTGCAGGTACACATCCATGGCCAGTGGATGCTTC
>Ga0126342_10017592_pt1 | contig 12348 bp, 10 predicted proteins | sample Cyp1metagenome_FD_92528 | JGI IMG/M metagenome (GOLD analysis project Ga0126342, IMG submission 92528) | Coral microbial communities from Lord Howe Island, Old Settlement Bay, Australia - Cyphastrea 1 metagenome | ecosystem: Host-associated > Invertebrates > Cnidaria > Coral ... | reverse complement strand
TACATGTAATCCAATAAACATAATCCAATTTGACTCCATTTTTCTCATCCAACATCCCATGAAAATTCTCATGAATTCCCATATTTTCCCTAGTGAAATCCCCATTCTATCCCCATTCGAAGATATTCTAAGCCCAGAAATCTTCATCTGGCAGGTTTTCATCCAACCCACGTGGTTGATCGCGCCCCCGGACTCTTGGGCACCAGTGCTGGTGCGCCCCGCGGCTGGAGTTCGTCAGCCTCTGGTAATGGCTGACATAGCGAACTGGAGAATGGCCCAGTTGAAATAGTTGATTTACCCAGTTATAAAACAGAGATTTTCCATAGTTAAATATATCCATAGTATATGTCGATAATCATTGTGCAAATAATAACAATAGTAAGAGTAATATAATACGTATATAATATATGATAATATATATCATTATATTCATACAGCGGTAAAAATATCTATAATATAAATGTATATAACATTATCTATTATAATATATATATATACTTGTGGATGAAGTATAAGGACCTCACCTCGATATTAGTGGAATGATGGCTAGCATAGACATAGATACATGAAGACGACTTGGAAGCAATAAATGGGTGTATATATCCATAGATAAATTTGAATGAGACGAGACCAAATATTCATATGATTACATATTACGATATATATACCGTATATATATATATATATGTATATATTTCACAAACATATTCATACACACATCTACATAGGAGAGAGATTTGTCTCTCTCGTACAAGTCTGCGCCAAGCCATTTCTTCGTACAAACCCCGTCGGAAGATGCCCCCAATGCCCCGCTGAAAGCTAGGACGATGATCTTCGATTTGCGAAATCCGATAAACCACCTGCTTAGGATGGTTGAAACATGGAACATATTGAAAGCCATCCAAAATCCATGGGGATTTGTTCCAGAAAAACTGGATTTCAGGATTTGTTCCAGCATTTCAGGACCTAACACTAAAACTGGGCATCCGATTCCCATGGTTTCAACTGGTTTCAACGGTCGATGAGTTGCCACCATTGGCCCCGCTGGGACGGGTTCCTGGCTCCAGCGTCGGAGTTTCGCTCGTGCGCACGGGATGCTGAGAAACTGGGTCGCAGTGGAAAGCCGTGGAGGAACATCCCACGGATCGTATCTGAATAATCCCTTCCCCCTAAAATTAAACAATATTAAACACCCCCTAAACGAAACCATGGTTTAGTAGGGAATTTCCACATTCCATTGGGACCATAGAAATGGAGTGTTTAATATTAGGGTGATGGGATTAGTAAGCCAGGTGATCGTAAGTCCACTGTAGGAGTGGCTTCTTCCATATTTTCAAAGGCTTAACTAACTGTGGTTACTAAGCAGTTGCGATTTTTGGGATGATACTCCAAGTATAGAACCACACATTTTATGTGATATAACCAATCATATATGGGATAAATGGACCATGGGATTTAAGCAGAAATAATGAGGGAACATGGGGAGGATAGAATGTGGGTACAGTGAGGATATAATGAGATATGAATGAGATACAGTTCATGGATACATCGGATATGTTAGCCAACACTATGATATGAATGGCTTTGTGTAAAAAATGGATATACCCCAATTGATGGCACTTCTAACATGTTTCAGTGGGGAAACAAGTTTTAAATCACGGGATTTTGGGGTTTTCCTTTTCCTGCGACAGTTTTCAGGTACCACAGCCACATCATTGTGGTCCCAGAGCCATATGAAACCGACATCTTGGGACCAAGCTGACAGCAACGGATCCAGCCCCAAGCCTCTAAGGATTAGAAGCTTTGACAACTGCGGATCAATTTGACCCAAAATCTTTTCACGATTTTGGAGTGCACTTTGGCAACAGGACCGTTTTAAATATGATTTAGGAGTGGTTTGTCGGCTCGGAGCTCCCGATTATGGTAAGTCAACTCAAAAATCCCCGAAAAATTGCAGGTTAGTTAGGAAAATCATCAATACATGGGTGTTTTGTTTTCCCAATATTTGAAATCCCGGAGGGTAAGTCTTTTTTGTCGGCAACTTGTTGACCAGTATGGCGCCATCATAGATCACAGGCAACTTTTGGTAACGAAAAAAACACCAAAAGGATCCAGCATCCAAGCACCAGTCTTGATCCAACGGATGTTATTATAATGATGTTATTATGAATGTGATTGTTTCTATCATCAACTGTTGTTTTTGTCTGTTTCATTCTTGTTAAGCATTATGATTATATATACTACTATTATGATGGCAACTATATATTACCATTGTTATTGTCTATATGTCTGTTTCATTATTGTTATTATAATTGTTTTTTTCAATATATTACTAATCATCGTTATTGACAATGATTCCTATTTGTCACACGGTGGTGAAACCAGCCTGTCAGGAGCCACGAAGCCAATTGGCCTGGCGCCTTGTCATTGCTGGAAACGGAGCAACTGAGCCGCAGTGGTTGCCATGTCCCCAGAGACTTAGATTCGATGTATATTCAAAAACTAATAATCATAATAATCACAGAATAAATCAGAATAATATAATTATAGTATGTTATAGTTTCCCGATATTATGAATGATGACCAATCTTATTATGATTCAAAGCCATCTTTAGCAGCGTTGGAGTCGACTGAAGATTTGGATGGTTTGACAACGGCTTTCCCTCGCTGTTGTGATGAACGGAGGGAGCGGTGAAGGGAGCGATTGGGGTATCCATATTTAGGCCAGTTGGAGCTAGGATTTTCAGTTTCCGGAAGCATATGATAGCTCCCATTACAGTAACCATTCTTGTATAATAGACCTACGTAGGTATATCCATCATATATCCATCATATATCCATCATATATCCATTATATACTGTACCTATTGAAGACACATACCATGGCAATCTACGAATATGTATGTCTTGTCCCCATGTCTGGCCTTTAGCATGAGGGACCACGAGAGAAGACGACCCTTTGGTACTGGGCATATGATGGGATAAAGCTGGGGACACTAGTACTAGTAGTAGTAGTAGTAGTAGTAGCAGTAGCAGTAGCAGTAGCAGTGTACTACTACTACTACTACTGATAATAATAATAATATATAATAATTACTACCAATACTAGACTATGGATGGAATATTGATGAATTGCCATCTGCGTAATGAAACATGGTTTGGAAAACGGCCCATTGAGTTTGACCAATTTCCCATTCAATGCTCCATTTACAGATCCTATTCCTATGCGTGAAAACCTAAATTTGGTTCGGGCATTTCCCAACTGCTCGAGCTTAGTTTGATGACACCAGAGGGTAAGATCCATGAATCCAGGCGCACAGTTCTTTATTTTGGCCTCTGTCGAAACAAGCGCTTCTTCATTTTTGCCGAGCAGCTCCCTTGATTCTAATGCTCAAAGGATTCCATGCCCATTATTTGGATGTGCGGGACCCAGATGGTAAGTGGTTTAGAGCCAATATATATATAATATATTATATATTATATATATACATATGTATGTATTTGGGATATGGTATGATCATTAGCCATTGTCAATTCCTGGGTTGACCTCCAAGTAGGTCATTTGACGTCAATTTCTCAACGTCAAATGCCGTGTGAAAAAACGACCGTGTTTGAGTTGTCGAGGTCATGGCCAGATCTCATCCGAAACGCAGTGAGTGCCTGTTCCAAAGCCAAGTACTTCGGCACGGTGATCACAACCATGGGATGATGGGAAAACAGGAAACACCCGAAATCTGGTGGCAAGAAACCATGGGTTTTCTGTAGTTCCCTTAAAGCCATGAATTCCAGGTGAGAGTGGGGTGATATGGGTTGACGAAAATATGTCAGGTCAAAGTACATTAAAGTTACTGATGTTCTTCACCCAAATCAGGATGTTTTCAGCGGTGGTAAAAAGGCCTGTCTGCCAGCGGGTTTCTTGAAATTGTTTTGTCCAACTCAAATGGAAACTGTCCAACGTTTCAGATGAAAACTCATTGGTTTGGCCAATCCTTGTTGTCAATGGCTTTGGTGAAGCCAACTTGCTGCAAGGTTGTACCCCCAGTTATGCTCACCAACTTAGCTCAGATTTATTGGCTCTTCCCAATGAATGATGGATTGTTCTATTCCTATTTTTTCCATATTTTACCTATTAATACCCTATTACAATGGATGATTAGCCCATAAATAGTGGATAGTTATCCTATGTTATTTCATATTTTCATATATATATAATATACACATTTCCCCATGATACCCCCATTCTTTACCATGATTTCCCCATCCAACACAAATCAACGACAACAAGACGGTCCCCTTTGATCGACAGGCAATGGTCGCAGGCTCTTCTCCTCTTTGAGGAGCCCCCGGCAGAACGAACGTCGACGCGTTTCGACACGGGAAAAGCCATAAAATACCTTGAAATGCCAAGATTTTCCCGTCCTATTGGTTGCACATGGAGGTTTTCCTCTCCGAAGGCTGCTTTTCCCTCCTTTGGATTACCGACTTGTCAAATGCCAGGATTTCTTTTATTTTTTAAAATCTTGATTTTGACGATTGATCTTTTAAATTGAGATAACATTAGAATTTCACGGTCATCTTTGACTTAGTTTATAGCATTTGATAGCCTCTGGTAATCAAACATAGCAATCGGAAATCCACCGTTTAGTTCGATGTTTTTTCCCAGCTAGAAACCTCTATATCCTCTATTTAGTTCCAGGGTTTCCCAGCCATGTTTGATGACATCGGATATCCCATATCCAATCAATATTCCATGACATCCCATTCGCATCCCAATTTCATGTCCCATGAAGTTAGCGAAACACATCAGCATTTCTTGGTGTTTTGTCCCATTTTTCATCAGAGGAAGCGACAGAACTGCGGGTGGTGGATCTGGCCACCTACACTTCAGCCATCTTTGCCTGCAAGCAGGTCCTGTGATGGGATGCGATGGAAAATGGCTTGGAAAGTGGAGGATCTCTGAGGATCTCTGGTAAAAAATGGGGAGATTCTCAGAAGGAAAATCTACGGTTGAAACAGTTGAAACCATCAGCATCTGATTTGATGGCACTGCGACCGCGATTTCCGGTTTAGATGTTTGCAAAAAAAACAATCCATTGACTTCGCTTAAACCGTGGGAATTTTGCGGCATGTGAAATTGGGGTTTATCATGCCACAAATCTCAGGGATTCTGCGGGATCAACTTGGCGTCAATTTGGCGTAGACTCATAACTATCATGGGATTTACCATGATAAACCGTGATAAACCCATGGAATCCCTGAGGAAATCTCGGAATTTTAAAAGTCGTGACGCCATTTCAACGGGACAACTCGACTTCGTGGCTTCGCTCATCAGGCGAACCTGTGGCAGCACGGCATCTCTTTGCTATGCAATCTGCGGAAGCAAGAGCTGCAGGTGGGGACCGGTGTCATCGGAAAAGCCATGGTGAATCATTGTGGAGTTGTCCAGTGGTGGATACCCCCTAGCCGTTGACTGCCTAGCATTATCTACACTGTAGCTACATCCGGTATGTGACGTGCGCATACATCGTTCTACAACAGCGGATGCTCTGCCAGTCACTGCTGACATGCAGTTGTTTCAATTGGTTAAACCAACCCTATATTTGGATATATTTGGATGGTTAGCCCCCATAATATAATATTATATATACTATTTTTGGATGGTTAACCCCTTATATTTGGATGGTTAAATCAACCCTATATATATATATATCTGGTTGGTGGTTTGGATCATTTTTTTTATTTTTCCATATATTGGGAATAACAATCCCAACTGACTTTCATATTTTCCAGAGGGGTAGGTATACCACCAACCAGATATATTGTACGCAAAAAAGTGTATATATATATATACATACATAAACATCCAATGAGGACATCCACCGGCATTTTCAGGACCCAAATGAGTGGGAGGACATGTTTGGAGGATAAATCTCCCGTATTTTATTCCGGTTACCCTCTTGATATCTTCCACATTTCATATATCTCCCATCAAAAAATCCATATTTACTGGGTAAATCACCATCACATCGCCTAAATCACCACTCTTGAGACACCCAAAAAAATGCTTGGTGAATTGGTGAATGTTGGTTATATGAAACCAAGGCTTTCACCAGATATGGTTGGTGAATTCCCATCTTTCATCCCCATCTACCTCTGGAGGGGGTCATTTGTAGTATATATCAAAATTAGTATAACTAATACCATCAATAATATATATATATATATATCATATTTATATATACATACATATATATATATATATATGAGCAAGATTTTATAAATCACATACCTGCTTTTCAGGCTATTAGAATAGTTACCCCAATCCTAACCATTATTCCGGTGAGGGAGAACAGTGAGGTTGTTATAATTCATCCAAGTTTATGGCACAACCACTCGGTAATTAGACAGCTAACTAGGCTTATGAAAACCAGCTACAATCCTTCTTCCTAGAAAAAATACCCAGCCTCTCCCCCAACTAGGGGTTGCGAGTTATTACCAGGGGTTGGATCCTAACTGGTTAATTAACCCTGTAGTTAGTTAATACCTAATTAGTATGAAAAATATGTCGAAAAAGAACATATAATTGGTTAATGCCTAATCAACCATGTAGTTAGTTGATGCCTAACCACATATAAAAGTTAAAAACTTGCTTGGACCGTTTGTTTCTACGAACTAACAGTTGGATCCTAATCGGTTGATTAAACCCATATATGTTAGTCAATACCGAAGTGATAATATATAAATATCGCAATATCTATAGCTACAATTACAACTATAACTGTAACCATAACTATAGGTCATGAAAACTTACTAACTTCATGAATATCATTACAAGATTTGAAGGCTATATCGAGTGCTTCCTAACTTGGATCCATGGTTAACACTCTAACTCGGAGAGATCCATATGATCCGTACTATATCCCAAATTATTGGGTTTACTCATTCGTTAACTAAATAATTAACTAACTAGTTTAAGTAATATAGTATTCCGTAACTAAACTCGTTAATCCCGTAACAAAACCATTATTAAGTATATAGTTATGAACTAACTACTACTTAAGATAATTCATCCCTACTAACCATCACTACAGTTAACAGTTATTCCCTTATGGGGGGTATGACAAACTACTACTGCTAAACAATCTGGGGATTTAACCCTTATTGGGATGCATCTACAATTGGAAAAATGATGCTATATCATATACACATGGGGATTTTTTCTGTTATATAACAACTAGAATTTCTATTTCGACAAAAAAAAATATACAACTTAATTCTATGTGGTATATTTTTGGTGGTATATAACAACTAACTATGGTGAGTTTAACTATAATCCACAACTGTGGTATATAACAACTATGGTATTTAACATTATTTATGGTATATAACTAGCAGGCGGATGCCATGACCCTGGCCGCAGCCGCCGGCGCCTGCGAGCGCGGCCTTCAGTGGCAGCAGGCCTTGGCGTTGCTACGCACGGCGCGCGACGCGTCGCTGGAGCAACGGAAAGGGACCGAAAGGGACGGACACCATGGCGATTTTCCTGGGAAAAATGTGGGAAACATGTGTTTTTCTTCGAAAATGAGGGACAATGGTGGATTTAACATGATTTCACCGCGAAAAATCGTGGATTGATACTGGATTCTTGATGCTTTTTGGTTGGAACTGAAAGTGATGCAACCATTTTATATTGATTTTATAAGATTTGATGGTGTTGTTCACCAGCAATGTTGTCGAATCATCAATATGTTTTTGTTTGAAAAGAGGGTATGCCATTTGGGGGGTATATATAGTTACCACCTTTTCAGACACAATATACATATATATATATATCATATATATATATATCATATGTATATAATATATATATAAATAAATAAATAAATAAATAAATATGTATATATATATATGCACACAGTCTACTGCATACTCAGAATATAATATGTATGGGTAGGTTTCTACCAGCAAGTAAGTGATTTCACTGGGATCAACCCGCTGTAGAAATGGTGATTTATTGATACTTCAAGGGATATGATAGGATCAAAATGAGATTTCGTTTATACGACTTGGAAGCGCCTTAAACTCATGCTGGGTTAAGTGCCTTGGGTTTGAGATTTCATGGAACCAACATGAATGGATCAGTGGATGTGGTTTTTTCAGGACTTTTTTGCTGTGTCATGTGGCTTTCCGAATCTCAGGTAATCCTTCCCCTGATCCAAGAGATCTCACTGAGGCAGAGAGAAAGTGCATTGATTTCAAATACTGCCACTTGGAGTGCGACATGGTGGTTCAAGTGTGCGCACTCCGACTTAAAACCAATAAAGCCTCTGTTTTTTGGGTATATGCCCTACTTTCCATGTGATGTTGTTGGTTGTATGCCACCTTTTGGGTCACAAACCCATCCCCATTTTGGCTGGTTTGACCCCAGAGTTTAAGGGTTTGGAGGCTACATATCCATTACATATATATATATTAATACATACATAAATAAATAAATATATATATGTATATATATATGTGTATATATATTTAAATGTATATATATATATATATGTATATGTAGGTGTAAGAACAGTAATCCCCCACTGAAACAATTGCAAACGACTTTTCCACCTCTTTGCTGCTTGCAGTACTTGCAATTACATATACCTTTGGTAATCTAACATAGCCATAGAAGATGGCCATGATCATGGGTAAATTACAACTTGGTCATTTTCCCCTGTTGAAATTTCAAATTGCCACAGATGAGGACCAATCACCATTTCATCATTTACCAAAGGGTATCTACACACCCATTAAGTATAGATATATCTAATACAAATCCTTGTTACACTTAGAAACGAACTTAGAACCGAACTTGGAAACAAACTTAGCTAACGAACTTAGCTACACCACCCATTAATGCACTTGAAGTGCCAAAAAATCATCACTTGTTCCAGTAAATCCCCCAGTGATGTTCATCCCCCCAGTGGGGTCTTCATGATGGGATGATCAGGGGCACCATTTCATCCATTTTCTAAGGACCATCCCATCTGGTGAAATCACCCTTTTTTCTGAGCCAACATCTTTGAAAAACCAATTTTGCTGGTGAAAATCATATTTTTCCACATTTTTGCTGGTGAAATCGGAAATCACCATATTAAGTCACCATTTTATGAGGTCATGAACGCTATGGCCAACAGTCAACAGTGGCCCCAAGCCTTGCTTCTACTGGCGGAGACCCATAAGAGGCGTCTGTGACCCGGCCACTGTGGACTTCCAGTTGTTGGCCATTTATGGATACATGGAAGGTGCATCCTGAGCTAAAAATTGACTTATGGGGAATGGGATGAACGAACCCAGAATAGGAGTATGTACGAAGCATTATGTTACGAGATGGGATAAAATTTTCATGGCTCAATTTGGAAGTGGTTAATCCAATGTAACTATTGACTAACTGGGGTATGTCTAACTGGGGTATGTCCCACATATAATTTTGCGTGGGTTTTGATAACCATCTACTATTTGGGATGCACATCCAAGTAAATTATCAGTGGGATAGACCAACCATAATGGTGGTATGACAGTATTCTTGGGATCTCTGCCCAAAGAAGACGGTGAGAACTATTCTTGCGCCATCCCCGTGAAATCCGAGCCCATACAACGATCATCCATTAAACATGCCCGTCAAATACCGAGTATTGATGTTTTTTTTGGCTGGCATGAAATCCTTATGAAGCCCCTATGAAGTCCCTAAAAATCCCATGACATCCCCATCGCATTGCCATAAATTGCCATAAACATCCAGATTCATAAAAACTCATTCCCATGAAACCCCGTGGAATTTCCCGATGAAATTCTCCACGAAACTTCGCCGATTTCGCCAAGGCAAAGCTTCCTCATCACGCGCAACGCCGTGGTGGCGGCTTGTAGTCGCAGCTCTGAATGGCTCTCAGCGGTGCAGTTGCTACAGAACTTTCAAAGGGAGCGATTGCAGGTGCCAAAAATGGGGGATGGTCTTCAGAATTGGAGATTAATGGGGATATATATAGAACAAAATAGCAACTATATGATACTATATGTATTTTGATGATTATTATTGAACTTATTAGTATTATTATTCGATTCTTGATTGGAGGGTAGCTTGACACCTCTCTATTGGAGGCTATCTTTTGATGGGTATAGAGAAGTAATAAGAATCATATCGGTATAGGTATAGAGTAGTATTAAAAATAATCATGATGGGGATGGGATGGTGGTGGCCATGACAAGTAGTCAACCTCGGATCCATTTTTTCCCGGAGCATAAAAACGGGGGGTTACCCCAAGCTAGTGATCTATACAAACTTATGTTCGGGCTGTATGTGTATATACTGTATATGGTATGGTATATGTGTATATACTAATACTGTAATGACGTCTAATTCATGATAATGTATGATGATCTATGCACATACTCATCTATTGGGACGGTTGGAGAGGAAGAACTTGTGTGATTAATCGTAATTATTCATACTTTGGGCTGCCCAGTTTAGCATCGCTCATGCCCTGTGTGCTTTTTATTCCCATCGCCAGTTGATCCAAGCCATTCTCATTTTTAGCTATACCATACCAAAACTGCCAAACTTTTGGGTTTTCCTATGGTTTTCCTATGTTTTTCCATGGTTTTCCTATGTTTTTCCATGGTTTTCCTATGGTTTTCCTATGTTTTTCCACCATGGTTTCCAGCATGGGGAAACCACCATCCCCCCGGCGCCAGGTGGACGTCTTCACCTACAACAACGCCTTGAGCGCCTGCGTGAAGAGCCACAAGTGGCAACAGACGCTTCAGCTCTTCCAGGACGCTTCAGAGTTTGCTGAAAAGATATATATATATATATATGTTGTATATGATATAGATATGATATTTTTTAGGTACTAATTATATATATATGTAAACATGTGTGTACATATGGTTGAAACTGTGTTCCATTTCAGTATTTCAGATGCATCATTTTCAGTCTATTCTGGGTGCAATTTCCAAGGCAACTGTTCGTTGGTGTTTCCCGCAGATGGACATCAACTTGGACATACGATGATGCAAACCTGCCCAACGATCGCTTCAAGATGCCCTTCCAACCAGATTATGTGTTTCCGATTTCGACTAATTCCCCTGAAATCTCATATGAAGTTCCCAGAAAATCCCACTAAATCCCTCTTGAATTCCCGTGACATCTCGTGAATTCCCCTATAAATTCCCACGGAGTCCCCATGATTTCCCATTCAATACCTATGATTTTCCCATGAATTGCCATGAAATGCTCAGTTATCTAATGGTTGGTCATTGAGCTTGGCGCCACTGTGGGTCAGGACAGAACATCTTGACTCCCATTTGTGGGCAAGCTTTTTTCCCCTTCTAATCAGTTCTTTTCCATGCTCACCAGCTGACAATCCCTTGATCATCTCATGATTTTCCTGTAAATCCCTATGAAGTTTCCATTCAATGTCCATTCAATCCTGATAAAGTTCCCATAAATTTCACACGTGTCACCACCAACCCCCTTGCCCCGCGGCCGCCGTAGCTCGCACTCTCCAGGACCTGCGGCAGCAGCGACTCGACGAGGCGGTGATGCCCTACGAATTTGCGGCGCCGTGGATGGCGACGTCGTGGTTTGTTTTTTGGGTGGAATTTGGATGGTTGAAAAATTGAATATTATATATATATAATATTTGGATGGCTATATATATATATAGGTTCTTTTGGGGAATTTGGGGGGAAATTTGTTTTTTTGATTATGGACGATGATATAAAAATTGACATATAATTGGCATTATATATTATGGATGGCTTTTAATTAGGGACGATTTAATTGACATTATAGTGTATATTATATATATATATGTATGTATACATATATATATATACATATTGTATACACTGTACAGAATATAACTGATGTATTGATGGTTGATAATGGACCATTTAACCTATGGCTGATTATGATTATGGCTGATTTATTTATATAACCTATGGTTGATTTGATGGATTTTCATGGTGATATATATATATATATAGATATGGCTATGGGTCAATAGCATTCAATATATTATAACACCATTTTTTTGGGGATGACCATTCATGTAGCAGCTCTTTGATGTTAACCAGGCGTGCAGGGTTTTGACCCATACCCATATGTATATATATATATATATATACCAGTAGTACCGCACAAGGCGGTGGCGGAAGCTTCAAGGATAGGACACTGCGGGAGAGGTGAGTTGTTGTGATGCATGGATGGCAGAGCGAATCCACTGATGGACCGAAAGGTGGTTGGAGTTGTGCTTTTTGGAGTGGTTGCAATGGTTGCAGTGGTCACCTCACTCACAACTC
>Ga0126342_10017591_pt1 | contig 12348 bp, 13 predicted proteins | sample Cyp1metagenome_FD_92528 | JGI IMG/M metagenome (GOLD analysis project Ga0126342, IMG submission 92528) | Coral microbial communities from Lord Howe Island, Old Settlement Bay, Australia - Cyphastrea 1 metagenome | ecosystem: Host-associated > Invertebrates > Cnidaria > Coral ... | reverse complement strand
TCATCTCTCATCTGGCCAGCTGGCTCCGCACCCGCCGCTTTAGCGAGCCTACTTTTCGACCCTCCGGAGCCACAAATCATTGGAAAAACACAGTGTTTCGCGACTTTCCTACCTTTTCGCCCATCTGCATCTTCTTTCTTCTGACTCTTTCTCTTCTACTCTTCTCTCTTCTGATCTTTCTCTTCTCTCTGCCTCTGCCCTGCTTTTCATCTGTCCATATTGTCGGAAGTTTGGCTTCTAAACTTCCTTCGACCATACATATTCCTTAGATGACATACCAAAGATATGCAATAGGTATACGGTGCGACAGAGACTTTGAACCAGCCAAAAAAGGAGCTTTAAACGACCAAAATGGGTATGTAAGGCACCAACGTGTGGGGTTTAAGCTGATGGCAATATGAATGGCTTATGCGGATACCGATGCTAAGCAACACACGGTAACATGCTTACGTAACATGCTTAAATGGCCAGTGGGTAGTTGATGGTATGAGTTGGGATTATTTCATGGGTTATTGGACTGAATACATGGTATATTTAATGGTTAAAAACTGTCATTGTACCAATCCAAACCAACCCGTTTCACCAACCAGTGAGCCGAATTCAGATGGTTGCTTGAGAATTTCCCAACTCACGCGCACAATTCTCAGTCTATCCAAGGTAAACAATAGCGGGTTTGTATCACATTTTGGCCCAGTCAAACTCTTAAACATCATCATGTATCTGCAGCCTTTTAAACACGGGCCACAAAAACACCTTTTATCTGCTTCTAACCCTGGACCGCAAAACCATTGGTTTCCGGTTTCCCGCTAGAAAGGTACCAATTTGGCTGATTTTGGCAGCAGCATTTCAAGAAACAGCCATGTAGATCCCCATGTTTGAGCCATGAAATACACTCCCGTACCATTCCGTTATATGGTTGATTTATTAGTTAGGTATTCCTAGTGCGCGTCATGACAATCCCGCTGAAATCAGGCGATATAGCCCACGATAACCAACCAACAAGGGTAAAATTTGGTATAATCAAACATGGTTTGAAAATCCACAGTTTAGTCGACGGTTTTCCCATCTATAAACCAACATTTACAGGGGTTTCCCATTTCTCCATACACTTTCCTATACCCATCCAACATTTCATAGGCGAAAGCCCCTGTGGCCTCCGCATAATTCTCGTGCCACTCCCCAGTGAAGGCGGCGCCGTCAGGCCATTCCTGACGGCCTCGTTCGATCGGCAAAGGGGTTGGGTCTTTGATCCGACAACCGGGGAGGATTTCTGTGGACGATTTATTTGACTCACAGAGAAAAGATATAGGGCTTGTGTGAAAAAAAGTTTTGTTCTTTGACAAGAGCCGCGGGCCCGAATCTTTCCAGCAGTGCGGCCGAGTCAGCAGATCTTCGGGTGATCGTTTTCCACCGCTATGGATGATCTTTGACGATCTACACTTTTGGTCGCTCCTCAACCTTTGAAGGCCCTTGCGCCGGGTCTTCATCATGATTGCCAATGTCGCCAGTGAGCTGGAAAGGATTTGTGCGGGCGGGGCAACGTTGTCCTCAATAGTGATTGTCAAAATGAGTTCAAGTCGAGATGGCGCTGGGCAGAACACCATCGTGACAATTCTTGGCAACGGACACAGAGGCCGTTGAGCAATCGAGCAGGACCTTGCGGATTCAGCACATTGATTTCAGCACACCTTTCGTGTTGGCATCTTGCAGACGAGTCTCTGGAGGTTTTGTGGCTCCTGGCAAAGCTGTTGTTGGAACGGAAGTGCGTGAGGATCGGCCAAGATTCTTGCTGCTCAAGTGGAGCAAATGGCTTTGATACGGCTCAGATGCTTGTGGGCTGGACCCTTTATCTTGGTTCCCCCAGGTCTTGATATCATCCACACAACCTGGTCAACCTTGACGGCGCTGGTGCAGTACCTCTGTTCACGTTTCATGTTGTCCAGCCCTTGGTTGTTGGAAAGTTGCTGAGCCAACTTGAATGATGGCGATTTGGACAGTTGCTGCCCTTCAATGCTCGGTGCAGGCAAAGTTGTTCCAGGATTTGTCTGAAGCCGCTTGCATGGACACAGCTCGATTGAAATTCCCCACGTATGGCTTGAGCCACGGGGCACGCTGAGTGTTGGCGTGCTTTTCCCATTTGTTGTGATTCTATTGGTCACCTGCTGGCACCTGTCTAGCAGCATATTTGTACCTCTTTGATTTTCAAGCGGCTTTCTGAGCAACCGACTCCAGCTGCTTCTAGTCACACAGTTAATGTTTGCCAACAGCTTGTGGCAGAAACATGGAAGGCAGCTGAAGGCAAACTCTTTCAGCTGCCCTTGGTATGTATATATTAAGCAAGTTGTTTCAGCGCCGGCCCTGACGGCATGACCGCCCTGTGCTGCGCCGCACTGCTCACGCCGCGCGCGCACCACGTAGAAGTTGTCCGAGCTGTTCTTTGACAAGAATGAAACAGGTTTCTGCACGACAGTGATTTTCTTTCAGGCAACATCAAAAGCATAATTTTACACTACAAAATGCCCCCCTGAGCATCATGGCTTTCGCAGGCATTTTCTTGCCGGGTTTGTCCCCAATAGCGTCAGCAAACTTCCCCCGTTTTTGGATCCGCTGTCAGGCCGCTGATTTATCCATAGTTGTAAATATATGCCCCTAGAACATAGAAGCATGGTTACTTCATGCAGTGTTCCCTATCCTTACATATCCTTACAACTATAATACCGGTGCTTTTCCTATTGGTTGGAGGTTAAAGCGCTTCATCTTTATTGATTTAAAGACATGCATAGACCCTTGAGCACTCAGAGCCCCATGCCCTTGTGGGCCACCAGCGCGGCCCAGTTGCCAAAGCCATGTCTTTGATTGCCCTTCCACTGTCCCTTGTAGGTCGCACCTGGCACATGCAGAACTATGGTTTTGTGACGTCACCATATCCATCTGCGCGCCAGGGGATGCAATAATTTTCTACGGCTTTGAACAAGGGAGAAAACACCCATGTTTTGCCAATCTTCTGTCACCCAAGCTTCGTTTCAGGAAAGCACGACTTCTAACTTCTGAAGGTTTACATCCTATTCTTTTTGGCTTCATGCTTTCTCCACTGGTTGACTCCATATTCTTGCGTAGCTACTGTTGCTTGGGTATCCTCTTTAGGGTATGAGACAAGACCCGGGCGCCCTTCTGTTCACACCAGAGATTGATGGATGTTCATCCCCGCAAATCTAAATTATAGGTCTCCACCCAAGTATGGCATGTCAAAGGTTTTGATCCATCCCCATTGCATCTGCCACCCGATCCTGACCAATCCTTTCCCATCGCACTTGCCCTTTCCTCCGCTTGATTGGTCCTGTCACAACTCTCAGCTGCGGCTACGCTCGCGCCGCCGCCGGTCTCTGTCTTTGCCTCCCAGCCCAAGTTGGGTGCAGCTCATGTGCTTAAGTTCTGTTCATGGTAAAGTATAGCTGGGTGAAATGGATATCTCATTTTCTGAACACGTTTTATGAGCTAGGTAGCTCACTGCAGTTACTGTACTAGTTGCATTTGCACACATTACATCTCCGGTATCAAATCTACGGGTGTGCCAAGGGTAACGCGTGAAGGCGTGAAGGCCCAAAGGCAGGTGTGGACATATGGCAAATAGTGATGGGCAAACGTGCTATGCTCTCAAAATGTCTCAAAACCCAGGTGTTTCAAGACACCACCAACATGAAGATGCACAGTATCCCCATAACATCTGGTCCGTGAGCACCCCAACCAGCAAAACTATCAAGATTTAGTTTTTAGCAGTTTCCAATTTCCATTCTATTGCTCATCTGATGCAATTTACCTCCAATGTCCCTGACACAAATTGTTATTTAGGATCGTCATCCCAGTTGAGGATGGGAAGAAAAATCAAAACGCCATCCGCTTCCAGAGGTTGTTGGTGGTAACCAATGGTAACCGCCGCGGGATTTATTGGTGCACACAAATGGCCATACCCTTTGTTGGAGACGTGGAACCATGAAGCGTTGCTTGGTACATCTGCCGGGGAGGCAATTGTTGGCCTCAGAAACCAATGGTTCCAGCAACTGATTGGGACCAGAGATGCGACTTTCAATCCATTGATTCTTTATATCCCCTTTTGAATGGCCATGAGTTGGGGGTATGCCCCGTTGGAGGCACACTCGATAATATCATTGTTGTTGGTTATATAAATCCCCGTCTTGTTGCTTAACTTGCCCAGTTGTGTTCCCCAAACCTTCATTTTGGTGGCTTCAAACCGGGCGTCTTGATGATATGTAGGTTTATCCAAAAATACAGACGCATCCATTTATCAAATCCGATGTTCATATTGCCATTTGTAAGGCTATTCCCCATCTTCCGACACAAACAAAATATGTCAAGAGGAAGATCTCCTTTCCGACAAATGTCAAGTCAACAAGTTGCTGGTGGATAAACGGCTCAACTACCCATTGTTGTCGCTTAAATCACCCATTGATGTTCCTTGTTTCTTCAAAGCAGCACCTCAAACCACCAATGGTTGATCATATCTGAACAAATCATGCTTCCCAACTCAAAGTCTGACATCAGCAACTCCAAAGGATGATTACCATTACTTAACCATCGCGTTTACCCAAGGATGACATGTGGTAGCGGGTGCGCCTCTCGAATGGCTCCGTCGCCGGCTTCGCTCCTTGTTCCGGTTGCGGCTGCTGTCGCGCCGGCCACGGCCCTCGCGGCCCTCGCGGCCCTCGCGGCCCTCGCGGCCCTCGCGGCCCTCGCGGCCCTCGCGGCCCTCGCGGCCCTCGCGGCCCTCGCGGCCCTCGCGGCCCTCGCGGCCCTCGCGGCCGTGTTTGTCGCCGTGTTTGTCGCCGTCCCGGCCACCGCTGCGGCGCCGGCGGCGATCTGGGCAATCCGGTGGGTTCGGATTCGGTGAAGACGGGCCAATCCAACCATGGGGGGATCTGTTTTACTGGATGAATGGCTGGACTTTTACCAAGGAAATTGGGGTGGTATCAAAGAAACAAAATTGGAGTTACCAATGGGAAAATATTAACTGGATGCGAGAACAAGATATAAGCAAAAACCATGAACAAAATTAGGTCGACCTTCCATTCGGTTGGCTATTTCTCCGTTGGGATACTCCAGTTGACTGAAGCAGCCATGGACCCCCCCAAATGTTCGCTCAAAGGTTGTTGCATGGCACTGCAGGAATGTTCACTTTGTGCCTATGCTGAAACATGTTCTATTGCGCCCATACCTTGCTGTACTTTTGGTGACGTTCAGGCGTTTCAATTTTGACAAGGGACGCCCAGGGTTCTTTCCCGGTTCAAACGGCTGGCAAGCCCACGGCGTAATGATTGGATAGCATTTTTTCTATCCATTTCGCTTGTTGCTCGGTCAGCCCCCCATTTTTTTGATCTTGAAGATTTATAGCTTTTAAAGAAGGGAAATTTGCTGCAGCCATAGACAAGCTTTTTGAACCCGGGGGTCCACACTTGATACAATGGCTGCTACAAGTACCAAATACCAATGGGGGGAAGCGGTTGCCCCAGCTGCGGGCCCCATCACCATATACGAAATCCCCAATATAAGCTTCGATTCTGCGGGTTTGCGGCCTAATCCCCATATTCATCTATAATCCCTAATGTTTCTAACATTTACCTTGCTTAATGGCTGCCCCGTGCCTCGGCTGTGATCACGGTCATCTTTGCCGTCCTCCGGTGCTGTGGGGAGATCATGGGACGATGGATGAGCTGTGGTGGGGATGCAACCAAAGAGCACTCCACATAGGTGAAACAATCAACAAATGAGGGTGTGATAGTGAAGAAAATATGTGAAAATGAGAATATGAGAAACAAAGAAGAACACATTGAAAACACATGAAAGAGAAGAACATTGCGATAGTGGTGATGGTAATGATGATGGTGGTGACCATGATCATGATCATGGTGATGCATCATGAAGGAGCCAATGTTTTCTGATGAGTCTGCCCCAAGCTGCTCAGTGCAAAGCCGTGAGCGTAATTTCACAATGTTTTCACCTTTCGCCCAAGACCCCAAACATGAAAAACCTTAGCTACCAGATGCAAGAGTCATGTTTGGCAGGGTCGTAATTTGTTGCCTCAAGAGCAGACATGTTCCCCAATCCCGGAAAAAGTGCAATGATTGAGTTTTCTTCAGTCCCACGGCCCAAAACTTCACCAAGAGGCCACGGTCCCTGATTTCGGCTCCTTACGATCTCCTTTACCGTCCTTTCCGTCCTTTCCATCCTTGGTCTTCTTGTCCTGGATTTCCAGCGGTGGCACATTGACCCAAGCTACCACCACTTCTTAACATGTCATGTCGGGTAAAGAGCGTCACATCAATCCTACTCACCTGTGATATAGTTCCCTGCACCGCATCTTGTTTTCAAAGCTTTCCCCCCAGATGGAACTACAATGGGCAATGGGTCTCAAAAAATACTAGCACCCAAGGGCCTCCTCAAACGTGCCTAAGTAGAATCAACTACCACCAGGGGAAACCCTTTCATAAGAAATCAACTCCTCCCAGGCTGATCTAGGTTTGGGCCATTTCCAATGGCATATGAACGTCTTAGAAGCGGACTGACGGACGTATGTATTGCGCATGGTAGGGAAATACATCTTCCCCAACATTGGGTGTACTACAAAGTGGTCATCCAAAAATGCATCGACACCTTATATACCTGACCGCTGGTTGCGCCTTTGCTTTTTTAATATTAAAGATGATTCCGCCCCTGCTGGTGACATCCTGGAATGTTGTGAGGTTCCATGTTGCAGGTTCCCTTTCCATCTGTGGAAGACCCGTTCTTGTTGGTTGAAAGCTTCTTTTCAGATTTCAGCGGACAAAAATTAGCATCTTGGCCAAGCGTCATGGTTGTTGCTTCCACAAGCCATAAAGCACCATTTTACCAGAAATGGGCGGTATAAACACCGGGTTTACCACCTGAAGTACCCATGTTGACCCGCTTTCCAATGACGAGCCGATAACAACTGGAGGAACTGCCAAACCATTGTGAGAAACAGCTGCTGTTTCCTTACCCTACATGAGTCCTATCAAGGGATAATCAGAAATCAAAACATTTTGGGATGATCTCCTCAATCCATCTCAATCCTATCCAGCTAACCCAGATTTGCCGGGGGCTCCTGTGTTTTTTTGGCTTCCTCCGCCATTTCTTGACGAATCTGGTCTGCATCTTCCCTTTTGAGGCCACACTTCATGCATTCCTTGGACAGTTTTCGGATGCAGCAGGGTGAACCAACCAGAATGGGAAGGTGTTGGGACATAGTGCGATGCACAACCAAGAATAATTTATAGGCTGGTTTGTCAAATATCTATCCGATTCTAGCCAATTTTATGAGGTCAAAATGTTGGGAATCTCTGATTCTAAGGAACCGCCCAATGAAGAATGGCAAAGGGACGCCTGATTTTCCAAAATCTTGGTGGTCACATGCACCTCAAACGGCTCTCAAAAACACATCCCTCAACCGCTTCCCTTCCCGGCGAGGCGCAGATTTCGTGGCGAAAACCATAAATTTACACTTTGGGCCTGCTGGAAGATCAGAGATGAGCAGAATGATGGTACTTTTTTGCTTAGAAATCGCGCATGGTTCATGCATGTAAGTAACTTAATTGTTATACGCATATATAAATATTTATACATATACATATAAATAAATATAAATATATATATATGTATACCTGTACACTTAGATATAATCATAAATAATGATTATCAAACATATATATAGTTGTGTATATATATACATATTATACGGTATATATTAAATACATATGATATATATATAAATAAATTATATAGATAATATAAAAATGCATCATATATTATATATATTATATTTTGTATATTAAATATATAATATATAGATATTATATTTATATGTATTTTTTAATAAATAAATAAATAAAACAATAAATAAATAAATAATATATATATATTTAGGGGATGTCCCAAATATCGCTGGGGTTCCCAATTTGGTAATCACCCACCAATCGTAAGTAGAATGCACATCCAAACCATGGATGATAAACGCGGTGGTGAACAGCTGCAATCGATGCAAACATCATGAGGCCACCAATGGCAGCTTCTGAAAATGGGGATGTGTCAAACCGAGGGGTACCAATGGAGCTCAGGCGGATGTCATTTTTCCCAAGTATCCATATATGTTCTTAGACCCTTGGGTCAATTAGTTTGATACGTACCCAAATTGCAGTCGCCAGGGGTTCCATTTGAAAAACAAGAATGACTTTTTAATTCAGGTGGAAAATCAAGCATCAGGCTGATGATGGCCGACACCAATCAGCTGGGATCTTATTCCAAAGTACTATGAGTTGCGTAAGCTTCATCCGCAGATTTACTGTATGTCCTGTTCACTTGCTAAATGGTTTGGATCTGGGGTCGGGGTCTTGCCAATTCCTGGAAAGGGGCCCTAAGCTCCTGTGAGACCGCAAGAAAACTCACAGAAAAGACACATATTCGATGGATGGGTTTAAGGGGCAATCTACATGAAATCATCTGCTTTACTTCCAAATATGACAGGCTGGTGGTTGAGTCGCTCCCCCCTTGTAAAATATCTTCGTCATTGCCAGCCAGATATTGTTGCTTATGCATGTCGTGATATCCATTCATATAGCAATATTCAATATCACCATTGTTGGTTAAATCCCCCTTTTCCGCCAAGCAGTGAACGACCTTCCCATTAATTTTTGGTATTTTGTGTTCATACTCCGAATTTTGATGGTCATGAAAAAACATTAAAAGTATGGTCATACTCTGCCTCTTCCCATTGACTCCTCAACCAACCCAGAGGCATCCCTGTGGCACAGTCAATGGACGCCAAGCGACAGTCCCAGTCACCTTCTCTTCGGGTCTTGGCTGGAGCTGGAGTTGACTGGGCAATGCTAGTATCAAATCATAGCAACCCCAAAAAAGGATAGAAACAACCATTTATAGCCATTCATATCCATGTATCATTTGTTGTCTTTGTGGGGTTTTACTTTTCTATCAGCTTGGGGGCTACTCTATATCAAACCACGGAGGGTATGAAGATAAAGCAACCATCAATCGTCACAGTGGGCAACTTCGATGTTACTGGGCTGATCCAACTGATTTTTCGGAATGGTTGCAGGTGATCTACTTGAGCCCTTCTGACGTCCCTGCTGGACTCCGTCGTTCTTGCGATCCAACACGGTGACATATATGTGTCTCAACGCGTAATATGTTGTGCTTTCGCTAGCAAACCTCCAATCTTTCTCTGGTGGCAAGATCCCTCCAGGGTTGCGGGTTTGACACCCCTGGTTCTGTTGCTCAAAACACCGTTTTCGCGGGCTTACACCGTTGCTTGAAACCAAGTACTTTTTCACAGCAGTCTTGCTGAGGTTCCACTCCTATTTGCAGTTCGTTCCCAGAACAAGTCAAACATCCCGAGAGTCTTTAAGAATACCATCTGGTAAACATTTGGTAAACTAGCAAGGTAACGGACCCGATTGGTAGATGCACCTATTGGACATGGGATTGCCAGTTCAAACCTTCGTTATTTTGTGGAGCTCACCATTTTGCGGTAAACTACAATTTGTTTGAGGGTTACATTCCAGGGTTTGCGGATTAAATCAAAGCCAATCAACATCCAATTGCCTTGCCGCTTCGTTGTCCACAAAAAACTCACAAAAACAGCTAGGTATAAAATGTTATTTTGGGATAATTTCCCACTTACAGTACAAGTCCCATCCTTCCAGTGACGGCACAACGTGATATTTCATGCAGATTTATTGTTTAGCTATCATATAGTTAAGCCCATTAATCCCAAATTTGGATGGTAAATCCATCACTTAATTGGCCATTTAGGATGGTTCCCTTACCTTACATGGGGATGTCTCCAAATTGGGGTGCCCATGGGTGCCCCAAGCCCTTCTTCTTTAGTTGAATAATAAAGAGCTTGGGGCACCCCTAGTTTGAGACATTCTCATATCTCCAAATAACTAGACACACACATATATATATATATATATATATATGCAAGAGGACAACTATTCGATATCATAGCAAATCTCCAAAAAAACAATTCTCTACTTGTAAAATACTTCAACATACATGTACGTATATATATATAGATATAGATATAGATATAGATAGATATTTAATGAGATTTACATGGGTATATTCATAATGCCGATGGTATATCATAATGGCTCACATATCATCCACGTATCAGCCACCCGTTTCCGTTGCTTTCGAGGGGCGCTGGGTGGCGGAGGCCGTTGAGGAGGTGGTGAGTGACTGCTGCGGATGTAGCGCTCCACCTCCAAGTGTTGGCCAAGGATTTTTAGATGGGTAAAGATATGTAAAACATGGGCGAACATCGGTTTTTCAATGTTACTGAACATATTTTATTGCGATGAATTAATATGGGTTACTATGGGTTTTGTAGATGGGATAACCCCAACTAAATGGGGATTTAGTAACGAGGAATATTAATGACGTCCCAGTTTCAGCAGCATTATCCAGCATTCTTTGGGGGGTAAAGTCAGAAGATATAATGAACATTGACAAAAATCTAGACGATATTGGATAAGGGGTAAAAGTAGTAACCAGGGGAGCACACACACACATGTGAAAATGATATGGGGGCTTCTGCCCAATTAATGGGGATCTATAGCCAGCAACATGGGGTATAAAGTGGGGATTGAACCCGTCACAGATGGGACTATGAGCAATACCAACCAATAAATGTATCTCTATATAAATAAATAAATAAATATATATATATATATTATGGAATAACACCAAGAGTGGTTTATTGACGGGGTATCAACAAGTGACATCTGGGTTAAAGCAGCAATAATTGAGGATTTAACTACCAAGAATAGAGATCTATACTGGGGCGACAATGCGAACACATAACCAAGATTGGGAATACAGTATCTACCTTTAAAATCTTGGATAAAGGGATTGAACTTCCCAAAGGCTGGGCTAATTGTAATCCAGTGATCATGGGTCATGACAACCAGAACCGGGATCTGCATGTTTGCGGACAGTAGGATGGTGGTAGGTGACAAGACAGGCTTGCACAATTGTGGTGCAGCCTGCCTAACTCTCAGACGGTTGAAGGTACAAAATTGCGAGAGCGAGGTCACATATTTTTAAAAAATGGGGTAGCCTGTGCAACATGTGTATATATGCCCACACATACAAGAAATCCAAGCTAAATGTTCTTTGTTGTACGGGGAGTACATGGAGTACCACATATGTATAATGTGTACATATCTATACATGCACATATATATATATAATAATATGTATCTATACAAATATATACATACATATAAATATATACACATACATACAGTATACATACATACAGTATACATACATACAGTATATACACGTAAAAAATACACATGCGCATTTCTGCCTCATTAAACACACACACACACATTTTTTTTTTTATGCGCAGCTGATCGAGGTGGGGGGTTGAGGACCTACTGGCCCACTGGCAAAACTTGTGGAAATTTCATGACCAATGGAGAAACCCGCTATTGAATCTACCCAATATCCCAGGATCGGCAGGCCTCAATGGCACGATCCTTACCCTGGCGCGACATGGAACATGAGATGCTCCACGGGGAGTGCAGCCAAAACTTCCGTTTTCTTTTACTTTTGTTGGGGAGATTTTTTGAGTATTGCCGAACTGCCAAGTTGAGATAGGTATTGAAAGTTCACTTTGGTGCTGACTTGGGCTGGTCCATTCTCGATCACCCAAGTGATAGCTAACTGACCTTGCCCAGCAAAGAATTTTCGTTAGCTGGTAACCATCTCCTTGTTTGTCTGTCAGAAAATGGACCCGGCAAAACCATCAGCACGGTCAACCAGCGGTCTTCTCCGCCTTCCGGTCGTCATATTCCATCACAAACTTGACCTGGGTATGCATGACCGTGTCTATCATCATATCTGGGCAGACTACATATCTATGCATCTATCTATCTATATCTATCTATATCTATCTATCTATCTATATCTATCTATCTATCTATCTATATCTATCTATCTATCTATCTATCTATCTATCTAATCTATCTATCTATCTATCTATCTCTCTCTCTCTCTATCTACCTACCTACCTACCTATCTCTCTCTCTCTATCTCTCTCTCTCTCTCGATCTATCTATCTGTCTATCTATCCATCTATCTAATCAAATCTGTTCTATTCTATCCAATCTATCTAATCTATCTGATCTATCTAATCTATCTAATCTATCTAACCTATCTAATCTATCTAATCTATCTAATCTATCTAATCTATCTAATCTATCTAATCTATCTAATCTATCTAATCTATCT
>Ga0126342_10017590_pt1 | contig 12349 bp, 15 predicted proteins | sample Cyp1metagenome_FD_92528 | JGI IMG/M metagenome (GOLD analysis project Ga0126342, IMG submission 92528) | Coral microbial communities from Lord Howe Island, Old Settlement Bay, Australia - Cyphastrea 1 metagenome | ecosystem: Host-associated > Invertebrates > Cnidaria > Coral ... | reverse complement strand
TGACAAGGGTCACACAACCTTATTCTCATCATCAAAGGTCGTTCATTATTTTCCAAATTTCCGGAGCTATTTGGGCATGGAATATGAACAGCCTTGGAATATGGGTAAGATTTTGCTAGAATTTTATATCACTGAGTCTCAGAGCCAGCACTCAGGATTACTACTCTTCCATTGATCAGGCGCGGTTCATCGGCTATGCAAAATGGTTTGAGATGTGTTGAACTGATAGAAACGCAAAAGTCGCCTGCTTTTGGATACCATCCAAGCTGGTGATACCAAGACGCATCGCAGCCTTCACAGTTGGATATCCCCACATCTTTCCTTGCAGCCGTACCACTTCAATTGTGGCTCCAATGAGGATACTGCTACAACTCAGGGATGTTCCAAAGACGTCGTATTTGGGCATTGACCCAAGGGTTCAGAAAGGACGTATGATAAATTGATAAGAAATAAAAGAATGATTCATAAACGTTGACCGAAGGTGACCGAAGGAAGTCTAGAATTCTGAAGGAACATTTGCAGTGACACCGCTGAGGATTTCAGGATTCTTTTCGATGGGCTGGTATGCAAACTGCCGGTCGGGCAGGTGATGGTTTCAGATGCGGGTATGTTGTATCACTGAGACTCGGGTGCTATTGATTTCTTGTGTTTGTTTCAATGAACTATCTATTTAAATACATAATTAATATAATTATATCATCATCATTGATCAGTGTCACATTCTACTATTCAGCTAGTTACTAGTTTTTTATATGTTTCTATATAGTATATCTCAGCTGCCTCAAGCTGCCCGGAAGTTGTTCTGCGAAACCGGCCCTTTGAGCAACGGGAGCGAGCAATGGCGCTGCCAAAATCGGCGACAGCTGGTGGTAGCCTTGGGCTTGGCTACTGAGAGTAGTTGCATTTAGCATTCCTGAAACTTATAGAGTTCAAGATGAACACAATGCTAATAACACACTGATTGTGTTATTAGACTTTGGAAAAAGGACAATTCAATAAATATGAATCATGATGACACCTACATATTATATTTATATGGTTATATGCATCAAATTAATATACATAATTTTATAATATTATATTATACTATATATAAGTGTGTATGTATATATACATACACAATTATATTTTTAAGTTTAAACATAGTTTATATATATATTGATATCATCACGACAATCGCAATCATCATGATGATGATGATGGTGATGATGATGATGATGATCCAATGGGTCAGCAATCCACATCAAATCTCAAAGTGTCGCAAAGCGACTTGGGCCCCACAGCCGGCGCAGCTCAAAGTCTCCAGGGTTGCCGGGCCCCAAGCCCCGAGCCATGGCTGGACAAGCGGAAGATCAAAGTCAGCACGCCAATGTGCTGCTGTCTCCTGGTTGCATATATTCAGGCGGACATAGGCAGAGCAGACCAGAAATCCGACTGTTGGCTCTTGTTGGGATGATGCTCAACTATCGCTGGATTTTTTCGCTTTTTGATATGGGGGTTTCCTGATACTTGGGACCAATCATCCATTTTTTCTTGTGATTTTCCACCAAAAAAAGCATCGATTTGGGGGTAGCACCATTTATGGAAACCCCCATATGATGTCCAACTGCAATGAGTCTCTTGTGGGTGGTGTGATGTGAGGTACGTCTTTGTGGGCATCTATTTCTGCTTGTTGGTGGTTGTGGCCAAGATTGCACATAGCAAAAAGGTCAAGGCCATTGAAAGCCATGGCGAGATCAAGGTGGGAAAACGGACACTTTCCATGATTAGCTAAGATAAAACCCTGCTCAAATGGGTTTGGAAGCTAATTTGCTGATGGATATGGCATGATTTGGTGATGTTTAGTGATGTTTCAAGTCAAAGCCACTTCTTTCGTTCTGTGATAACCACAATCCATTTCCCATTTGATGCAGACAGAATGCACAGAACATCACAGAACCATTTGGTGAAATTTGGATGATCCAAGCCTGAATTTTGCAAGAATTGCAGATGTCTCACGGAATGTCCATCTGCAGACTGAGAAACCCAATAATAAGCCCCTTTTTGGGAATGGTTTACGCCACGATTTTTTTGGTAAAAGTTGGAACCTTTATGTGTTTACCAGACCACTTTAATGAAAGGCACATCCGCATTTTCGTTGGTCACTTGATATCCCCTTTGTACTCCCCAGAAAATAGCACTACTGGTAGGTATATCACGGTATATCCCCATGTTGGGTCACTTGGGTATCGAATCTCCCAAAAATTTTCGGCATCCAAAAACCCCAGCCTGGCGCAAAGTTGCGCCGTGCTGGCTTGTCGTCAGGCTCACTTCTCTGGATCCTATGGGGCAATTTCCCTCTTCCTTACCACCTTCTCCACGATCTATTCAGGCTGCGAAACACCACAGGGTTCACCCAGAAGTGGTGATTGAACCACCAAACATCGGGATTTAATTATATAACAGAAATTGGAATTTAAGCCACGAAAATGCAGGTATAATGGGATATATAAATATATAATATTTTATAGTTATATATATATATACATAGATAGATAGCCAAATAGATAGCCAAATAGATAGCCAAATAGATAGCCAAATAGATAGCCAAATAGATAGCCAAATAGATAGCCAAATAGATAGCCAAATAGATAGATAGATAGATAGATAGCCAAATAGATAGATAGCCAAATAGATAGATAGATAGATAGATAGGTAGATAGATAGATAGATTAGATAGATAGATAGATAGATAGATAGATTAGATAGATTAGATAGATAGATAGATTAGATAGATAGATAGATAGATAGATCGATCGATAGATCGATAGATCGATAGATAGATAGCCAACAATATGATGGCCCATTTTTTGGGGTACCTTATTTTCAAGTGTCAAAGCCAGATTTGTGAAGAAAAACACAGACGGACTGGGTAAGCCTGTCCGGTGATGACCAATCTGAGTGGCAAGAAGATCATCACTATCTCCAAATCCTTGGGGTTTTTAAGATGTTTGGAAACATATTAGATCCAATATGATCCAATATGAATAGAACTTTGGAAACATATGGTTCTATTTCAAGAACTATTTCAGCAAAAAAGTCCCAATTTTCAGACACACACCCCTTGGCGCGTCCCACAAAAAAAAAACATCCCCGGCCTTCGCAGGTTACACTGTGATTGGAATCCCAGAGGAAGCCTTTGCGCGAGGCGACCTGGCTCTTGATGAGCAAAGCATCTCTAAAATCCCTGCGGGATGGTTGAAATGCTGGGTTATACAATAGCATTTCAGATCTAGTTTGGTGGCGATTGGTTCAATTCAAGGAACATGGATATAGCAACTCTGGTCACAATGGAATACACTCGGATTCTGATCCAAAAAAAACGGACATCGAATCGAATAGAAACCCTAGGGATCGGTTGGCTACGGGACTTCAGTTACTGGGGAATGATCTCTGATTCAAGACAAACAAAGCCGGCCATCTCACCAGGGGTTGCTGTGAGAGGCTTGTGTTTCATGTATTGATCCTCCAAAACAACTGGTCGATGCTCGTTTGTGTCACGTTTGTATGTGAGTTTCCAGTACACCGCTGTGGGCGAACATGGGGACCTATCAACAGGGTATCCCCAAATCCAGTGGCTTTTCATGAGTTTCCCATTAAAGAAAGATCAATGTTTATTGCCGCACCTAGACCCTCTAAGTACCCCATAAAATGTGTAAAAGTACTATATATAATAGTAATGGGGTAAACTAGCAAACAAATCCATTTTTATGATTTTATGGGTAGAATGATCCAAACTGACTAATATTTTTCATAGGGGTAGGTCAACCACCAACCAGTATAATAATGGGGTAAAGAGCCCATTTTTATGGCTACTTGGAGGGTCGTAAGATGAAGTCTCCCAATTGATGTTGGGTCCATCAGCTTGGGTACTGCAGGCTTCGTAGCCTTGCGATGGATCGGGGCCACCCTGGTAATCGTCGCAGGCATTGGATGAAGGGAAGACGTGCAGGAATCCCAAATGTCTACAAATGTCTACCCACTGGTAATCTAACATAATCAGGGAACATCAGCATGTTTGATAGGTAAATCATGGATAATCATGGGAAATCATCTACAAATGGGTAATTCGCCATGGCCATGTTGAATATGGTTGAATTACCAGAGGGTATCTACTCGTTGTGGAGTTTCATATAGTTTCATGTAAACTATTCGACTTGAAGTGAATTTCGCTATGCACGAGCCCCAGCAACACCTGCTGGTGGCAGTTCCCGACTGCGAGAGAAAGTTAGATCCTCAATGTGAAACTCAAAACCTTGTCAGCCTCAAAGAGCAAAATCATCACCGAAGTCCAACAAAAGCCTCCTTTCCTCACCCGGCACTGCTCCAGCCTTTGATTTTGAGGCATGTTATTATTCAACCCGCGACTGCGTCGAGTCGCGGCTGCGACTTGGTCGTTTTGAAAGTCATCATGTTTTCTCTGGAAGTCATGTGCGGGAAATTTGTCCATTCGCAGGTTAGCCTGAGTGGATATGTGTCCTTTTTTGGTTGGATACACAACACCCCCCAAGCAGCAGAAATAGTGAGGATTTTTGGCAGCAGATTGAGACTTTCCGGACCATCTAATCATTTGCTCAAGGTCAGTCAAGAGCTATGAATGATCAACAATGGAAATATCCGCAGAAGTCCCTTTGGGTGAGACCCCTACAGCTATTCACTGGAAACCTATGAAGATTGAAATTGACTTGCAATCAAAAGTGTGGGCAAGTTGTTGTTAATATACATATTGTGTTCTGTTCCATAGATCAACATACACTCTGCGGGCTGGATCATGGGTCGACATGCTCCACCAGGTTCGCGGCTACACCAGTCCCCAAGACTTTCTCAATGACCGCTACGGCACCCTCCGCTTGCGACTGCTGTGTGCAGTCTGTGGAGTCATTCCCATCATGAGTTCCCCGTCATCCCCTGTCCAATTCAGGAAAATGTGATGACCCCTTGAAGGAGCAATCAGTTGGCCTTTCTTGTAGGCGAATTCAATTAAATGGTCGGTTTCTACTGTGGGGAGAGCAGGGACAGCCCTTTTTTTTGCTGCTGAAATCGATTGAAACCCCCTTTCTCTTCTGAAAATGTGGTGAGAAGGTCAAACCCCATATTGATCATATTTGTTCTTGCAAGCTGGGTATGTACAGTATACATCATATACATCAGTATACTGTAATCCATGTATCATGGATGATCTCCCCAAATTAATCCCGAATCAGGTTACATCACTGCTCAGATCGTGTCCTTCTCGGCGATGCTTCAAGGCATGACCTTAGGCGCTCAGGGCTGTGGTGATCTTGGTCCGAAACGATCCATTTACCATCAAAATGTCATCAACATGTCATCAAAATAGATGGTAAATGGATGGTAAATGCTTGGATGTAATTTATTACACTTTTGCTATTGAGAATGTGACGTTTCCATGATTTGCCCACGAAAAATGGCGAGCTTTCAGTTCGCAAACTCTGCATTTTTGCGGTGATTTTGGGCTGATGATCGTTTGCGACTCCTGTTTTTTGATTGTTTGGTCATGATGTTGAGGGTGCCCTGGACCGATTTTTGCACGGTGCCGCTTGGCTGACCCAAGCGCACATGTTACATTGTTACATATTGAGGGAACCATCAAAAGTGTCCCTAAGACAGGTCTTGGATTTCATTTGAATCATAATGATTTAATAATGATTCTCTAAACCCATAATTCTTGATGGTTTTTCTTCATCGCAAGCATTGAATCAATATCCATGAGACCATGATGGGCTTCGCATGGGCTTCATGGGCGCAGGAGCCATTCCAAAGTGGGCGTGCATGGTGATTTTCTGTGTGATGATCCTTACCCTGGAAGTTTTGGGTGGGATGAACAGCGTGGTGCTCACAGATGCTTTACAGCACGTCAGCACGGTGGTTGTTTGGATCCTCATGGCTGACCCAATTTTCCATCAAACGGCCGAATTTTTGTATGTTTTCTCAGCATCCCGCATCCCCAGGATGTGCTTATAGATTTCATTAGATTCCCCGGTAGAGCTCCATGATATTGTCATGTTTCAAAAAAATATATGTTAGAACATCGATCCCGATGTAGTCTATCACTCAGGACAAAAATGTTTGAAAAAAAGAAAGGATCCCAAGGGTTGGTCACTCAGGATGTGGTTCAAAGCATCCTGATGATCGCCTCGTTTCTCACGATTCCAGTGGTGGTGGCCGCGGAGTATGGCTGGCTGCCGGCCATTGGACCGTCCGACTGCGGATTCTTGAGGCCTTCTGACTAACCAAAGAGAGAACAAAGAGTACAACGGTGGTGCCCCCAGTGATGTTTGTTGGTTTATAGCCAGGATGAACTAGTTCGATATTATCTAATATCTACCATAATTTTCTGCCGTAAATCCTAGTGATTGGAGTTAACCAACTTAGCTAAGTTGGGGCCCCACCTTGTACCTGGCTGCCCTGGCTCTTGGGAAGTGGGCCTTACGGAAACATGAGACTCCGCTTGAAAGATATTTGACCACCTTCACATCTCCGATTGAACATGTCAAACCAGATATGACAAGTTATTGATTTACTAAGTTGAAAACTATTGCAGGATTTGGGACTAAGTTTGATTGCAAACAAATTGTGAAGATTTTGTTTCCATGAGTTTCGTCAAGCGCATGATTTGTTGTCGGATCTTGAAAGAAGGAAAGCTCTCCGACAATTTGAAAGATCTCAACATTTAGAGTCAGCTGTTATTTTCCACCTCAATATCGACAAGTATTTTCCGAGAGTGTGACGAAATAGGGGGCCGATTTTTACGTGTTTTTTAATGTTGTTTATATAATGTGTTTTCGTTGTTTTCAATATTTTTTTTTTTTAATGTTGTGTACTTTGTCTGCTACATTCTTATTAGATACTTTATTTTGTTCTTGTTTCATCAAGTTCAGTAAATTGTTTGTTAAATAGTATAGTAGGACTGGAGATAGGGTCGAAATCCTTTGTTTGTAAAGTGTTATTTCCATGTTTTTTTTTGCATAGCTGCTTGGAAATAAACATATGGCAAGGAGCAAGCTCAATATCTATACGACATATAGTTGTCTGTGTCTATGTGTTGACAATACCTAATGACCTAATGCTGGCTTAGTACAATAGAGAAACTAAATATGTTTGACTATCAAGTTCTGTAATCAAGTGAATATGATATCAGAATTTAACAGTAGTCATGGAGGGGTATGCAGCAAATGACTCTTCTCACAGGGAAGAAAGCACATGAAAATATGCAAGCTTACTTTTGTTCAATCACCATAGAAAAACAACAAGATAAAGTCAATCCCACATGCACGTACTTCATCCATCTTAATCCAAAAGGTGTCCTGTAGATTTACTGTCCTCAACGTTTGACCGTTTGACACATTTCAGCCATCCCGGATGGCACAGGAATGTGTCTCCCAATGTCACGGACATCTTTTCCGTGCCAGATGAATGCATCGGGGCAGCCCATGGCTGTGTTGCAGCAGGATGCATTGAAGCAGTGAATCCAGAGTTCTACCAGTTTCCGACTAGATCCACTTGTCCCGTGGATCAAGCTGCTATTATTTTTTCTAATGCTCAATTTCAATGGCAGCTTTCAGTGGATCAGAGGGGTCACCAATTTTGGAGACCAATCAACATCTGCAAAGTGTCTGGAGAAAATAATATTTGGATGCAAACTTGTTGACAACAAGCCATGGTATCGTTTCATGACTGTGGAATGGTTGTCCTTTCTGACATTATCCAAGGTTGCGAGATTGTCTTCTTCCTACTGAATATGTTGGTGACGCCCTTGTCGCCACATATTGTGCAGAGGACCTACATCGCAACCAGTGATGCAGACATGCGAATCGTGATGGGTGCCATGCTGCTGGCACCGTTCATCGCACAGACGCCAGGTATCATTATGGGCCTCACTAAGACGCTTGGCTGGGCAGATGGGATCCAATGGGATGTGAAAGGTGAAGCTGCTGGGTGTCGCAACCAGTGGAGTTGACATCCATGGAGCACCAGAAAAGACTACCAACTCAGCATCTGACCTCAGCATCTCACCTTTTGGTGTGGACAAAGAAGGCATAGGTTCATGGACTGGCTGTGAATTTCGATACCAGTTGATGATTTGGACGGCAAGGCAGTATGACGTGCATTTAAAAGAATCAGCAGCAGATATTCTCAGAGACATAGTCTTTCTAATCATTGTCATATATTGTCATTATTACCATTGCTAGCATGATGATTAAAGGTTTGCCGGAGAGATTGCCGTATTCTGTGCCTTTGGTGTGTTGTAGATTTTATTGACATCAGCCAGTGAGCATTACTCCCTGTGAATCTAACAGTTTGCTAATGTTTGCGATTGACAATTGGTTTTAAATTGCCAGATTAACAGGTATATAGATAATTATAATTAATTATATAGATATATATGTAAATCATATATATATATATATATATGTATATATATATAAAGGGAATTTCCATGTTCCATAGCAACATATTACCAGGCCCTGATGCTAGCCTTGGACCATTGGACCTTGTCCCAGGAGCGCCTATGATCCCATGTGGCCTGTGGTGGATCAAGAGGCTACGGCATTCTCCGGCTTGAGCGCACAGTTGAAGATGGTAGGCGCGGCCGGGGGGAAACATGGAACCATGGAACCATGCCACGTGTCATGCCATGTTAAAACCAGTCATGGCCAGGGAAAATGAGGTCGGCCGCCTGATTTCACCATGATTTTTGGAGAGCAAACATGTTTTAAAATGATTTGAGTCTGAACCATCATAGGATTTGTTGACCTATGAATAGTGAATATGGATGAATATGGATGAATATGGATGAATATGGATGAATATGGATGAATATGGATGAATATGGATGAATATGGGATTTAGTCCCAGCAAAGGGACTTACCTAGCAAAAAAAAAGTAGATGTAAGTCACCATTTAATGGGAATATCATGGGGATACACATATATTTCGAACCACCAATACTTCCAAAAGGGGTGTGTCTGCAAACCGGAGAAAAAAAGCATCTTTATGGCAATTTTCATGAAGCAGATTGATGATTTAGCAGCAGATAAGTTGGCGACATCTGGGGACCATTCTGGGACCAGCTACTCACACCTACTGCGACTTGGGGGTATCCGGGAATATCCAATGTTGCCAACAAGCGTTGGGGAACTCTCGTCCATAAGAATAGGGCTCGGCCAATATTCTGGGGAAATCGCTTGTTTGGTTGTGTCTAATATTGTAACATCCAATGCCATCTGTTGGAACGGCAAAGCCCAACTGATGAATAGTTTGAAGGGTTGGGGTTGAGCACTGAATGGGAAGCACTGAATGGGGCCTGGATCAGCGTCCAAATGCATCCAGACTTCAAACATGACCAAATATGCTCAAATCCCTGCTTAGGGCGAGCGTGTGTTTTAATTTTCTAGGACAACAAACCTCAAAATCCTGGACCCCTAAACCCTAAAACTCTAAAACCTAAAACAATAATAACCTTAAATCCTGAAAGCCCAAAGTCAAAATAGCTTCGTACAGCCAGTGTTTTCAGTCATCCTCTGGTGACAAGAAAAAAATCTCGGGGTGTGTTATGTGGGCATGGGCGAACGTGGGGGTTGCGGGGAACATGTTTAAAGCATTTCCATATCCGCATGATTCCGCATGTTAATATACATATATTATTATATTATATTATAATTATACAATATATTATATTGCACATCATTACATGTATTATGATATATTAATTGCATATTACATGTATACAAAATTGTATATTATGTCATCTACCTAGTTCCCATTTTTAGGGATGATGCCTATTGCCCAGCATGAATTGCTGATGGCCTTGGTTGGAGGATGGTTCCAGTACTTCCTTGTCACTATGATGACTTGTTCCACCCTGGCTGCCATCATGTCCACTGCAGATTCGGCTGTCATGGGTGCCTCAAGCATTGTGTCTGCTGCCTGGAGTTCAGAAAAAGTCATCTTGGACACCACAAAAAAGTTGGGTGATCCCATGAAATCTGGTTGCTGTTTCCATCCTCCCTACGGTGTTTCAATTTGTCGAGCTCTGGGAACTCGGACGCATTCACTTTTCTCGGAGCCAAGATTCTACTTGGATGTGGGAGAATCAGGCTATAATAAATTGTAATAATCTGTGTCATCTCCGTGATTGGCCACACCAACGGCAGGTCAAAACCATTGGACCTGATTTCATGCAGCTCAGGTCCATTGATGTGGTGAAAGGTAGTCTCTTGCCAAATCTGTCAACAAAGAACGTGGTTCGCCTGGGTGAAGCCACGTCAGCTGCTTGGCGGAGTGAGTGATTGGCGCTTAGCGGCCAGGCTTTTCCGTCATTCGCTTCTGAAAATGTTCGGGAAATCCGAGTTTTCCTCGGCATGGGTTTTCGGTGTGTATATTATATGGCTATATCCGTCTGCAGATGAAGTTTGCTAGTTTGGGTGCCACAAACTTGGGAGGATTCAAGCGATGGAGATGACTGGAGTTACCATCTGGCTATTTAACAGTTTGCCATGGAAAATCACCATTCTTAATAGGTAAACCATCTATTTCTATGGGCCATGTTCCATGGCTATGTTAAATAACCAGAGGGTATTAAACATGTTTTTAAAATTGACATATCTAAAGACGAGACTTCCAGAAGGTCTGTGACCCACATTTTTTCCCGTCACTAGGTGATCATTTGCATCTTGGCCAGCATCATGGGCATGTATTGCAACGATGAACAGCTGGGTACCATGATCGTCTTCCAGGGAGGCATGAACATGCAGCTTCTACCTGCCTTTGGCCTTGGGTTTCTTGGATTTTCTTGCCACAGCATCATCCAGCTGCCTGTGCTGTTTTTGATCGAGGGACGTCCAAAAACGAGGGGCCTAAAAGTTCCGGTCATTTCGCTGGACGAAGAATTCTAGTGCTGGGCTTTGAGTTTGTTGCTTTCCACAACTGCCATTGCTTTTGGGCAATGCGCAATGCCCTGAGGCTGTATTTCCCAATCAAGGAAATTGCAGCCTCTCGGCGATGAAGCTGGACCGGAGTAGTATCTGCAATATTCTGCACTTTCAAGAGATTTCGCTAGCCTCATCTAGTCTCATCTACAAACAAACAACGCCCTAAGTACCAATTGTATCATATTTTCCTATAGTTAGATGACTACAGGCGACATTCTATGCGATTGCGATTCTCGTGACCTTACTTCCACGGAATTGATGTCATCAAATAGAGGACATAGATATAGCATGATATCTCTGCTCTATGAGAATAACTTGTTTTAGTATTCCGTGTTGACATTCCCATTTTTTACCCATGCACAACACAAGATAAGATGGTGGCTGTCCCACCGCCTATGTCTCAACGGCCTTCCAGGTGACGAGTGGTATCATTGCGGGGCTCATTTCTTTGGTCATAGTCCTGTTTCTTGTTCAAAATTGGGGCCCCTAAATTGGATATGTGTTTTAAAGTTTAAAGGAGCAACAATGGACAAAGTATGGAAAAGTACTATGAAACCATGGGAATTTGGGGTGTCCTATTTTCAGAAGCCATGGACAGTGCTGCTTCATTGGGTTTTAAAACCCTTCCAACACCGAATCGGGCAGCCGATGAAACCCTGAGTTTGATTGATTATCCAAGAGACCCAAGACGGCTGAGACCAAACAGCAAACTTGATCCTTGACAAATGCGGGCATACCAATTGCACATCTATAGAAGCTGCTTCTAAGACCCCCCAAATTGCGATGTAAATCCAAAAGACAAACAAAATCATGGTTGAAAAACCATGGCATTCCAAGATTCCGGTGTCATTCCAATTCGTATCTCCATGTTACCATGGTTCCAGCCCAGGATCGTTGGTAATCCGGTGGAGGACTATGTGCCCACTGTCTACATCTCAGCTGCCATCAACTTCCTCAGCGTCGCGCTGGTCCAAGGCATCTGCTCCGCTCGGCCGAGACATGAAGCCGTTGCCGGGGAGGCGCTGAGCATCGGCAGTGTGCGCGGCTTGGTTGTTGTGGGATCCCAGGGGTGCGGAAGAAACAAAAGATGAATATCCTATGGATTATATATAAAGGGATTATATATATATATATAATTGTATATAGATTATTATAGATGATTATAGATTATTATAGATGATTGTAGATGATTATAGATGATGATCCAAAAATCTTTGACTGGGGAAGAAATCTATGAGCATATATATTCGAAGGAAGTTTAGAAGTCAAACTTCCGACAATATGGACAGATGAAAAGCAGAGCAGGGCAGAGGCAGAGAGAAGAGGAAGATTAGAAGAAAGAAGATCAGAAGAGAAAG
>Ga0126342_10017589_pt1 | contig 12350 bp, 12 predicted proteins | sample Cyp1metagenome_FD_92528 | JGI IMG/M metagenome (GOLD analysis project Ga0126342, IMG submission 92528) | Coral microbial communities from Lord Howe Island, Old Settlement Bay, Australia - Cyphastrea 1 metagenome | ecosystem: Host-associated > Invertebrates > Cnidaria > Coral ... | reverse complement strand
ATTATGACTCATTATGACTCATTATGACTCATTATGACTCATTATGACTCATTATGACTCATTATGACTCATTATGACTCATTATGACTCATTATGACTCATTATGACTCATTATGACTCATTCTACCCCAACAAGATCTGTACTCTGTAGATCTCTGTAGCATTCTGTTCCATCATGTTCCATCCATGGATTCATCGGTCGGATTACCGTCGATTCATCGGTCGGGACATCCTTCCACTCCAAGGTGTCGATCACAGCGGCTGTGGCAGCTTTGGCCAACCTGGAACGCCCTGCTGTGATCATCGATCCACTGACGTCCACCACGATGACCAAATCCTTGGGACCTGTGGAGCCGGAGGAATACCTCAAAGGCGAAGGCGTGGATCGCGATGCCAAGCGATGGAGATGGATGAGAAAGATTGAGAAAGGGGTCACACGCGGGCACACTTAGATTCAGACTTAGATTCAGACTTAGATTCAGACTTAGATTCTCTGTCCTATATATATGTCCAGTTCATATCTGCACGATGTCAACATCATCGAATTTGAAGCTGCTTGCACTTTTGTTTGTCTCTCAATTTCGCACATCAAAACAACTGCACCCAGTTGAACATGCGGTGAATTTTCCCACTGCTGTAATCACTGCAACTCCTTATGTTGAGAGATGTTGAGAGTTGTCTTGTAGCGCACATGACCAAGCGTCAACTGGTTCCACATGGTTCCACATGGTTCCACTTTCATTCAAGATACCAGGGGCGAAGTCGAGGATCGTAGTTTGATTCTGGGCACCAGTCGACTGCCGGCCAACCCAAGTAGCTGCCGGTGGCATGATCAGAGAAGTAGATGTAGCCAACACGCTCCAAGGGTTCAGCCTCCTGGAAACGGGGCTCATGAGGGGACACAAATTCGACATGATATTGACCTGTATTACTGTATGGGCAACCATTTCTACAGTACTACGTTGAATATAGGATATTGATGGATATTGATGAATGTGGGGAAACTGTCAATGCCAGCTGTTCCATGTCTGAAAAGCAACTCTCAAACAACAAATCATATCCGCGGCATTCCGCGGCTGAAAATTGATGATATTGATGTGCTACACCGTCCTTGGCGGCAATGTTGATGTAACTTTGAGACACTGGTCGGGACAAACATCCAAACCGCGCATCTGGCAGGCCATCGAGTTGTCAGAATTCAATGGAGTGATACAAGTGATACAAGTGATACAGTCGCTATCAATCGCTGGTGGAATGATGGAATCCTTATGGAATCGTGATATCATGTGATATCACAACATAACGGAGGGAGTCAAAGGGAGCTTCTGTTGGCATCACCTCTCAGCCAGTTTTATTTACGTGTTTTACGTGTGCTCCCCCTTGGGCCTTTTGCATTGACACCCACATTGCTGAAGTCCACCTTCCTGTTCCACAGGCTGCTCTGAATGCATTCCAAGCAATTACCTTGCCAGTGCGACATGGTAACGGTGACAGGAAAATGAGGCAGTGACACAGTGAGCAATCTGCAATTCCAACAAAATACTAGTAGCTGGAAAGTGCCAAGTGCCTTCCATTCCTTTCATGCCAAGATTTCAACAAGCCACACTGGTCGATCCAAGTGCAATCCGTGCTGGTCAATGCACTGTGCCTTGGTCGACCAAGGATCTGTCTCATCCAACTAGAAATATGTTCCATACGAGAATTGTCCAGAAAGCAGAAAAACGTTGAACAAACATTGAACTCGTTGAACTATAACACATATAATATATACCCGTACGTATAATATAACAAGGATCTTGCTCGGAAAGAACGTGCCGGTTGCCCCTTTCGAATCAACCTGAAGCATCCTAAATGACGCCATAATGGCGCTCAGCCAGGTGCTCTGTCTCCACTCGTTCTCGAGTGCTCCAGAGGTATCCCTGCACCACATCCAACAACTCCGCCACGCTGTTGGGGGTCTTCTCCCCAGCATTGACAGATGTCGTCCAGCTTTCAAACCTTCAAGCAAATGAGCAGCCACCGACCCCCATGAAAAATGAATCTATTATATCTATTGAATTCTATTGATATCTCAAATAGGAGTAAATGGGCTAAGGCTGAATATATCTAAATATTATAAAATCGTTGCAACCACCAACAACATGAGACGTGTGACAGCTGCGGATGCTCAACGACCCTTGCTGCAACTTAAATATTTCGACATATTCGTTGAGGCACTCGTTGGATGAGCCACAGGTTTGGTAGCTGTAGTAAGCATCCGAGTTTTCGAAGAGAAAGCTTTTGTACGCGACGACCTGAGGACTTTTGGAATACTTTTGGTACTTTTGCTCCACTTTTGCTGTGAATCTCAAGATTGAAAGATATTGATTTTGTTTAAGTTTAAAGTAAGCAGAATGGGTGTTGGATAAGCAGGGCCTAATAATCAGTGCCCAAAAAGTTCTAGCAATGTCATGAAATCTGCAGATCTTGGAGATGCCGTTTGAGATTGGCACTATTTGGCACTCAGAAAAAATGGGCGGAGTTGTCTTAGTTGTCTTCACTATCCTCCAAGTGGCACCAGTGCAGGTACTCTTGTCCACATAGCACCATTTTTGCGTGCACCATGCAGGTGGCGATGTGCCATCACCTAACCAAGTCAGAGCGCGCTAAAGATGTGAAAGCTCCAAACAAATCCAGATATCAGAATCTCCAACAGTTTCCGTGAAGCTTTATCATAGTCAATCGCGTTATGACCAACCATGCTGCTTCCAACTGAGTTGCAGAAAGGTGCTAGTCCAGAATCATGAGCCTCCGTGCACGTTGCGGTACTTACGGGTCTTATATACTTGCTTGCGAAAGCACGCCTTTTTTGGCAAAACATGATGTTCAACATTTTTAACAAAGTGACCGGGATTGACCGGGTGAGAATTGTGCCCGTACTAGTGCAGAGGTCTCATGGAAAAAAGCATGGTAAAGTATGGCAAAGTGATGGAGTCCCGTCCTTACAGGAAATAATTATGCAGAATTTCTGACAGGAGTGCATCATAGTGCATCGAACAACAAACGACTTCTGCAAAACGGCGATCCTGGCACTGCAGGTTCCCATAATTCAGCGGATAGTCGTATCCAGTGCTTTGTCCCTTGGGTGTGTAGCGTATCCTCGGAAACATGGATAACGTGGTGGATAGAAGGCGCTTCAGCCCTGGATATCGCAAGCCCGTGTACCATTTGCTTCAAGCTGTAGAATCCAAGTCCAAAAATCAGCTGTGATTGTCTGCATTGCTGTGCGACATACAAACCAGGAACATGGGGCTTCGTGTAAGCCAAGGCTCACATTGCCCACCTGATAATTGTTCAAGTTGACCCACTCCACGCAAGGACAGGTGGTCATGCCAGTGGGGCTGCCATCAGAATAGCATGCCCATGGCAGCGTCAGCAGAACAAGTACGCGCATGGCCCACATGGCAATCTTTGGCACAGCCGGACCAAGAACTTGTCATGCACACTTGTCTGCAGGACATCAATCTTCAGAGATGTCTAGAGTCTTCAGTGTAGGGGAAACGCCCTGAGCATCCCTGAGCAGTGACCCAACACACGAAAATTGAAGTGCCTTCTCTGCTTGTGAGACATTAAACTGCTCAACCATTATCAACCATTGACTAGCTCGACAAGCTTGAGAGCAGACAAGATTCTTACAGTCTTACAGCAGATGCCGGTGCGACCGAAGGAAGGGAGTCCGTGGGGATTCATTAGATCTCTATTCAATCCACGTCGCAACTTACCAAAAACCATCAGAAACCAGTTCCCGTCACTCTGAGTCACCCTGCACGGTTTTTTCGCGCTTCATCCCATTTCACCTGACTTGGGACGCCCGGGTAAATCTTGGGACTTTGAGATGGGGTCTACCATCAAAATACCATCCAAATAGCTGCCGAAAACCGTCAAAGATCATAAAAACCATCAAGAAAACATGAGAAAGAAACATGAAAACCAATCAAACAACATGGAAAAAAATGAAAAAAAACATAAAAATTCCATCAAAAAAATCATCAAACATCATCAAACAAAATGAACGCACAAAAAGCAACAAAACAAAAAAGCTAAAATAAGAATAAGTCAATAATAAAAACAAATCAAAAAAACATTAAATAAACAAAAATACATCAGAAAACAAAAAAACAATTAACAAAAAATCACAAAAAACATCCCAAAATCATACTGTTTCCTTTCAGACTACACCAGTTCCAGGCCACGTAGGCAGTGTGCAGCGCGAGGTGATCGGATGGTGGTCCTGCCTGCCAAATCGGAACATGGAAGAACTCCAAGGGTTACGACGGTTACGAAAGGTTACGAAGCTGCCTTCTGCAAGTCCTTGCATTTCATGCTCTGATATTCCATACATTCCATGTCCTACAATTGTGTATGTAATATGTTTATATATTATATAATATGTTATAAATATTATATATATAATATAGTATCTATCATGTTCTGGAGCCCCACAGGCAAACTTGCCTTTGGAAGAAGTTCAGCACAGTGTACTGCCCTGCGCACTATCCGTCATCAAAATTTGTCATAAAGACTCACTTCTTGTGTTGAGCTGCTGCTGTTCCATCGGCTCAGTCAAAACATGAAAGTTGCCAAAGACTGTTGCTTCACACAAGGCTGACTTGGAGCCCTACCGTGCTTGCGCACGTTTGCTCTCAGAAAAGGGCGACGCCAACCTCGGCCACTGACTATTGCTGTCCAATCACTCCCATCTTTCATCAATCCAGACCCGATTGTGTTTGAACTTTGATGGCATCCCAAATTCATCCCTCTTCTCAACTAAGGCATCTCAATCCGCTAGTTGTAGGATGTTGTAGGCTGGTACCGCTGAGCCATGAGACAACACCTTTTTTTTCCTGGGACTACCAGGTGCTCCCACGGAGATCGATGTGTCAAGGTGGCGGCCACTGTCCAAACCTCATTGGGTCGCCATGGGTTTCCCCGAGGATTGAAGGATAACTATATGATACCTCCTGAATCCTCCTGATAGCTGCGATAGCTCCTCATACCCTGGGGCATCTCCACCTGGAATTCACATAACCTGCTCCGCAACTCAGACTTCAAACAATGAGATAAAACATGCCTCCAACATTCCAACATCGTGAGTAAATTGACGAAACGTCCAGGTATGATTTGTACACAGCTCCTGACGGCCTCAACTCCTCCAAACAAGGCTGCATAGAGCACCATCCTGGGTGTCTCATGCCCTTTCATCTCTCATGTGATGCGAGACACCCTTCCCAAACACGTGGAAAAACTTGCAAGGCTCACTTTCACTCTGAAGCTCCAAAAAGGTGTATCGAATGTGTGAGTAAAGGTCCATGAACTTACCGCAACAAACGATGATAAACTTTCATTTTTTCACAAGGTGCATTAAACTGTGCATCTTTGTGCAACCAAGATAACCTTTGAACCTGTGTGCAACCTTTGTGCATTGCAAAGATCACTCAGATGGCTGTAGCGACAGAAACAGCGATGATGCGATGATGCGCCCAGTGACTTGCCCAAGCGCACATCACAAGGCAAGCGAGCAAGGCATTGGCCTCAGGCGTCGCAGGCACACTGGGCTGATTCTCCAGATGTTCAGAGTGCTTTTTCGGAAAAGGATGGCAAAGGATGGCATTGTATGGCATTGTGCAAACTTCTCAGCCATGGAACTTTAGATGTTTTGTAAAAGGATGGTTCAAATGCTTTGCAATGTGGACTCATTGATGACTTGCTAATGATGCTAGTGAAGTTTACATACGTCTTGTAAAATCATTTAAACATATTTAAACCCTAGACTCCTAGACCCCAAACTCTAAGAGCATGTCTCCTTGGACCAGGTGTCCAGTCCAATTACCCGCAGTTTCTTGGACCCTAGCCCACTGGCGTGATCACAAACCTCAGGTCAGGGCTCTGTCAGTGCGAATGGCACAACTCTCCACCATAGCAGGTGATGTTTCTGAGATTTCTATCGGTTTCTATGGATTTCTCTCCATTTTCTTCCCATTGGTATGTTATTCTTTTCAACCACATGACTTATCTTGATATAATTTCCAAGTACTTGCATAATTGTATTGCACTAAAATATGTGTATATGTATATAAATATATACATATTATTTAGCAATAGTTACCAGTATCGTAATGCCTGCGTCAAATTACCTGCCCTTCTTTGCTGCGGCCACGGCCATGTCTCTTCCTCCTCTCTGCTCCAGCGCACTGCATCCGCAGGTCGAACCTCCGTGTCACGGGTCACACTATTTCTGTCACGGGCTCCGAGTGGTATCCGAGTGGGATCGGATGACAGAGCCAAACGGCCAAACGAGGAAAACGAGCCAAACCCTCTGCAGCAGAAAGGCTCCCTCTTCCACCGCTCCAGTGGCGCGCAAAGTGGTCACCGCCTGCGTTGAGGTACCAAATCTCAAACATCAGAACTCATGATCAAAGAACCATCGAATAGAATAGATATTGAAAATTATTGAAAACATTGTCAAGCTCCCAACGTCCAGGCAAGGACTACATAGCAAATCAAACGCTTTAGAACTGAAATCCATCCATTTCATTCCATTCTTGCTCAGTTTTCAAACATTCTCAACCCTCAACCCTGGCGCCTGATCCACACGGGACTTGGGCGGTGGATCTAAAGCTTCCGAGAAGCAGCTGGGTTGCAAACCAGAGCTCAAAACCTCGAGTGGTTTTCAGCAAAACACGATTACACGGCAATGCACGACTTATGTTTTCCATACGTGTTCTTGTCTGTGCTGTGTCCTCAACCAGCAAACGGGCATCGTGCAAAAAAGAAGTCAAGAGCTCTCACTTTGTTGTCCTATAAAGGTCCTGCGGTTCTTTGTGTGTGTGTGTGTTTAATTGTATGTATATATATATAATTATTATATATTTAATACGTATATACAATCAATAGATATATGATGATATATGTATATGCATTTAAATGGAAAGTTGACACTTACACGGTCGATCGGCAGACAGGATGCACCTCTTGCAAACTTGGCTCCGTGCTGAGAGCATCAATTCCATTAGCGAACAACGCAAAATTTCAGGTGTTGGCATAGCCTGCTTGGAAGACGAATGGTTGGTTGAACACAATCATCTCCAGCAAGTGTAGGGGTTTCATACGTTGCTCTACTTGTGTTTGATTCCCCACTTCTTCCCGTGTAAATCAGTTACAAAATGCTAAAATATACTACAAAAATCTACAATATACATCAATCATCATCAATCAATATACTACGTGCCAAATAGCATTTACAGTACGAGTAGTGTTTTAAAATTCTGAGCCCCGGTATCCAATCATGTACGCGGAACAACCTCCATTTTTTTCGCCACAAATAATTCTAAACCGACATGGACCAATGGGTTTCATAAGCACTGTAACAATCAGCCATTTAAGAGTTCTTGCATGCCATGCATAGACAATGTTCCCTACGGAGTTCGAAGGATCTTCAGACTTCAAATCAGCCATTGGTGAGTTTCTTCTCAGCATATTAGAGCCTGATGAAACATCTCAAACCGAGCCTGGAGTCTTAATTGAAATCGGTTCTGCGTCAGCAAGGTGAATCCTGCTTCGCTGGGCTGTGAGGCAGAGGCGCTATGTTTGGTTTGAAGGCAAGTTTTAAGGCTGAGAAAACCCTGCTTAGGCAAAACAGCAGAAAATGGAACATCGCATGTTGCACGCTTCTGCACAGAATGCGTTAAAGATCTGCCAAAACTACGAAAGATCAATACAAAGTGTCACTCTGTGTCTTCTACAAACAATGTCGCCTACTCAGTTCATCTGATGAATTCCTCTGCTTCCTCTTATTATCTCTTATTCATGTCTAGATTACATTGATCCCGTGACGTTCGCAATAGTGGATTGATGTGGATTGGGATCCGCGCCAAAACCATCACGAACTCGTCCAGCGCGACCCTTCCTTTGCAGCACCTGCCCAAGTCTCTCCGCTTTCCAAGCGAGGTGATCTCGATGCAACTGTGGTTGAAAATCGTCAACGGATCCAAAGCGTGGCATGGATGAAAAATGATGAAACAAAATTGAAAAGATGGGGAACATGTCCAATATCTTTCAATCAACAGGTCGCCAGATGGGAATGATAAGGCAGCTAATCCTGCCTCTGCTTTCGAGATGAACTGCTCTTTCAGGGAGGATGTGTTGGATGGCTCATGATATCTTTGGCCTTGGCGCGGGATATTCGGTCAAATGATAGAGAATGTCCGCAACTGGAACCGATTTTTGGAAAGGGAACTTGCTGAAGCTCTTGGATGGACGAGATGCACGTGTTCCCAGCTCATAGTTTCCTTCTAGACACAAGAAAGAAACAGCACTTCATCTCAATGGCACCCTTACTCTCTGATGGTCATTTCAAAGCAATGTCCTCACTTGATACTATAAATATTATATATATATCATACTATCAATGCTACCTGTCCATTTGCAAATAAATCTTGCTACTATCAATGATCATGTGTGCATCATGTGTGACCAGGAGTGCCTTCCCACCCCGCTCTGCCGCTCTGTGGCATTCTGTGACCGTCCCAGCAGCTTTTGACTTTGCCAGAATCAACCACGAAGACCACATCTGGAATGGTGACGCCAGTCTCTGCAATGTTGGTGCCTCAGGCAACATCAAAACATATCACACAGCATCCGTCCCGTGCCTGTCCCACTAGTGAACGATGCTCTGACCTTGAATAACATGTTAACATATGTTACAGTAGCATCATCCCTTGTTGACTCAACATTCCAGTACTTCCATGATCTTCCATGATTTATCATGGTTATCATGATTTGTTGCCGTTCAGGATTGATCAGTCTTCCCCCCACGGTTTACAGAACTGATTGTGTTCTCCCAACTCTGGATCCCGGTGACCGGACTCAGTACAATCTTTCTGACGCCCTTCCGGGGCTTGTCGAAGACCTGTCACTGGCACAGCCATCAACCAGAGAGTCGCGACCAAATGGCCAAAGCATTACTGGAAACTGGATGAGCTGGATGCACTTAGATGCACTTAGATGCACTTAGATGCACTTAGATGCACTTAGATGCACTTAGATGGGGGCGGTTCACTTCAGAGCGGGAATCCGACGGAGAAACACATCAAAAGTTCAATGTTTATAATATATTAATTATAATTATGTATATGTATAATTGTATATATTTATAATTATATATATATAATTAATTATATTATATATACGGAATATATTCTTGTGAAAGTTGCTATATCGATTTTGGAGATTAAGACTCTCCAAAAAGCATTCTCAGGAAACCTGCACGAGTCTTAATGGCGAAATTGGTGAAGAAGCCCTTTTTACATCTTTTTCCATGGTACGAACATGTGGAACATCCTGGTGCCACCACATTGCAGTTGATTGCTACCTTGGCATGGTCCTCACCACTGAGCATGCTGTGGAGAGTCAGCACGAGACCTGAGATGCGAGATTTACATAGATTTACAAGGACATGCAAGGAGCTATCAAGGAGCTTATATAATGATTGTAATGCTGTCACTATCTGTCAATAAAGCGGAATCTGTATTCCCTCAGCAAAAAGTTTTCTTCAGCGAAAGCATTTCAGCGGGGTCCCGGAACCACCTGATTTTGCTGCCCCAAGTGACAGGAGCTTGGATCGCTGAAGAGGGGATTTGCCCTCAGTCGCTCGTGCATCTTGGTGATCTCCATCATGCCCGGCCTTAAAGCCAGAAAAACGTTTTCTTGGCTCAACTTGTTCTGATACCACATGGTCAACAAAATCCAACATTTCGATACATTTCGACATTTTTTGGCTTGTCTTGTGGGATAGTAAAACCTTCTTGGCTGTCGCCCCCGTCTCTGGACCCATCATGTTGGAGCGCTATGCAGTTGAGAAACAGGAAGACCAGAACAGCACCTTGGTCGCGTTGCACGTGGGCAAACTGCTTGGAGCCCTGGCACAAAACGGGTCTGCTGACCGCATCCCGATGCAGATTGCCATCGATTGCCATCACCATGGGAATCTCCTTGTACTTCTGGCATCTTCTGGCATCTTCTGGCATCTTCTGGCACTTGCAATTACTTGCATTCATTTAAAAGAGTCATTACACAACATCACAACAGCATAAGTTAGATAGTTTTATGTACTCAGCACATCTCAGGACCACCCGACAGTCTGGCTACTATTGAAGGCAGCAGGATACATTTTTTTTTCAGTGTGCAGTCATGTGCTGAAAAAAGCTACCGCCGCCTCAATGTATTCCAGGAGTAGTTCTATGAGGTCGTAGTTGATGCGGCTGTGATCCTAAACAGCTGTGGGCAACCTCCCAATGTCTTGAAATGTATCAGGCAAAAACAACACTCAGAACCTTCATGGAGGTATATGTCATCATATGTGCTGTTTATAGTTGGAAACTGCTTTTGGATTGGGTTTGGCAGGTTCTAACTTCATTTACACTCAGAATGCTGGGGTCGCAGCCATGTACGAAAGCTCTCGCATCGTGTCAGTCTGGCAGTGCATGATGAAAATGACGCAAATTGTGTTTTTCTCAATCTTGCTGCAGCCTAAATCGTTCATCTAAAGCTTCTAAGAGACATATCTGAGGCATCTGGAGAAGCCACTAGCTGCAACACAGACGAAACACTTGTCTCATGTTGTCTCCTGAATCGGAACAACATTTTGCCACCAGTGACACGGGGAAGCCTCATAGGTCTCATCACACATTTCGGCCTCGTCATCACAACCTTGGGTGAAGCTATGACAACTGATATGACCTACCGTCAGGGTAACGCCGTAGTCTAAACATATGACTATCAGACGATCATATGACTCATCATGTTGCAACAAGGTGCCATGTCGCGCCAGTCTTCTCTGCCACATTTTTTCACATCACAGCAGAGTTTTTCAGTTGTGAAATGATCTCTGGGACAAGGGGTGTCCAGGACAAGCTGGATTGGACAAAGTCAGGATCGAACTGATCTAACGAAAGAGACTTCAGCAAATGCTTCAACCATCCACACATACATATAAAATCATATAAATACACATATTATATATATATATATATGTTATATATATATGTATTATATAATTGTATATATATTATCAATTTAATAGTCTATAATAATCTAATCATCTAATTATACGTATTGTGTGTGTTTTATAAATGTAGTATAGTGTACACTAGTGCTATAAAGTATACATTCTGCTCTGCTGATGTGGTTTCACCACAGACTCTGATCCGAGGCAAGTCCTGCGCACATCCCACCAGGCCTGGGCCCTGTTCGGTGCAGTTCTTTTGCTCGTCACAAATTCGTCACAAATTCCCCGATCTGGGAATTCTGGAGAATGATTTGGCACATTTTGGCACATTTTGCAAAACCCCAAATCCAACTGACTGAGTTTCGCCGCCCCGAATTTGCCTCAACATCGAAACATATCGAAACAATCCCCTGCGCGAATCCACGTCATACACAGAGAGATGGTTGCTATCATTTGTATTGAGGAGAATACATAGTACAACACATATTACAAACATAAACAGAATTCAGAACACAATACAGTATACAGAAATAATCAGAAATATACAGAATATGTAATTTAAATACAATCATAATCATCGAATATCATCAAGGTCACTGTGTCACTTGGATTTGGGGTGGCCATCCTATAAGGCTGCCATCGTTTTAGGCGCCTCACCATGGTCTCCTGAGGCGTGTGCAACAGGGTTCCACCAAAATGATGCTCCGTGAATATCCCCAACATCCATCAACCGCATCAACGTCACTCAAGTGTTCCCATCATGTGGGAAATTTCAGCAAAACCTGAGTCCTGGCGCAGCATTGATATGAGAGCTGTGGCATGGTGCTGACACTGGTTGCCCAACCACCATGGCCGGTGGCATGCTTGGTTGTAATATCGAACCACTTCGCATGAGCTGAAATTTGCGGATACCCAAACCTTGCCACAGGGCATGGCATGAGGCTTGGTTGCGCTCCAAATTTGGCGAAGAGAGAGATTAGATTGAGGGTCATGTTCTCATGATTTTACATTAATGGGCTTCGTGTCAAACAAACTGTCGGAGCACAAAACTGTTCTGATTTCCAAGTGCAACAAGGCACCTGAAAAGCAACACCGAAATCAGAATGCGGAGCAATCTGATGAGAGGTCAAAAACCCTCTGCATGCTAGGTAAAGTAAAATGTCTCCCTTCAAAATCTTCAAAGTCTCGTGAGGCTTCACGGATAGAGAGCTGAAAATGCAAAGACGCTGTCTTTTGTCACTCACGCAATGGCTCGGACGCTCATTGCTCAGCAATATGGCGCAAGGGATCCGCTAATGGATCAGAT
>Ga0126342_10017588_pt1 | contig 12351 bp, 11 predicted proteins | sample Cyp1metagenome_FD_92528 | JGI IMG/M metagenome (GOLD analysis project Ga0126342, IMG submission 92528) | Coral microbial communities from Lord Howe Island, Old Settlement Bay, Australia - Cyphastrea 1 metagenome | ecosystem: Host-associated > Invertebrates > Cnidaria > Coral ... | reverse complement strand
CATATCCCCTACATCGGCCTGATACATGGGACTTCGCATTTTTGTAGACATGGCCGTTGAACTTAACCTTTCTGGGCTTCTGACTTCACACTGTGAACCAATATTATCACAACATCCCCATTCCCATTAAATGACCCTTGTAATCATAAATTCCAATGAAATAGCCATTCAATCCCAAATTCCAGAGCTATTCACACAATGTGGCCCCCCAAACGTTATAAATTGGTTTATAAACCCCATTAACTAGTTCGATATATCTACCATAAACCACCGTTATTGAAGTTATAAACCAACTTAGCTAACTACGGGGCACCACATTGTAGCCAACCAATGCTGTTCACTCCATCCACCGAGGCACCACCAAATCGCCCGCATGCGCATCGTGAAAGGCACGGGCTAGAGCTGCAGCCGAGGCTTTCCTGGGACCGGATTGATCAGCTTCAAATGGAGGTTCTTCAATGGACAAAACAAACAACTAAATGGAAATTGCCAGGTTTTAGTGGAAAGCCAAATATAAATGAAGGTTTTTACATGTTTTAACATATGTTTTAACATATGTTTTAACATATGTTTTAGCATATGTTTTAACACTATATATATATAAATAAACAATTTAATTGTCCCTTGTCATGTTTGATTACCTGAAGGGTATATGTGATGGTAATTTGATGTTAATAGATCCATCCTATGTCATTTTCTGGCGGAGTGACCTGAAACTATGCGAATTTTCGGTTTTTGTTTGGGATGATTCCCCATGTCTAAACAATCATTCCAGTGACGTCGCCGTCTCATCGGTGGTTTAAGCAATGGAAAATGACCTGGAGATGGATGTTATTACCCTCTGGTTATGACTAACATAGCCATGGTATAGATGGCCCATAGAAATAGATGGTTTACCTATTAAAAAATGTGATTTTCCTATGTTAAATAACCAGATGGTAAGGGATTTACTGATCTTATGGCTGTGGGGTGTCCTCCCATTATTTCACATGGCTGGCAATGGAAACTCCCAACTTTTAAGGGTAATCAACGACCTAGCATGAGCCTCTTAGCTGAAGTTGATGGGCAAGTCAACTGCAGGCACAGTCAGCATCTAACTAGTAACAAACACGGATTCATGATAGATACGTTAGTTATTTCGCACTAACATGTCATATCATGTCACTAGTTTGTATAGTGCAAGGTGGTCCCCCAATTACAAAGTGAGCTTATTACCCATCTATCTTATTTATTTCATCACCATAAGCCCAATAGTTGTTCTAGTTATTTACCATACTGTACCCCAAGTTGGTTTATGACTAGCGTTTTCCAAGGGCATTCTGGTGGATGTATCTATAGTTGGATGGGTAATAGTAGTAATACGCCAACTTCAACCTAATCTAGGGATCACCACTGTGTACCAAACTGGGTCAGTTCAACACTTGAAATCCCGTAAGGGAACACTCGCCTTACTGAAGCATCTTTTAGCCTGGGCCTTGGCAATCATCGCCATCACCCCAATGTAAATCGTGGACTTCCATTATGAACTCATGCTCCCATACCAGACACATATCATGGTCTCAAGCTACAAAAACCTGTTCATCTATGATCTCTAAAAACCAAGCTAAACGCAGATTGACCCATGATCCCCAATACCCCAGGTAGTATAATTCCCTATAACAAGCAATCAAGAGGGGTATTTTTAATGGCTCAATTACCAAAGATACAACCCCCAATATATTCGGTAGTATAATCCCATACTATCCCATACTATCATCAATCAACCATCATTTATCAGTTGTATCCGCTTATATCCCTACATTTTCATGGCTATCTGGTTGGTGGTATACCCACCCCTCACTCCTCTGAAAAATATGCAAGTCAGTTGGGATTATGACATTCCCAATAGATGGAAAAAAATGTTCCAAACCACCAACCAGCTATTTTGAATGGTTCAATTCACTGCGCTTGGTGACTCGCCAAGACGCAAATTGCGGCTGGAAATTCCCACCCACCTGGCGGCGAAGGCACAGGGGCTGGTTTAGGCGCTACCTAGGACATCTTTGGGGATAAAACGGGGATATATATATATATATATTACATATACATTTATGATCATTTCTGTATCATGTCCATGTGTTCTACCTAAAAATGATGTTATATGTTTATATTGACATCTAGGCGTGACTGAAAATGGGGCATCGCCCGCTGATTCACGAGAGGATTCATGAGTGAACGCATCAGTGGATTTATTGAGATCGTTAAAGTATACCACGTCTTCTGACCTGTGGGGATATCAACACCAATGAGGATAAAAACGTGCATGGTACTGTAGTTCCCTACGATGTCGGCCCCTCAGGCCCCCGGGTTTATGTTTACCCATCTAACTATAGATATACCCACCAAATTTGTAGCTATCTTAGATATGACTATCTATATATATATATATGTATATATATATATATACACATACACTATGTGTATGTATGTGTATCCGTCAGACACATATCCAACAAATCTACACTTTTGGCCATTTACCACTTTTAAGTCAGTAAGCCACCCCTAAGAACATGAAATGATAACACCATTATAACCATTAAGGATCAAAAAACAACTGGTAAAGGGGTTTAAGATGGTTTAAGTGTATAGATATGTCAATCATTGTCAATCTAACTATCTTATTTTCTTGGACCCCACCTCTACCAAATCCCTAAAGATGAGTTGACCCTTGGAGCTTCTCGCGCATAACCTCAACAAGCCAAAAACGAGCTTTGCATCATGCATTGGTTTTAGGGAAGCAACTAGAATTCAGCGCGAAATCATAAAATTGGGATTGAAGAATAACATATGCTAATATGATGATCGTTGGGCTACTCTAAGGGGCAATTTGAACTGGAAACCTTGGTAACATTAGGCAAGACACTGAACATGAACTGCTTAAAATGAACAGCTCGGAAATGCGTTCCCTTATGTTTCTATGTGAGTGGTGACATTCGATCTGCCGGTCTCATGCTGGAATCTGCTGATCCAAAAAAACTCATTCTCGACAACACGATTCAGCAAGCATAACATCGTTGGAGAAAAAGGTGGCGGGTCAAGCTAGTGTTCCACCCCACCCATCATCAGCCAAGCAATGTCAAGGGTAAAGAGGATTGAAATGAAACTGGGTAACTTCAGTTGATGGAGCCATCTCCAGAAAATCATACAATGATTTGAGGACATTTTGTACCCATCTTCCAGAGTGCGAAGCAATAGCCGCTGCATTGCTTGTGCTGTTGTCCAACATTTTCTCAGTTGATGCTGGAAAACATTCCACAGTGGCTGCAAGGCCCCATCTAATTGACGTGTCAGCAGGTCCCTCCACTTGTGGTTCACCAGATGAGAGTGAGGGCGACCATCCAGGACTGTTTCCCAGCTCAGCGCGCCAGGCGCACTCCGACATGTGATCCTTTGTATGCCCCAAGTGCAGGCACGTGAAGCAGTAAATGTCGCCCCCAAAATCTCAGAATGCTGTGATTGGAAAGCCTACCAGTTGCCATTCATTGCAGCAACATGAATCCCAAACAGAATCCCCATTTGCAAAAGACATCTTTGTTCTAAGAACCTTCCCAACGTTAAGGACTAACACCTCCAACTTTCCTTTGCACCATCCCAAGCAGTTTTGGCCCTTTACCTAAGTCAGTTATAATAACCATTTATGGAATTAGAACCCCATGTAAAACCATGTATAACCGTTTTTAACCATTTATAAACAACTTTTAACCATATATTTATAACCATTTAGAAACCATTTATAAACCATTTATAATCATTTGTAACTTTCGGGCTTTAACTGAACCCATCTTGTCCTTGCCAGCACGATGCGACCGATCTTTTTGACTCCTTGCCAGCCTCGTTACAGGATCTTCCGAATCGGACTTGATGATGCCAACATCACAAGGTGCGTGTTGCACGATGTAATCCTCGGTGTGGTCGAAAAAAGGATGCCCGGGAGGATAGATCAGTTGAGGAAATTTGGAATGTCTTATGATCTTTATGGTGAACGTGTCAACAGCTACAAGGTGGGAATCCGCAGTTCAGTTCTGTTGGTTTACCTTGGCTCTAAGGGATTAGTATATCACTATCATCAACTATAGTAAATCTACTGAACATAAATCAACTTACCTATACTTACCTACCTTGGGGGGCCAAAATGGTAGCTGAGTTCGTTCCAAGTCTATCAGCCCCGGCTCTTTTGTGGCCAGGAGGGTTCGCCAGAGCTGGGGTGAAGTCATTCCACCATCCATACGTTCTTTTAATGGCGGTCTATTGGTATACCCAAAATATGGATGTGAAAATGGGAGACGGCCAAAAAAAAACCAAACAAAACACATATTGATCGCGAAAAAAAATGATTAGATTGGATATTTCGGACGACACCAATAACACCAGCTGACACGACCGTTCCCTACAAATCTTCATCAACGGGGATGATCATCGCAAACAAAGGGTCTGGGGAAGACCATTTCCCAATCAACCCTCTATCTTTAAGCCATGTTTTCCGCAAATTCCGTTGAATACATTATGTATACTACATGGTTGAAAATCTTGTTTACAGTATTTTGTTTTACTGATTAGTGTCGCCACAAATGGGTTGCGCTCCAGAGGCCAACCTATGTGGCCTGGCTACAAGTAGGCACAGAATGATCCAGAACAGAGGTATTGACCGGGTATTGCGACTCGAAATGGAACAGCAATGAGAGACACATTGGAGTTTGCCAAAACTGGCTTATAAGCCCATTGAAGTAATATATCACTTTAGTTGCAGGAGTGCAAACCCCATTTACAACAGTTATATACGGATTATACGGATTCTTCAGGGCTGTAACTGACGGGGTCCGAAACTGGGGGATGCCCCAAAATGCCCCAAAATTGCCATCGTGGGGGGAAGCTCCGAACAGGAGTTTTCGACTAGCTGTTGATTGGACGTGTTGGACACAATAGAAACACATTTTGGAGTCCGCAAAATCAAACCAGCTGGGATTATTCATCATTATTCATCAAAAGAAGCTTTCAGATCCCATTGCTTTTTGGTGAGGTCCAACTCAGATTTTCAAGCACTTACCCTTTCCTATGCACGTCCGAGGGATCGTTCACGAACGTCACAGCGAGGGGGCCCTTGACTGGGGTTCTGCTGATAAGATCCACATGCGAAAAAATGGGTTGGTGGTGAAGTTTCGGTGAAATCCAAAGTTTGGAAATCCTTTTTTCGAGAAGTTCTTTGAAGGACAATCCATGGTTTTCCGAAAAAACCGTTGACGCCGTTGCCTGCTGCTTAGGAATTTTCATGAATTGTCTAGAGTCTATGTTGTTCCTTGTTTTTTTCACTTTCGTGATCAGGACGAGAACCAAGTTTCACCAATGTTCATGGTCAAAAACTGATGAATGCAAAACAACCTTGGGCTCCCCACAGTGAACTTGTGATAGTGCTGGTTCCTGTCGTAGCCCACATAGATCCTGCAGTTCTCTTCAGTGACCCTGGTGGCAAACCAACAGTTAACTCCGAAATGCCCCAGTGGTAAAAGGAAATGCAATAATTACTATCAAGCACCATACATTCAGGTACGACCATACAGCTAGGGCCCTTGACAGTTATACCTGGCAAAAAAACAATTTAAGTGATGTATTAACCTGAGTTGAAGGAGCTCATGTCCAAAACTGAGGGCATACCCAACCGCTTGATATGAGGTGCTGTGTCCCTCCGCATCGATGTCGTGGGGAATCGCATACCTCAGACATGTAAGATGAACATGGGGGCGAACTCCTGAAGAACCAACCTTGGTTAATGCTGAGCCTTTTTAAGTGGGTCGTTCTCATCTACAACTGAGTCGAAAGCAGACGAAACCTTGGTGGAACGATCTACTATTCATGACTTGGGGAGCTGGGTGTGACTACGTCGTTGGTGACAGCTCATCTAAAAATCCTCTGGAAAAGGGGAACCCACAAGAAACGGAAGTGTACATGACCAGCATTTCCCGAGACCAAGAATTGGGTATGGGTAGGATGTTCATCCATTCGATGCTCCCTTAGGTTCTGACCCATCCCGTACCCTATTGTGGATATTGATATCATCTAACCCTATCTAACCCCATGGTTTGCATCTTACAATCCCACATTGACATGAGCTTGGAACCCTGAAAGCTCCGAATCCCACTCTTTTCAAAAAAGATTCTAAGGTAACTTTATAACGTAATGTTTTTAGAATTATGCTAAATTTGCACATCTAAAAGATTCTAAAAGTCTACTTTTCTAGTTCCTTATGTTCCTTTGTGCAAAATTCCTTCGATATTTTGAGCCATTGCAGGTTGACCAAAACCCCATCCGGCTGCTGTCCTGAAGGGCCTGGCTTTCCATGGACGATCCCCGGTCGCTCGCTGGATTGTTTTTGTCCATGGAAAATCCCACTAAAATATGGATGATAACTGGGGGTACCCCGATGACTTAGGAGACCTCCATTTTTCGTTATATGTTCTCTAAGGATTTGGGCTGATAAGTTGATACTTCATTGATTTTCAGGGGTTCTATGAGGGTTGAAACAAAGATACTGAAACATACTGCTCCTCCGTGCCGTTCAAAACATGCTGTTTATGGGGCTCAAAGCGATTTTACATGTGCAAACATGATGTTCTAGGCTAGTTCGAGGTGAATGTTAATTACACAAGCATCATGGACAGGGTCAGGCCATTGTGTATATCATAGTTACGGCCGGATATATAAAATACTTGCGATACACTACAATACTTAGCCAACAGAGCTTTAATACCAATAAGCATCATGACCATCACACGCATTATACATCATCATGAAGGTTACCAAAGCTGCTGTGGTATATCATAGTTGTAGTAATCCCAGTCGACGAAGGGTTTACGAACTCAAAGCATTACAGTATATCCAAGACATGGGTAGTCAAAGAGATGGTAAGAACAATGGGGATCAATAATGTTCTGGTTGGTGGTATACCTACAGTCCTATGAAACATATTACTTCGTCAGTTGGGATCATGAAATTACTAATATATGGGAAAAAAACAAAAGCAATGTTCCAAACCACCAAGCAAATATATTGTTATTCCAATTATTAACCATTATTAACCATAGATTAACCATAGATTAACCATAGATTAACCATCACCAACCAGTGTTGTAAATCATGTCTCAACTGTCGGTTGGACAACTTTATCGCTCCCCTGGCTGCCATCTTGATCCGAATCGATCCCTAACCACCAAATTGGTCAAATAATCCATAGCCTCAAAAAACCCATGCTTTAGTGGGGGATTGCTACATATTTGGGACCACCATATGGGTGTGTTTCGAAAATATCAGGATGGGATTGGGACCGCACCGCAACGCCTGATTTCAGCCACTTGCAGGTCGCGACACAGCGCGCGCGCGGGCTTATAACCTCGGGGCTGGCGCTGGCGATGGTTGGAGCGGTTCAACCCGGAGTCACCTTCCATAAGAAGTCGACACATATGGGTTGATCTGGAAACAGTAGCCCAAAAAAATACATCCAATTCACATCAATTCACTGGGAAACGTGAGGTTGACCTGTCGAATTTATGAACAAATGAGAAATGGACATCTCTTGTCTGAAGTCCAAGGTCTAGATTGAACCATGCAAGTCACGACTTTGGGAAGGGACAACCTCCACTATAGCCACTGATAGATTGTCAAATCAAGGAGAGGGACTTCACAGTGTGATTTCCATTCAATCACGAAAAGTCGTCAGTACCATGCACATGTTCAGCTTTTGGCTGACCCACTGACGTGCCGAACAAGAGTTTACTGAATCTGCGTGGGTTCATGTTCAGCAAGATTCGGCTAAACTTTGAAATTCAGACCATCAACTTGAACGGCTTGATTTCCTGTATTGGCGACAGGTCCCACAGGTCATCACTGCTCAAGTCCTGCTGAAGAAAAACACGACGTGTCTGAGTATCCTAATATCTAGCCTATTGCCGTGTCCTGAAATGTTATGTCTGGGATTATTTCATGATATATAACCAACTAGTTATAGGAGTTATTTCATCCCATGTATCTGTTAGTTGAGCATTAACTGTGGGCCTACAACTACCCCCTACCTATGTTGTATCTGCATAAACTATGCCATTTGCCTGACAAGTTCAGATTCAACCAAGATGATTCCCCCTACCATTCACCATCATTGCTAGTGACGTTGCAGTCAAGTCGTTTACGCCCCATTTGTTACTATATATCATATATCAATATATATATATATATATATCATATATCAATATATATATATATCACACATGTGACGTTAGAGCCAGGTCGTTTACATCAAATATCCCAATATATCAATGGGAAATTCAGGATCCTAAATTGGAGGTACCTACCATATATAAGGCCTATTTTTCAGGCCTATGTAAGGGCTATGTAAGGCCTATCTTTCAGGGAATATCCCCATAAAATATGGCCCAAAATATGGTACTAACGTACCTCCATCAATTGGATCCTGAAGATCTCCCATTGAAGAAATAACAACCCAACATTGATGCAGTTGGAGACCTGGAAATCTGAGGCAAAGGTTGGTTTACCACGTCCAATAACCACGGTTTATGATACTATAGTTCATTGGGTTTATAAACCAATAAACATAACTTCACCGGGGGCACCATCTTGTATAGATGCCTGTATACCTTCCCCTTAAACTATATCATATAAACCCGCCAAACATGTCAGTTCCTTCGGGCAACTGTCGGTACCAGCATCTCCCACTAGAACTTGAAATTCCACTGACTCCTGTGCAAGGCGTGGCGCGGTGGCCTTGTCAGCGTCGTTCAACGGAACATGTCGGACCAAAAATTCAGGGTTTTAACCATTGTGTTAATAAGCAGTTTTTAACCATGTTTAAACTGGCTTGGAGGGAGCCAAAAATGAAACTGCCACAACCAGAACAAATGACTGGCGTAATGTGACACTGGACCAGGTGCTATATAGCTACTACAGCGTTCGCTGTAAAGCCCAAAGTACCGCCCTCATCACGCAGCGCTCAGCCCAACTCGAACCACTGGCTGCCGCAAACTGCATGTATCTGCTGCAAACCATTTACACTGTCCAGTGTTTAAACCATTTTTGCACCCATAACTCATTCGAATTTCTGGTGCAAATGTAAGTCAAGTGATCATGGCCCCGGGCGACTCGCGACTTAAGGGTCCTATGGTCCGGCTCGAATTTAGTTGGGACGGCAGAAGCAAAGCCGGAATCGACTATAACTCACTCAGAAGTTTCTCATCTAAGGGTATCCAACTATTCCAAACTTGTCTTGATGAAATCTCATCATCTCGCATAATCATATCATATTGTCCCAAAACAAGCAGCAATCACACATATGGGCGCATATAGTCGACTAATGTGGGTAAATAAAAAAAATCACCCATTTGAGAATGATTTTTACTGCCTATCTATGGAGATTTGGGGGATGGTTTATGGCATTGTATTACCCACATTATACACGAGTATTTATGCCACATTCCCACTGCAGCTTCTCGAAAAAGACATGCCTTCTGGCACAGTCGCCGATCCCCGGTCAATCAAACTTAAAACCACAAGCACTCAGGTTATGTTTGTTGCTTTTAAACATGTCATATTCAATATCATTGTATATAGATGTATCCCTCAAAAACTAAGGAACCATAGCAGAGTTACTGGAGTTATAAACCAACCTAGCTATCCAAAAAGTGACACATATTCCCTATAGATTTCCAGAGTAGTGGATTTCTTGGGAAAATAAAACATCACCTTAAACAAACCCAGGTTACTAAACGAAGATCTTTTTACAGTTTGAGTTCTTTTGGTCTAAACGAATGCCTTGCAATCTTGTGCCCTGCTGGCTCTGTTGGTTGACATTCACCGTCCACCGAGAAGCTCTACAGTCCGCATTCAGTGGGGTTATCCCATGTAAACTTGGTTTAAGTGGGTTAATAGATGTTAATAGCCATTGGTGATCCCATATTTTAACCCAAGTGTATATGGGATCACCAATGACTATTAACATCTATTAACCCACTTCAACCAAGCGTAATTGATTATTAACGATGATTATTCACCACTTACCCTCTGGTCAGTTAACATAGATGTGGAACACCTGTTATGTGTAGATCATATCCCTAGGGAAACCATGGGCTTTCCACATCTATCTTAGTTTAACGCGGGGCACCCTGTCAGGAAATTCGGATCAGGAAGATACCTTAGAGTTGCAGTCAGCTCCAAGGATAGGTTCTGGGTAAACATTCCCAGGTTTACAACATGGTTGATAAAATTATGGCAAATACACACATGTGATTAAATATGTATATTAAACCAATTATATAGATAGGTTAACACAAACCAACAAACATAAATGGTTTAAGCCACATATTGCAGACGTTTTTCACATTAAAACACAACGCGATACGCCGACCCACTTCACACGGTAGTCAGCCGGCAGTCCTTTCGGTGATGTTCCTACCAGCGGGTCAGTTTGGATGGGATGTAACGGATTACATCCTACCAACATCCTAGCAACATATCGTGGTAAGATGTGGGTAAAGTATACTTGTCCCATTTTTTGTTTTTACCTATTGTCAATATCTTTAGCTGTATCATGCTGCTGTATCACCCCACTTTCAATTGTGCTTCTACTACTCTCATCCCTCTCTTCATTCACCTACTTAGATGTGCATCCCAGTTTTAACCAGTGCCTTATCAGCCCCATCTAACCCTATGGTAAAACCTATGGTAACCAAATAAATATGTATATATACATACAAATATTGTGTATATGTATATATAATAATATTTTTTATTAAACTAACAACAAAAATAATAACAACAATAACAATAATAATAGTAATAATGATAATAACAATAATGATGATAATAACAATAATGATGATGATGATGATGATATATATATATATATATATCACTGGGCCAAGCGTCAGCAATGTTCTGCACGGTGTCCAGCATTCTTTGTCTGGAGATCGTGATCTGTGACAGCAAATCGCCTGAGAACCTCACGAAAATCCCCAGGTAAAACACGAGGATTTTGGTCGTCTCAGGGGTACGACCCCGGTTTGAGCGTTTTGGATGGGACATGGGGGAACTGGGGAAGCAATTTTTTTTTATCCTGCCAATTATAACAGGGAATTCGGCAAATCATCAAATTTTAGGGTGCCCAATTTTCAGAAAAAACCACTTCGAGGCATGGTTTGGATGAGAAAATTTGTATAAGAACCCAGGATTTGAGCCAAACCTGGGCCCATGGCTGAAATTTTTCTCCCATTCCAGAAATAAACCCATCCCAAACTACTGCAAGGTGGTACAGTACCCCATTTCAATATTTGCCAAATATGAATACCAAATCATAAATCATAGTTACACAGAGAATCCTCTACATGGAAGTTTGTGAACAATTCCGGTAAATCCATTGAACTGCCAATGAATCTCCACCATAAATCCACCTTTCCTATCTTTGGGGGACCCACCTTATAGATTCAGACCCTTTTAACATGAATTACTCCCCTGATTCAAGTGGGCCCCACAAATTTGCACCGCTGCCAAAGTTTACGGAGCGTAAACTATCCCTATGCCCATTGCTATCCTCATTGTATCCCTCGTTTCCTTCAACCTGGCTATATTTAGCAACTAAGCCAACTGGGGCAGCACTTTCCATTCCACAGCCAAGTAGTGAAATCTCATGAAATCTCCCCAGATCTCGGTATGCCCAGGTCATCGCCATATTTTCACCACCCGGTAATTTAACTATGGCAACATGGAAAATCACCATGCTATTAATAGCTAAACCATCTATAAATTGTTATTACCATCTGGTTGTGACTAACAGTTCGCCATGGAAAATCCCAACCATAAATTTTAGAGGTTTCGTTCGCTGGGAAAACCATCTATAAATGTTCCATTTTCCATAGTTTTTTCTATGACCAGGCCGGGTCAATCCCCCATTTACGGAGCCGACGGAGCAACTCTGGGAAAAGGCCATCCGGTACCAAATCACTGACCATGTTCCTGGCGCTCTGGTGAGCCTGGGATGAATGGGTATCATACATATCTTTGTTTTTTTTATACATCATTGTTTTACAATATACATATTATATATATATATATATATCTTTGTTTTTTTTATACAATGGGTATCATACATATCTTTGTTTTTTATACATCATTGTTTTACAATATACATATTATATATTTGGGGGTTAAAAGTGGTCACCTGCAGCACCCCATAGGCTGCAGCACGGATTTTTCTTGAGCCATCAGAAGTAGCGGAGCGTTTAGCCATGTACATTTCATCCTTAGTGCAGGGGCCATGCT
>Ga0126342_10017587_pt1 | contig 12351 bp, 12 predicted proteins | sample Cyp1metagenome_FD_92528 | JGI IMG/M metagenome (GOLD analysis project Ga0126342, IMG submission 92528) | Coral microbial communities from Lord Howe Island, Old Settlement Bay, Australia - Cyphastrea 1 metagenome | ecosystem: Host-associated > Invertebrates > Cnidaria > Coral ... | reverse complement strand
TGAAGATGAGAAGATGTGAAGATGAGAAGGTGTGAAGATGAGAAGATGTGAAGATGAGAAGGTGTGAAGATGAGAAGATGTGAAGATGAGAAGGTGTGAAGATGAGAAGATGTGAAGATGAGAGACAGACCCCTACTATTGGAAGAACCCTGCGCTCAGACGCTCTAGGGAAACATAGAAAAACAAGGTGAAACCTGTGCAGGTATTGAGGTCCTTTCCCTGCACCGGTGGAATATCTCCAAAAAAATCTTGCCGCTACCCACCATACGGCTCCAAATAATCATAAACATCAACAACTCCAATCAACATCAATCAACCTCTTTCCAAAGAGATACTTTCTGTTTACGGCCAATGAACAGCATGGTGCCCTCCCCGCTTTCATTGGAGTACGCGCATACAAGAACCATGCCAGATAGCCGCGCCAAACACAATTTGGAAATGTTCTATGACGAAATAGGATCGATTTGTTTCCTTCATCCCGGAGCTTGTTCGGCGCGGTTTCCCATCGTACCCTGCCAAGATAGACAAGAATTGGAAACCAGAAAGCCATGCCGAGAAAGCACATTGTAGTGCGCATGTGATTCTCTTCACTTCCCTTTCAGCCATTCCAGGCACTTTCAACTCTCTTTCCACCATCCTTCTCATCTCTACCCTCTCACCCGGTCGCGCCTCAACCATGAGCTCGTTGTCAACAATGTGCGTTGCTAGCAGGCGGGAGCTACAGGTAGGGTTAGATGCTGTGTATGGGGTATATGGGTACACGTAGGGTTAGATACTGTCTATGCATATCTCTCTAGTCTCCTTAATTTCAAAATTCTGCCTCGTTCATTCGGGGGTGACGTCGTGACATCGATTTAATTGTACAGATGAATTGCTACGATGCCAACAATGGTAATGACGTGATAGATTTCGATGAACGTCACTGGCAGAGTCTGTCGCCCTTTGCGCCGGCTTTCTTGGACAATTCTTTAGATTTTTTTCGATTTACACGCGGCTGGCTGCCCTAGGCCCTATGAGGCTCTTCGGATCGTTTTTCGCACCTTTTCGCCCGGTCGGCTCACAATCCCCTGTAACCCGATTCTTCTGTGAATTCCTTCGCGTGAAGTGCGAGAAGGTGTAGAATGAACTGCATCCACATCTTCTTGCGTCACACTGCGAGTCAAATTTGCAAGAGACTGGGCGAAGCTAGGCGGCTTCAAAAGCGCTACCATCACGACGCTTTTAAACAAAAGAAGAACGCTTAATGTGGTTATCAGATCTATCAGTCCAGGCAATTTACGTTGGTGAGGGAATTCCTGTGACATCAATGATGCAGTTCAACAACTTTTCAGTATGGGCCGTGATACTTCACAAGCCTTTACACTGCCACGCACATCTTGCGGCATGCCGTGGGAGTGCTATCTCTGATATCTCTGTCTCATGAAGAGCAATCACAGTTTCTGACGCATCTGCAATACGTTGCAATGGTCGTGTAGTGAATTCACCGGAGGCCCCAATGATAGGTGCAAAAGTGTGTGGAAGGGGTAGTGCGAAGGCCTCTGCAGCGGACAAAAATCCGTGTCACTTTTGTTTGGGAGTTGACTTCGGAATTAGCTGCCATCTGCCATACTATGCAGTTGAGTTGGGTACACATGAAGGTGTGCGCGACAACGGTTCAGGTGGCCGTGAAATGGGGGTTACCACTCTCTCTTTTGTTGGATTTTGTCGGTCACAAGTTGAAAATGCGGCTCATAGCCTCAAGACATGGCAGCAGTTATAGTTATAGTGAATGCAGTGGTGACGACCGTTGTCACTGCTGTTCCTTGTCTGCATCGAAGGACTCCCTTGAAACTTCCATATTAGACCCGCGGCACTTTGCCACACATCATAAGCGACATCTGCAGAGTGCGCATAGTACGCAGGGCTGTCTACTTAAACTCTTTGCTTTTTTTGCCTTGAAAGCTGCACCAGAAGTTTCAACGCGCTGGTATTCTCCATGTTTCTCGCACCCAGAATCCGATCAATCAAGAAAGCTGTGTTTTATCACTGAGTCCCTGTTTTGAGGCATTCCTTTTATGACAGGAAATGGCCCTGCTGTTTTGCAAACCGTCTGAGCAAAACAAATCGTTTGTCGAGGTGATGGAGAATCAGTGGATTGGATTTCCCTCGGGAAGGCTTGTAGACAACTTGCAGACATTTTAGACTCTGTGTTTTCTGCAGTAATTTCAGGGCCAGCAAGTCGCTCACTGAACATATTTCAGCCTTAGCCATTTCCCCTCCTCGTACTTGACTATACTTGACTGTGAAAGATCGGACATCTTAGTGCAAAACAGCTCACTTTGCTTTCCGCAGTCACTAGCACTGATTTGGCATTTCGATCTTCGTCTGAAGGAGCGCGGCGTGATGTTATGCGGTTGCCAGAGTTTTGTGGCCTGGTTTCAAATAGAACAGTTCAATAATTCAATAATAGAACCTCATTGGATAATGCAAGTCTTCTGACTCTGGAAAATATGCAGCGAGGTGAAACGCAGCGTAAACCAGGATGGCTAAGCCGCTTTGGTTCTTCCATCTCTTGTGGCTATGCAATGTTCCGAATCATTGGCAGTGTTCTCTGCTCAAAAATGCGGCTGCAAAGGGAAAATATGGTGGCGAAATCTTAAAACCCTTTCAATTGGCTCAGCATGGCTCAGCATCCTAGCGAATCTTCTTGCGACTTCCCCCAGCTCTGGCTATTGTATTGGGGACAGGCACATGAATAAGAACTCTAATCTATTTGAATTAGCCCCCCGTCCGTAACATGGGTGTCAGCGCGGGCAGAGAGATCATGCTCACAGGGCGAACATCTGGCTAGACATGGAATGGCACCAGCAAAACTCCCAGGCAACTGCAAAGCTATGTCCCTTTTCGGATCCGGCAAGTTACACGGACCAACTGAACAACCCGGGCACTTAATGGATACAATAGATACTCTTGCAGCTTGTGGCAGCAAAAGAAACAAGCTCGATGCGAGTATCTGGGAGCTCAGTGCCGCCACCTCCGTGCTTAGCGTGCTTAGTGTGCTTTTGCCAAATAATACGGGACAGGCCGTGACTCAAGCGATACTCGCCTACATTCGAGGCACTCTCGTCTCGCCTCTCTTGGGTTGCACCTGGATTGCTGAAGTGGAACGGAGTGACAAATGTGACAATGAGCTGAGACGAGTGCAGGAGACAAGGAAGCGCTTTACCCCAGCAATCTCCTTCCCTCCCAGTCTTGAATGCGGCAAGTCATTTTGATGCGGTAACTACATCTAATACGGATTTTTAAATATACGAAACACCGCAGACTGAAGCATTGTGATTCATTTGAGTCCGTGGTTCTGCGACTGGTGGATCGGCCCTTGCTCGGCTTCTTTGCTTTTTGGATTTTGGTCGCTGGACACTGGGTTGAGCTCACGGAGATATTGGCTTACGCAAGGCTTACGCAGCACTTAGGGGATGGTTTTGGCTCATGCGGATCCTTATGACCACCCGGTTACTTAACAATACATAAGGGGTTTTACAGCGTGGCTCACATCGATTTTCTACACTGATATTTTGGATTACCCCCGCGAAAATTTTCCTTGGCCAGCCCGGCCATTTAAACATACGGAATCCAAATTATTTGAAGATTGAAGCGGTCACTAGTGATTGCGGTTTATCAGCTGATGAAAGGATGGGACGCCAGCCAGTTGGCTCAGTGATCTTCCATGTCTGCAGTCCATGCCATCCATGTCCTTTCAACTTTGTGAAGTTCTGCAAGATAGTTACGTCATCCTCCTCGGAGTATTTCCAACAGGGATATTCGTATCCTGACAGTATAACTTACCGATGGAACTAGTCTTTCATACTACCTGTTACCTCCGGGACCTTGAGGCCTGGCCCGCCCTCCACATATTTAAATGTGGTTACCGTATGTCGCCTGCTCTGCTAGAAACAGCATATCTGGCACAATGTTGGGTCGATCGAAATCGCGATTGCACTGCAGCTGTGTGGAGGTGTCTGATATGGGGTGGTCAGCAGGTTACTTGCCTTAGACATACCAGTTTCTAATTGCATTGACACTACGGTTGACTTGACTGCAATTGGTTTGTCCCCAGTTTCCTTCTGCAGGTCAACGACAAAATTGCTGATGAGAGGGCCCGGTGCCACTGATCTGCACCTCAGGGAAATTCAGGGAACAAAAATCACCCTTCCAGGCCCTTCCACGTGTTCATTGTGTTTCCCTTTCGCTGAATTTAGCATAAACAATTTGAACTGAAATAATTGAACATGATCAACAATCCCTAAAGCCAGCCAATGGCCTTGCGGCGAAACATGTGTGATTCCAAATGGTCCGCTAAAATGGTCTGCGCACAATGGACATGATTTTTAGGAAATCACAAATTCTGTTTTGCTTGTCCACCAACGCGAGGGATGCAACAAGGATGCATATGGAAAAAAACGCGACACAACAACGTTTCTACCACTTTCCAATCAAAAACTATGAAAAACAACGTTGACGCGTTGACGCAAACAACAGCAGAAATGCCAATTTTGATAATTTTGTTAATGCTGACAAAAAATGTTCGCTCAAGTATATAAAACAGGCCATGTGCAGTCAAATATATTCAGGCAGCAACCCATTTCCATGCCCCAATGTAAGTACATCAGCGAATTGATTTGACGAAATTTCCTTTGAAACATCATCTGTACACCTTTGCTGTCCTGATGCTTTGTCAACGTGTCTGTTTGTGTTTAATGACCATTGTTCCAACACATGTTTGGGCATGCCATACGCATCTCCATGGGTATGGGTCAAAATTGGATCCTGCAAAAAATAGTGTATGGTTGAAAATGAACAATACTTGAAGCCCCCCGTGTTTCTGTTTTGATTCCTTCCCATTGATCCTGCGCCAAGGTTGCACCTTGTGGTTTCAAACTTTGTGACCTCGTGGTGTCCATGGCTTCTCGCCTGGCACAAACATTCAACGGAGCGATATTGCCAGTGAATGCTGGCATCCAGAAAAAACAAGATGGAAGCCACGAACCCGAATGTATTCACGTTCTTGGACTACGAGTCCAAACCTCTGCAATAGGAAAACGAACCTTTTGCATGCATCCTGCGCTCATATCGTCTCAGCGAAGGCGCCTGAGCAACAGTTCACAAAGAGACAACCAACCAGCACAACAACATCACCACCAGAACAACGAAATCACCACCACTTGCCACACTCCACACTTTACCCACTGCCCACTCCACACTACACTCCACACTCCACACTTTACACTACACCCCACACTCCACACTCGACACTTTCCACTCCACACTCCAAACCACACTCAACACTTTACACTCCACGCTTTCCACTTTACACTCCTCACTCCACACTACACACTTTACACCCCGCACTCCTCACTCTACACTTTACACTCCACACTCTACACTTTACGCACTGCACACTCCACACTCCACACTTTATACTGCACACTCCTCACTCCTTACTCCACACACACTACACACTACACTCCAAACTCCACACTCCACATTCCACCACACTCTACACTCTACACACACACACCACACTCCTCACTCCACACTTTACACTCCACACGCCACACTTTACACTCCACACTCCTTACTTTACATTCCACACTCCACACTCTACCCTCTACACTTTCCACTTCACACTCCGCACTCTACAGTTTACACTCGACACTCCACACGCTACACTTTACACTCTACACTTTACGCTCTACACTCCACACTCTACACACTCTACACTCCCCACTCCACACTCCTTACTTTACACAAAGTTTGCACAAACTACTTCCCAGTACTACGGTGTACCACAAAGCTTTCACAAAGTCGACCAGCCCAACAACAAACGAAATTTCTAGCACAACGAAATCACCAGCACAACGAAATCACCAGCACAACAACATCACCAGCACAACGAGATCACCACCGCTTGCCACACTCCAAACTTCACCCACTGCCCACTGCCCACTCCACACTCTACACTTTACACTCCACTCTCTACACTTTACACTGTACACTTTACACTCTACACTCCACACTCGACACTTCCACTCCACACTCTACATTTTACACTCCACACTCCACACTTTACACTCCTCACTCCACACTCTACACTTTAAACTCCACACTTTACACTTTACACTTTGCACTTTACACTCCGCACTCCACACTTACTCCACACACTACACTTTACACTCTACACTTTGCACTCTACACTCTACACTCGACACTTTACACTCCACACTCCGCACTCTTTACACTTCACACTCCACACTTTACACTCCACACTTTACACTCCACACTCCACACACTCCACACTCTTTACACTCCACACTCTTTACACTCCACACTCCACACTCTTTACACTCCACACTCTTTACACTCCACACTCTTTACACTCCACGCTCTACACTCCACACTTTACCCACTGCATACTCCAACTTTTAAAATTCCACACCCCTCGCTCCTCACTCCACACTCCGCAACACTCCAAACTCTACACTTTACACGCTATACACTCCCCACTCCACACTTTACACTCCGCACTCCCTACTTTACACAACGTTTGCACAAAGCACTTCCCAGTACTACTTTGTACTACGCACAAAGCACTTCCCAGTACTACTTTGTACTACACAGCTTGCACAAAGCACGTTCCAGTACTACTTTGTACTGCGAAGCTTGCACAAAGCACGTTCCAGTACTACTTTGTACTATAAAGCTCGCACAAAGTAGTTTACAGTACTTCTTTGTACTACAAAGCTTGCACAAACTACTTCCCAGTACTACTTTGTACTACACAGCTTGAAAAAACTACTTCCCAGCACTACTTTGTACTACAAAGCTTGCACAAACTACTTCCCAGTACTACTTTGTACTCGAAAGCTTGCACAAACTACTTCCCAGTACTACTTTGTACTACAAAGCTCGTACAAACTACTTCCCTGTACTACTTTGTACTACACAGCTTGCACAAAGCACTTCCCAGTACTACTTTGTACTACAAAGCTTGCACAAAGCACTTCCCACTACTACTTTGTACTACAAAGCTTGCACAAAGCACTTCCCAGTACTACTGTGTACTAGGAAGCTTGCGCAAGCTACTTCCAAAAACTACTTTGTACTACAGAGCTTGCACAAAGCGCTTCCTAGTACTACTTCGTACTACAAAGCTTGCACTAAGCACTTCCCAGTACTACATTGCGCTACAAAGCTTGCAGAAACTACTTCCCAGTACTACTTTGTACTACACAGCTTGCACAAAGCACGTTCCAGTACTACTTTGTACTACGAAGCTTGCACAAAGCACGTTCCAGTACTACTTTGTACTATAAAGCTCGCGCAAAGTAGTTTCGAGTACTTCTTTGTACTACAAAGCTTGCACAAACTACTTCCCAGTACTACTTTGTACTACACAGCTTGCAAAAACTACTTCCCAGTACTACTTTGTACTACAAAGCTTGCACAAAGCACTTCCCAGTACTACTGTGTACTAGAAAGCTTGCACAAACTACTTCCCATTACTACTTTGTACTACAGAGCTTGCACAAAGTACTTCCCAGTACTACTTTGTACTACAGAGCGTGCACAAACTACTTCCCAGTACTACTTTGTACTACAAAGCTCGCACAAAGGCCTTTGCTAGTACTACTTTGTACTACAAAGCTTGCACAAAGCACTTCCCAGTACTACTTTTTACTACAAAGCTTGCGCAAAGCCGTTCCCAGTACTACTATGTACTACAAAGCTTGCACAAAGCACGTTCTAGTAGTACATTGCGCTACAAAGCTTGCAGAAACTACTTCCCAGTACTACTTTGTACTACACAGCTTGCGCAAAGCACGTTCCAGTACTACTTTGTACTACAAAGCTTGCACAAACTACTTCCCAGTACTACTTTGTACTACAAAGCTTGCACAAAGTCGTTCCCAGTACTACTTTGTACTACAAAGCTTGCGCAAAGTCGAGGAAAAGCAGAGACTCGACGTAGCAAATTGAGCGATGTTTTGCAGCTTCCCCCATAGACACGGCGACGCCAGAGGAAAAGCAGAGATTGAAGTTTTGCAGCTTCTCCCATAGACACGGCGACGTGAGTGCAGCAAAACGAAGGAGGCTTTGCAGCTTTCCCCACAGACACGGCGACGCCAGAGGACAAGCAGAAACTCGAGACGAGATAGGTTTTGCAGCTTCCCCCATAGACACGGCGACGTGAGCGCAGCAAAACAAGCGAGGCTTTGCAGCTTCCCCCATAGACACGGAATTAACGAAAACGACGCGACGACCAACTGGAGGCGAACAAGGGTCCAGCCCCCAGACCCCCAGACTATAAACGGGAACCCTTCGCTATGCATTCGGGAAAAACTACAAACGCGACAGTGCAATTCACCATTCTTAGGTTTCGATTCTGAGATGCGTCGTTTCGGCCGGATTTCCGGATTTTTTGTTTTACCTTTTTCCTCGGCTGCATCTCTATGATGTGCAATTCAGAATCCTTCCCCCGCACTTCCATTCCCAATGCCAACCTCATAGAAATTGCGGGGACGCGGGGACGCCGCTGAATCCACGATAAATTTGTAATATCCAATCCTCACCCAAAATCTTTGTGTCCAATCGCCAATAAAAAATATTCTTTGCGATTAAAGTAAACATCCGTTGATCGTTCTTTTTGAAAAAAGCAATAGAACCAAAGAGATGCGTCGCACCTGAATTCATTCCTGCGAATTGCTCTTGAAATTACTGCGTGAACATGTACACTTCTTAAAACTCACACAGCTGCGGAGTGCCAGAGCATCTCAGTTGCACTTCTGATTGCAGTGTTCGATGTCTTGAAATGCACACGCGATTTTTTCTTCTATTATCTTTGTGGGATTGAAATATGGATATTCGGTTGGGTCAAGAAGCTGGTTGAGCAGAACCAAAGATAGAGATATGGGGATGAAGAACAACATAAGGTGAGAGAAAGGAATGCGGACGAACAAATAGGTAGATCCAAACGCAGAAAACCGACACATAGGAAGATAGACAGATGGACGGACGAGCGTCCAGGTAAATAAAAACCGCACACAGGTAGATCAACAGGTAGGTGGACGGATAGATAGAAAGCAAACTAGAGTAGACTAGTTTGGATTAGGCTAGATTAGGTTATGCGAGTATAGATTTGGACATCGTTTTTGATTTCACTCCCATGACATGACATAAGATTGGCATGGGCAAGACTAGAGTAGAAAGATTGGATACGGGTTACATTAGACATGCCCAACAAAATAGGTAAAACTAGGCCAGGTTAGATATAATACTCGAGAATTTCAGTTACAAATTTAAAGGGTAAACTTAGGACAGAGTATGTTAGTTAGATTAAGTTAGACTAGACTAATTAATCTCGATTAGATATGAAATTAACGTAGATAAATTTAGATATGCCATATCAGATGGATGAATTTTGATTAGGCTAGATGAAACCAGGTGGGATTTGTGAAGTTGAATTACATTGGACCGGGCCAAACTGAATTAGATGGAAAAATTGCTTCGGTTGAAGTATGTGAAACACTAGAAATAACAGAGGTCGGATGAGAATCGTGCAGGCTAGATTGCATCAGGTTAGATGAGATTGGAGTTGATGGGGTTCGATCAGGTCAGATCGAGACGTTTTATCAGATAGATCAGGCTGGACTAGATATTCATTAGGGTATATTAGCGTATAGCACATGCGATTAGATGCAAGACTCAAAGAGGCCAGATGTAAATTAGGTTTGAAGCTTTGGGCATTTAGATCGAATGTTTCATCCAGCTTGGTTAGTTTAGAAAAGACATAAAATGAGGTGATTCATGACGGTAAAAAGAAGGTGGCCTAGATATGCCCAAATGAAATATTGAGGCATGAGACCCTAAATTGAATAAAGCCAACATGTATCGATTAAACTAGAACAGGCTTTGGGCTGGAAGAGATACATTTAGACTGCCCTAAACAAATTAAGCTGATTTGACTGGATTGAAATCAAAAAGATCAGAGCCGATGCGGCTCGATTGAAGTAGATTAAAGATATTAAACCAGACGAAATGAGATGTTAGATTAAATTCCAGATGAAACATCAGCTGAAATTTCTAACCTACTGTAGATAGCAGCTGAGATATCAAGGTACATACTTCAAAACGTTTAAACCAGATGATCGTAGGTACGTTTAGATTAGGGACATGGAATGATAGATAGAACGATAGAAAGATAGTTAGACAGAAGGATCGATGGTAAACAAACTGAAAGATGGATGGATAGGCATAGAGAAGTATTTGCAGAGAAAACTTGGCAGGAACAGCTTGCTTGGAAAAAGCTGGTTAAAGGTTAGTTTGGCACAGATGGCAAAGCCCGATACAAAGGATAAAATTTGATAGAGATGGGTTTAGCGGAGGTAAGTTTTAGCAAGAATAAGCTTGACAGAGAAAAGTTTGCTAGAGGCTAGAGACATGATTTTGGCAGAAAAGTGATTGATAGAGATGAGGTGGCAGCTGCGGCGGGGTGCAGAACAACAACCGCAAGAACAACAGCGGTAGCAGCAGCAGGAGCGGAAGCAGCTGAAGCAACAGAACCTGCACCCGCACCTGCACCAAGACGAAGGCCACCACAACCACCAACGGCAGCAAGAACAACAATATCAACAAGAACAACAAAACCAACATATTCAACAAGAACGACAAGAGCAACTGGAACAATAAGATCGGCAAACTCAATAAGAACCACAAATTCAACCTGAACAACGAGAACCCCAAGAACAGCAAGAACAACTGGAACAACAAGAACAGCAAAATCAACAAATTCAACAAGAACGACAAGAACAACATAGCAGTTTCTAGTGATCAAGTGCCAAGTCCACAGAACATCGCACACACGCTTTGACACGCTTTGACAATTAGAAATGCATTGAGTTGGTCAGCGTTGTGTCCCACCCCCAAATATCGACATGTGGGTGATGTCCGCCAAGCGTGCTTCTTGAAACAAAGGCGTCACGAACCCGTGGCATTTGCTCTGTGAAGTTTCGGATGTTGTTGTTCTTACTGCATTTTCTGTTCGTCTTGTTCTTCTTGTTCTTGAGGTTCTTGCTGTTTGTTGTTCTTTGTTGTGCTTTGTTGTGCTTTGTTGTTCTTGTTCTTGTTGTTCCGCTTGGTCTTGTTGTTCTGCTGGCAGCTTTGGCCTTGATCCCTGTGCTCGTGAAAATGCGTGTGTCATACTGGCAGTTGTGACTTTATGCTTGGAAATCCTGGGTGTCATTGCTCGTGGGTCTATCAGTTTTGGACCGTTGCCGTCGCGAGGATGGACTGGAACAATGTCATAGGCCTTCACTGGAATATGTTTTTCGTGCTTCAATGGGGCTGTTTCGGTGAACCCATGTGTCCTGCACCATGGTGTCATGCTATGCCTGAACGAGATTTCTTGGGCGCCTTGGTGCAACCAAAAACGAGTCAAGGACTGAGCTGCTCGGAACTTTTTGTTGCTATCATTGTGAATGGCTGCGTAATGGTTGCTCCACTGCTACAACTGTGTGCAGGAAACACCCCGAGACATAGCGCTCAAAACATCAGCCATCGTTGTCAAGCCATCTTTCACTTGACAAAGTTCATCTTCCATGTACCTAGCGAAGGGAACGCAACAAGTTTTCGCCAACGCAGCCAAATGGTTTCATAGAATGCATTCGCAGCATTCAACCATTAAACCAAAAAACAATCCAAACCAAACCAAAATTTACTTTTGCTTTGCCTTCAGCACAGCAAATACAAGCGCAAATTGTGCAACAAATAAAAATACCAGGGCGCCTTTGGAAGCGGCCTTGGCTCCGAATAAGCCACGTTTGGTCTTGGAAAAGTTTCCCAACATCCATCGCTTTGGCAGCACCGCTAAAGCGCAGGCATCCCAAAAAAAATTCTTCCACTTCAACAAATCCGCCACCGTCAGAGTCCAACAGCTTGAAAAAGGACCAAGGGTCCCAAACATCGAGGCCCAAAGTTTCAAAATATTCCCGGACAGCTTGAGAATTTATTTTCTCTTCAAACATTCCAAATGTAATGCCACCGGCTTCTTCAGCGCCCATCTTGCTGAACAAAGTGCGCAACTTTTGCAGGTGCGATTCTTTGTTGTCCAACATATTTTGCACCACGGTTGCGTGATCTTTCTGCGCGCTCTCAATTGCACTTTGGCAAAATACGGCAGTTACGACATTTAACATGATGATGATGTAGACAATGACGCTGCCCGCACTTGCCCGCAGCCGCAGCGCAGGCCAGAGGCGATCGCCAGAATAGAATGGAGGTGGTTCTAGTCGTCGTGGCGCTGCAGCAACACATCAG
>Ga0126342_10017586_pt1 | contig 12351 bp, 15 predicted proteins | sample Cyp1metagenome_FD_92528 | JGI IMG/M metagenome (GOLD analysis project Ga0126342, IMG submission 92528) | Coral microbial communities from Lord Howe Island, Old Settlement Bay, Australia - Cyphastrea 1 metagenome | ecosystem: Host-associated > Invertebrates > Cnidaria > Coral ... | reverse complement strand
GTTTGTAAATCAAGTTGCTGTCAATGTCATATATATATACTCTTGCTTGGATATTGAAATGTTTAAAACTTTATCCGTCCATTTCATTGATTGATGACTCTGCCGCAGCCACTCAGCCGCTGTGCCAGAGTGGCTGATGCAGCCACTCAGCCACTCACCCACTCTGCCAGAGTGGCTGGAGCAGCCACTCAGCCACTCCGCCACTCTGCCAAAGTCGCTGACGCAGCCACTCAGCCACTCAGCCAGTCTGCCAGAGTGGCTGGAGCAGCCACTCAGCCACTCAGTCACTCTGCCAGAGTGGCTGGAGCAGCCACTCGGCCACTCGGTCGGAGCAGCCACTCGGCCACTCGGTCGCTCTGCCGGGGTGGCTGGAGCAGCCACTCAGTCACTCTGCCAGAGTGGCTGGAGCAGCCACTCAGCCACTCAGCCAGAGTGGCTGACGCAGCCACTCAGCCACTCAGCCACTCTGCCAGTGGCTGGAGCAGCCACTCAGCCACTGGAGCAGCCACTCAGTCACTCTGCCAGAGTGGCTGGAGTCAGCCACTCTGCCAGAGTGGCTGAGTGGCTGAGTGGCTGATCTGCAAATTTCCGCCATTGCGCGTTCAATCCGTTTGCGCAAATCCCAAAATTTGAGTGCTTGAAAAGATCCGAGCGCACGACTGTGGCCATCCTGCAGGGACCTGTCCGCAGTTTGGAATGCAATTTTTTGAAACTGGAGTATTTAATAGTATTTAGATGTATTTGGAGTATAAGGATCACTTGAATTATCTTGAATTGTTCACGGCTCCAACTTCACACAGCATCTTCGGTCAGTATTCTAAAAGCCTACGAGACCTTCAAGGTCCAGTTTAGACAGGATTAAGGAAGACGTGCGAAATATTGCGAAATCACTGGTTGGAACAACATGGAACCACTCAGAGCTGGAAATCCTGAGAGAGATGGAGAAGAGAGAAAGAGAGCGGTACTCAACGTGCTGTTCACTCTGCACTGTACTCTGTAGATTCTACGCGTTCTCATCAAAGCTCTACATCTACATCGTGTTCCATAGGTCAAGTCATCCAGCTACAAATCACAAAATCACGACGTGTCCACACCTGCATAAGGTGAATCGGAGTCTCTCGAAAGAGTACCGATGAAGTTTCGAGATGAATTGCTTCGTGTTCAATGCCCATGAAAATTGACCTCAGTTTGGCAGATGGTTTTGCTATGACTATGATATTGGAAAACCGATTTTTTGAAAAGACTTCCAGGACCATTGGATCCAAATGAATATATCTAAGTTTGAATCATTCTGAATCCAGGTGTTTCCAAAATTCATGTTTGTCATCTTTGCCTCTCCCTCCCGCCGAGATACCAAAGCGGGTGATCCCACGTGATGCGAGCCTCACCTTCAAGTCCGCTATGTGTAGCAATAACCTGAACAAAGCTGGCCATGTGCATTTCGTCATTCTACAACTATACATGTTTGCGTGTCTTCCTAACTTTCGCTAACTCCAACAGCTTTTAGTTGTCAACCTGGGCAAGACTGCAACCTTTCTTACAACACAAAAATGTTTGAAACTCCAATGTCAGGTTCTCTTTCCGCGGTGGCATCCACGTCTTCTACACACGCGAGAATGGAAAATGATCACTGAAGTGATCAGTTGGGAGTTGAATCTCATCAGGCAACAACAAAACGTGATCACCGAGCCTACGTAGATCTTTGAGGAAGTACTTCCATGAGGTAATTCCAAGCATCACGACAACGCCCGTGACAAAGATTCATCCAGTAAGAAATAGTAGTAAAAGGACCAGGGCGCGCCAACCATGCAGATCGAGGTGAAAACCCAAAAGGATTCAAAGTGACACACGCAATGGTGGTGGAAATGTCGGTGTAGGGGTTCTCGACTTAGCTCTGTGCAATGTCGACTAAGATTGAAATTCCCGATGTCACAATCTCAAACCACCGCGTTTGTTGGGCAGCGGATGTAATGAGACTCACTGCCCCCGGAGGAGTCTCCTGATGTGGTCGTGGTTGCCCGGCGATGAAAGCTGTGGCTGAGGAAACCATGTTTGTAGGAAACGGTTGAAAATTTCGTCAAGTTGACTGGGGTGGAGTGGATTGCCATGGTTGGTGCGACTGTCCATTTGGATCCGTCAAAACGCGTTCTGGATAAGAGGATGAGGGTGGTGATTGTGGTGGAAAAGACGTTTCTGGCGTGGTGCCAATGGTAGCAGTGGATCTCGCGGGTAGGAGAAGGTTGTGGTTCGACTCGGAACTGGCTGTGGGTAATATGGAACTGGTTGGGATGGAACCTGATGAAGTCCTGGAACTGGATGAGCTGACGCTAGGGTCGAAGTCCATGGATAGGTCGGGGGCGGCGTCCAGCTTGGAGGTGAGTGCCGTGACGGAGTGGATGGGCATGACATGGCATGACCACATCGTTGTTGTTGTAGAAAAATAAGGGATTACCAACCGGATAGGCCTCCTAGCAAATTGAAACAAGGATGGGCTTCAACTCATATATGCAAGGGTCGCGCGTCTCCCTAAAAAGGGATAAAAGTAGCCAAGTCTTACCCTGACAGGGGCCTATACGGCTGCCAATTCTTCACGAATTAGGTGCGCAACTTGATAACCTCACCAAATACCAAAGAATACCACACCTGCAGGCAGAGGACATGCCTGTAGCCTGTAAAGTCATAAAATGATTTGTTGTTGTGACTGTGAGTGCAGAAAAGGATTGTTTTGCTGTTCCGTGCAGCAGCGATTCAGCAACAATGGAAGAACCGGGGTTCATCAAGACGGCAGGAGCGGCAGGACATCAGAAGGTGGTGAGCTGAAAGGCCAACGGTTGCACTTTACTTGAACGAATTACTAGCTTCAAAACTATGAATTCCGTGGCACCATGTCGGAGCCACCATGGAGATCACACTATAGAACAGGAAATGATCACTGAAGTGATCGGTTGGAAGCTGAATCCCATCATGCAACATGATCACCAATCGTACGAAGATCTGTGAGGAAAATAAATAAGGGTTTCATGAGGTAGTTCCGAACATCGCGACAATGTCCGTGGCAAAGATTCATCCAACAGGAAGCAGAATAACCAAGTGATAATAAGATCAGGTGGCACCAACCGTGTAGATCGAGGTGAAAACCCAAAAGGACTCGAAGCGACGCATGCAATGATGGTGGAAATGTCGGCGCAGTGGTTCTCAGCTTAGCCCCGTGCGGCTAAGATTGAAATTCTGCAGTAATGCGGAATGACGAGTCCCGATATCACAATCTCAAACCACGGTCTTCATTGGGCAGTGGATGGAATGAGATTCATTGCCCCCTGCTGCTTCAAAATGGAAAAAGTGAACCGAAGGATGCAAGACATCACAAGGAAAAACTGCAGGAAATAGGAAACCGGAAAAGGTACAAGTTTTACATTTATGTTGAGAGCGCGTGTACGCGCCAACTGAGGAAATGGCGTCGCTGACAATTTTGTACACTTGCCTGCGGTACTCCTGCACCTCCAAAGTCATCAAATGTCATCATTGAATGAATTGGAGAAAGAAAGATGGATTTCAGCCTGAAATACAGCCTCAAGTCGACATCTGTGCTCTGTCGAGCCTCCTTCACTTTGGGCCACACCATGTCCTCGAGGCATTGAGTAGGGCCATGCGCTCGTTTGAAATAGCAGCTTTGAGTTGTAGAGATCATAAACAAGGACAAGACCAAAATTGATTCGGAACTTAAGACAATGTTAACACCATATTGCCAATTGTTGCCATATCAACAATAGATGCTTCCCTGATCTGTTGTCCGGGATGAATATGGTGAATGCACTATGGCGATTCATGGAGCGGCTGAGCTGAGTCAAGAATCGTTTTTGTGCATGTCGTCCCACAGCATCTCATCCACCCCGACCTGTCGGAACTGAATACAAAGAGATCCAGCGAGCATCACATAGTTGTCCACGCAACGCGAAATGGCAGGGATATTGCATGACATTGCCATGCTGATCCATAATGCAAATCAATGCAAATCAATGCAAATCATATCTGTCATTTGACATCTCAAAACCCAACAGTTTCTTTGGCTGGGTCAAGCAGGACGGTTTCCGTTCAAGCCAAAAGGCCAAATACTTGCTTGCTCTCAGGACAATGGCACACGGTTTTTGACATCTCAAATGCCAACATGGAGCCATTGCACTTGCGAACATCGAGGCTCATGGAATTTTGGCACATGCATCTTTGGCACATCCAGCATCTCTCCCAAGACACATCTTGGCCCGGGCTGAATTCAGCCAAGGAAATCAAAGTCCCTAGTCACAAGTGCTTGCAAGAAATTGACAACGGTTACAGGTTCATGCTGAAGCACTGAATGTTGGCGCTGAGCCTGCTTTTGCTTAGGATTTGGCACGTTGTCAAACCCCTGTCATAAAACTTTGGCTTGAAGCAACTTAGACCAGAATTTCAGTCGCGACCATCCTCATCGCGTCAAGCACCTTCAGAACCAGCTCTAAACGAGACTTGGCAAGCTAACAAGTGCAAGCCTGCAAAGATATAGAAGGAATAGAAGGACTACGATTTCGATTTGTTCTGTCAATGTGTAAATGGACCTCTTGAAATTTTGGCATTGGCGTTGCTGTGCCCGGGCCTGCAGGTTCCAGCTCCACTTCTGGTTCTGAGCTCCGTTCAAAGGCGGGTCGAACGGCCGGCACCGGGAAGGTGAAGGTGTGAAGCAAGAAGCAGAAGAACGCAATCCATTCCTGACATCAACAAGATCAGATACGATTTATACAGTCTATAAGTAGGTATAAGTGTATATCAAAGCTCATTGTATACTGTACATACATATATGATATAATATGCGTATAAAGTTATATGTTTACGTAAAATTTATAAGCATTTGTTGCGCATGTCAGGTTGAAACAGGCTGTATACATATATATATGTGTGTGTATATATATATGTTTTTCTGTGTCTATTTATCTATTCAATTATTTATTCATATAGTCATGATTCTATATATATATATATACATACTATGTATACATATATACCGTTCCATTTGTGCTCGTTGCGTTTGAAACCTAAAATTTTGCCCTCTGCTCCCCTGCAGCGCCAAGGCACCGCCCAGGACTGCTGAGATCCGCATAGAATGGCTGTGAACCAGACCACTAAAAGCACCTCATGCGTTCATGAGCGTTCAGGGTGGTCTAGTTACTGTATGATACTACTAGATAGTACTAGTTGGTGTAACCATGTGGAACCCTTGTAACCCAATCTACCTCGAATCTGCCCGCCTTTGTCATCCCCGCTTTTGGATAATCTAAGCGTTCTCGGATATAAAATGTCCAGAGCAACTGCACGGGACTAATTGGGACTGTATCTGAGATAGTCTTCCCTTTTGCTTTGAAGCCAAAGAAGATAAACCGGGTGTGCTTTTCTTCACTCACCACAACTCTCCGGCCCAAGACCAAATGTAGCGGGTTGGTTTATTGCGGCTTGCTTTTTGGGGGAAGTGCTTTGCCATTGCATCGTCTCTCTTGGCCCCTTGTTGGAGCCCTTTAGTCTTGAGAAGCAAGGCCAAACCAAAGCGAAATTTACGAAGGGATTCTGCACTTCCAAAAGAGCGTGGCACTTCCTAGTAGGACTAATCTTCTTTCATGTTCTTTCTTGGTTTAAAAATGGTGGCACCTACTCACTTGGGATGGCTTAGTTTCAAATTAGTTTGCCCATGTCTCTCACGGTGTGCTGAACTTTGCTCAAGATGCAGGTTCAGCATTGGCCGCTTGTCAAAGCAGCAGCATGCTTTTAACATTGGCAAACAACGCTTTGATGAAACGTGTAAAAGTCACGGACGCTGCCTTGGTAGTGTTTTTTCCCCATGGGTTTAAAGAGAAAGGGGCCTATAGTGTTTAATCCCAAGGGAATCTTGCTCTCGCCTTGCTGCTCGTTCTCGCAACTCCTAGCTTTGCTGCTCTGATACATGGCAAGGCTATCAACCCCTCTGTCTGACGCTGAAGGGACTTGGCGACAGGCCAGGCCACCGATAGATCACAAAAGTATGACAACTCGAAAGTGAATGACGTGACAGCCTCTGTAGAAAGTGTGGAAATGATGAGATTTCATACAATCGCTGAGAAGATGCAAGTGCGACGTCAAAATCAAACATGACTGCGTTCAAGAAAAATCGTTCTGCTTCATCGCAATGCACAAACAAAGAGTCAAGACACAAACATTTGAATGGGCAGAAATGTGACAAAAGGATTCGGGATGCGGTTCTTCGTTTCTTCCCGCCTCTTCCCACAAAACAACAATTGGGACAAGGCACGGCCGCTGTGATGCATGTGGCAACAGCAATTTTGTGATCTCAGGGCACAAGGGAACGCCAGCGGCATGGAGGCATTCGCATTGAAGCGTCAGAGATCTACAATGCAACGCATGCACATGGCTTTACCCAATGCAGCCGCAAAAAATGTGTTGCTCACAACTAAAACACGCAACGTTGATTCCTGGACAAACGTCACCTAGCCATCTCTTGCCATCTAATTCTAGCATATCGTCAATCTTAAAAAGCTAGCACGTTCATGACAACTTTCATGGTTTTCACGTGTTCTCACTTCCATGTGTTCAATATTGCTCAATTGTCACCATGTTTCACCATGCTTCACCATGTTTCACCGTTTCACAATTCACTGATTCAGGCTGAGCTTCAAGGAGGGCAGCCAGAGTAGCAGCGCACACTGAAGGCGACCACCCAAGGGCCCATGGTGAGCCCTGCAAACAGCAAATGAATCCTTGCAGCTTCGCCAACGTTCGCCAGGCAAAAACAGCACAACTGTGCGATCTCTCATTATATAAACTCTCTAGACTCTAAGATCTCTAAGATCTCTGCGTCTTTTCGTCTTATCGAACTCCAAGCTTTGCTGAGCCACGCTCGGCTCATCTTCATGGAAATCCACGCCATTGGGACCATGCTGAAGCAGCCTAGAAGGCCAGACACTCGAAACACACGCACCAACCTGGCCACGGTGGAAGACAACTGGAAACAAAGATTGGATTCATTGCATTCATTGCATTCCCCACCGCAAAAACCTTTGAAGATCGGAACTTCTCTGCGGCCGAACTATACAAAAGCACAACCTCATCACTGATATTTGCTACTCAGGCATAATCAGGCATTCAAAAAAAGGAACATGCCAAAATGCAAACAGTCAAGGTGTTGTTACAAAACTCCCCGGACTGGGTCTTGATAAAAATGATGCAGGGGATGTTGGCTGAGCACTTGGCATGTATGAATACGTATGGTTTCCACAAACAATTTGTTATAAGCAGTCACAAGAATTGCGGCGGTGATTTTATTTCGATCTGCTCGGCTTGCCAATGGTTCTGATATGGTCTGAAATGTTCTGATATTTAGGCCACACCTATCTATAAGCGTGTAACCAGTGGCGGCCGCAGGGCTGTTCAAGGCCGTCTGCAGGGCTGTGCGGCCCATGCGGTCCCTTGAGCCTGGATGAAAGAGTGCTGTACTTTTCAAGGATGTAGCCAGCCTGATCAAGCTTCGTTCAAGCTGTGTTCAAGCCACAGCCAACAAGTGGTTTCGGACACGGAAGACTTTACAACAAACCTGGGAGGCTTGATGGATCGGCTGAATCTGATGTTGCGCGAAGACGAATGAATCAAAATGAAGCACATGAATTCTAATGATATCAGTAGTACCGCACAAGGCGGCGGCGGAAGTTTCAAAGCTAGGAATCTGTGGGAGAGGTGAGTTGTTGTGATGCATGGATGGCAGAGCGAACCCACTGATGGATCGAAAGGTGGCTGAGGCTCTGAGTCTATCTCTCTCTATTTATCTAGCTAATTATCTATCTACCTATCTGTCTATCTATCTAGCTATCTACCGATTTATCTGCCTATCTGAAAAGAAGCTTGTCCGAGACTTGCTCAACAACTGCAAGCGCACAGCTCCAGAACAAAGCAAATCTGGGAGACTTCTTGAATAAATGATAGTTGCCACTTCCAAAACGATGAAATTCTGCGAGACTTCCTCAATTTTTGAACTTGACAACGCCAAAAAAAAGAAGCAAGTCTGCAAAGATTCCTTCAAAAATGGAAAGTTGAGTGCAGAGCTGACGGCCTCGTACCATCACGTTTTCCGATTTTTCCATCCCCTCTCTAAAGTACTGCGCCTACCACGAAAAAAGTGAAGCCAGGTCATACAAAGTGCTGCACCCGTCACGCGAAATCATCTTAGCAAACCTGAAGATCTGATGCTCCAAAATCCAACCTCTCTCAGGAAATCAGCGCCCTGACCTCCTAACATCTCTGATGGAGATGTCTCTTGCCCTGCGCCTGCCACGCGGAATCCATCTTTGCAGACCCTCTTCAAACATCCCTTGCTTTCCATCGTTTTTGCGACTGCTACAAAAGCCTCATGTTTTGCTCACTTTTGGCAAGGTGCTGAATCCACTGCGCCTGCCAGGAACACCTCAACTGCCAAAAGTGCTTGTCTCTCATCTGACTAGATGGCTCCGCACCCGCCACCTTAGCGAGTCTACTTTTCAACATGTTCAACCTTCCGGGGCCGCAAAACATTGGAAAAACACAGTGTTGCGCGACTTTTCAACCTTTTCGCGCACCTGAATCTTCTTTCTTCTGACTCTTTCTCCTCTGACTGCTCTCACCGCTGCTGCTGATCTGTCCATAAGTCGGAAGTTTGACTTCTAAGCTTCCTTCGATTATTGAACTTGATTGAATATTATTGATATTTCTATTTCAATGATTTCAGGGTGATCATTCTGTGGACCCCAGGCCACGGGCCTTTTGGAAGGCATGCGCCATGCAGAGGCTCACAAATGTAAAACCGATGGCAAAGACAAAGCGCCTGACGGAATATAAAACGAAAACTCTGACGGAATCTGCGACAATGTCAAACCTATCTAATATGTATTATATACTACAGATGTATACAGTACATGTGAAACAAATGAGCTCAAATGTGAAATGAATGAAATGAATAAAATGAATGTGGTGCCTGTCAGACTCTGAATACGCCACGCCAGGTTGGCAGCGAAAGTTCACTCAGCGGAAAGACATCCACACAGATCGAAACACGACGAAGTTTGGACCGTCCAAACTCTCTGTGTTGAATCCGTCCAAGATCTGCCAAGAAGCTCCGGAAAGTAAATCCCCCCGCAGGAGATGTCTTGAATGTAGCGCCCAAGGCAGCCCCTCAGCGCTCAGATCTTTGGAAAATTTGGCAACCAATGGAAGAAATGTGTAGAAAAATGATGCAAAAAGGATGAAATGGTGGTATTTTCGAGTCTTTGAGGACCACTCATTCCTGAAGAAGAACTCCTATGGCATCCTGGCACATTGGAATGTATTTGAGATGCCTCCCATCCCTTAGAAAGTGGAGATGTATTTTAAGTTTTTGACGTGGTGACTCTCAACCTGTGTCCCAAGCGGCTTTCAAAGTATGGGTCTGCAGAAAAGGGGCCGGAAGGGATAGTAGTCACCGGGCACTGACTTCCCAATGTGTCCCAAATAGTGTGCAAGGCTGCTGGAAATAACGGCGGTAAAAATAGCCACCTGAGCTCTAGCTGAACTGAAATCACAAGAGCTGAAAGAAAACACCATGCGACATGATAGATATGATAGCAGACTGAAGAGACGTGTGACATATGAATGTAAATGTAAAGAAAGCAAGAGACTTCACCTCATTCTGTGAGTTGCAGTTCTTTTGGTGATTGCAATAAGACACTACATTCAAATATTTTCAATACTTCTGAATGAACGTGAATGAAGTTCCGATTCTGAGAGCCAAGATGAGCTAAGATGAGCTAAGGCATGCCAAGGCGCTGTTGCACCTATCTTGTGGGCATCATTCTGCAAACATGGCACAACCGTTTCAGAAGACATGGCTGAACACACTTGCTTCTGTCCGTTCTGTCCATAGGACCCTGCAAGAGGAACAACTCCTACGAAGATGGGCAATTTACATGCCTTCTGGATCCTTCTGGCACATGCCTTCTGGAATCTTCATCCGCAATGCTTTGCTTTGAGAAAATGTAGACAATGGACTTGTGAACACGGTTGGAAAGCCAACAATGCCAACAAGTGTTCCCAGGACATGGCTTCAGTGATGCTTCTGTAACACGGTAATTTCTACTTGTTTGATCTTAAATGTATGTATGTGAACCGAAAATGCTGCATGATTTCATGACGCTGCATGCAGGCAGTCCATGAAACACAAAACAAGCTACACTCAGCTACACTTCAATGTGAGCAACCAGAAAAAAGGATAAAAAAGGTGCAAACAAAACTCTTTCACAGGCCTGCCAATGCCTGCCATACCTCTTACACTTTTTTTTTACATAAAGAGTCCAGACTCTCCAGACGTCCTCTTGCCCTCAATTTTCTGCACCCGAATGCAGTTACATGCAGTTACATTCAAACCCAGGATCAAAACCTGGCAGAGATGGCAGAACTGGCAGAACTGGCAGAACTGGCAGAACTGGCAGAACTGGGTCCGAACCTCAAAAATGGACTCCATGTATGCGTCTACAGGCTCCTCGCCAGCAAGGTTGGAACAACTTCTGTCTTGCTGGTGTTGACCGCCAAATAACATGGTTCTCATGCAATGTAGAGTGAGAATCTCCAGAAACAGAAATATAGAAATACTTGAAATATCTTGAAATACTCCAGCAACACAGGCCGTGATCCTTCAGAACCCCAGCAACACGCAGTTTGTTGACGTAGAGGCATGGAGTGTGACCTGCTGACGATACACTCGTCACCAAAATAGCGAGATTTGTCACCCGATCGGTCCCTTTTCCCTGGCACCTGCCTGGGCATCTAAACTTCAAAATCATACACTCATCGGGCATCCCTTCATGATCCCTTCATGTATGCTGCAGTATGCTAGTTGATACACTGATCCCCATGTTCTGAGATGTTGTGATAGCAGTGATCATTAGTGATAATGCTGTGCGAGATTTGGCGTCTGAGTCAAGTGCCGTAGTAGAAGATCTGAGGATGTCGGAGACCTGCCACGAGAGGTCGAGCAAAGAGGTCGTAGACGAAGCATGACGAAGCATGACGAAGTTTCGGAAGTTTCGGAAGTCAGTGAACTTCCGTGAACCCGGTGAACCCGCCGTCAAGGATATGATTGAGGCATGGTCCAGGCATGGTCAGCATTCTCAAGGCCAACTTACACTCATCTTACACAAGGTGCACGTGAGCACCCCCTGTCGTTTGAAACTGAAATGACAATGGTGAATTCACTCAAGGGAATAGCTCTTAGGATTCTTAGGGAGAGCTACTGCTGTGAATCAACTGAGTTTCAATGTGTGGCGAGCCGGCCATCATGACAACATATCAGCGGCATATCAGCGGCATATCTGCAGATTGCATGTACTTGGACGCACACCATGAACAGGAGGACGGTAGAAGGGCTCTTCACCTCTGAACAGACATGCAAAAATGCTGTTATTGATCAGCGTCGAATGAAGAAAAGTGAATTCATGTTCCCGAGGGGCAACAATTAGCCTAATCTGTGAAACAGATTACTATTAAAGATTGCTATTAAAGCCTTACCTTCCATGTATCGAATTGTGTCATAAAACTGATCCAGTCCTTCACTTGCAGAATCAGCTTGAACCTGTAATGTCATGGAGACGTTCATGTGTCACAAATTGCTCACGTTGCTAATTATTAACCCCTTTACATATAGAGCCACAATCCTGCAGTTTCTGACATTCATGTGCCACAAACTGCAGCCAATTATAACATCTCTCGTGCCTCTGAATCCAGCAAAGAGCACTTCTACCTGGGTGTGAGATGTGGCACCATGCCGAGAGGTGGAGCAAAAGAGTGTGTTGTGTCTTTGATGCGTCTTGAATCGTGTGCCCATTTCCCCATTACCCGAAGCTTCTGCCAAGCCACCATGGTCCATGAATTGTCGAAATAATCCTGCGTTTGCTTGCGAGTCACCTGCAAATCGTAAAGACGGGTTGCGCGCATGTCAATTGTCAATTGCCTAGCAGTGTTCTGAAGGATGATGTTTTGATAAAAAGCCCGCAGTTGGGCCATTTCAAATGCAGCGGGTTCTACGTGACAGGAATGCCAGGAATGTGTCTGAGGTCCTTGTCCAAGTTGGGCATAGGCAAAGCGTGGATGGTCCCATTTTCTGAAACACCAGGGCAAACCCCGGGCCTCAGAAATTCAGAAATCTCGGAGATCGCAGAGCGTACGAGTAGTGAACGAGTGTAAATTACGAGTAGTGACTGAGTAGTGTAAATTTACACAATTAGTAGTAATATAACAGTAATATAATATAATATAATATTATATTATATTATATTATAT
>Ga0126342_10017585_pt1 | contig 12351 bp, 5 predicted proteins | sample Cyp1metagenome_FD_92528 | JGI IMG/M metagenome (GOLD analysis project Ga0126342, IMG submission 92528) | Coral microbial communities from Lord Howe Island, Old Settlement Bay, Australia - Cyphastrea 1 metagenome | ecosystem: Host-associated > Invertebrates > Cnidaria > Coral ... | reverse complement strand
TAATCATGTCCCAGCCAAACGGTTTATTAATCCTGGGGGACCACCTCTTTTTAAATTACAAAAAAAAATGGGCAGAGGGGGTTGATTAATACCGCGGGGATTATTAATCCTAACTTGACATTATTAACAATTTATAGTGGATTTTCCCATTCAAAATGGTGATTTTCCATAGTTATGTAAACGTTTACCAGAGGGTATCTCTACCATAAACCCTGGGTATTGGAGTTATGTCTGCCGAAAGCCGGCGAGGGCACCAAGGGCACCACATCGGATCGACCCGGTGGGGACCCAGAGTCATCAATCCAATGGGATTTATCTACCTACCCATGATAGTGATTATCAGGGAAGTGAGTAGTTACATGCTGTCTCTCTATATATATATATACATGTATGTATACATATATATATATATATATATGCATGTGTATATATATATATATATTATGTATATACACATTTGTACATATATATATATATGTAGCCTAGGGTAAAGTCACAGAACGATGTGGAAAGCCAATGGTTTTCCGTTTGGAAAATGATCTGCAAATGAATCTTCCACATCTTATGGCAATGTTTACAGGTAAATATCATCTATAGCGGCTATAGCATCCGGGAAATCATCCCCAAATGGCCTCATTTCCTATGTTTAGCCTTGTAAATCGAAATTCGATTCAGCCAGATTACTTGGGTGTATCTAAAAATTGTGCATGGACCCCTAATTCAACCAATGGGTCAACCATTTCAAGAAGTAAATTATTTGGAAAAATCCCATGAATCATGGGTAAACCTTGATCAATGATGAATGATCCGTGGAGAATTGCTGAAGAATAGTGGAAGAATCGTTGATCTCCCCCAAATCCCTTTTTTTCAGGGCATCTTGGGTCACCCATGTTTGGGTTGTTGAAGTTTCTGCTCCTTACCATCTCCGAGAATGGGCTTCTGGAGTCTAAGCTGCGGAAGGGTATACAAAGAACTGGATCGCATTCTGTGTGCCGCAGTCAGGTGGGTTGAGGACGAAATGCAAACAGAAATTACATTTAGCAGTACACCGCCCCAACTGGTTGAATCCTCGACTGCACGAGGGTTCCACCAAAGGTGGACAAGCTCATGAAGGCATACCCGTCCGCCTGTAGCAGATTCACAATGCTTTTCATCTTGTGGGCGTTCAAATGCCCGCTCAAGAAAGCTATGGGGATACAACGGACTCCCTGGAATGGGTGACCTCAGCATGTGTGCATATACATCTGCATGTATATGTATGCATAGTATACACTCATTTATAACTGGTTGGTGGTTTGGAACATTTTTTTCCATATATTGGGAAGAATCATCCCAACTGACTTTCATATTTTTCAGAGGGGCAGGTCAACCACCAACCAGATAATCATTTATACATTTCTATGAAATGTTTTGTCGGTGTTTGTTTATCAGCCACATCTTGCAGTATTTCTTGCCTCATGTCCTCAACATCTCAACCGCCAGGGCGACTGATGCCAGAAGATCTTGCGAATCCCGGCGTGATGGCTTCCGTGCGAGCTCGCTGGTTGGGGTGCCCAGCTTTGCATCTCACCAAGTTACCGTGGTTGTAACCTTTTTTAAAAAAATAAAAAACACATTAAAAAACATATAAAACCCATATACAACTTGGGGAGATTGATTATACCCGTGGGCATTAGATGGTTATTACAGGTAATTATCACGTACTACCCACTTATGAAGTGGGATGCACAGCAATGTACCCATGAGATGGTTCAACTATGCTTAAAGATGGCAAGTTCAATGGTAAATATATGTGAATATGACGGTTTACAAATTGATATTGCAATTTTGTTTGGAAAAGTGATGACGCAGCATGGAATGTCGTGGTTTCATATTTCCAGAGAAGCCACTTGTATTCAATTGTAAACATTGCGAATCAAATGCTGATGCATCATGTGATATTGTGGTACTAGATTTCATTCAAACCCATTTTGGCAGTTGCTTTGCCACAGCCTTGCGGAAAGCATTTCCCGTAGATGATGAGTAATTTTTCAAATAGTACAGATAGGGGAAAACATCTTATTATAGATGATTTCATTGGCTTCAGATTTGCACAGAAATACATCCCAGACGAAGGATAGTTGCTAATACGACTCAATTTTTGCCACTCAATGATGAGGATACATGAGTCACACTGGCTAGTTTTTTGATGGTAGCTAATTTTATGTCGCCATGTTCCTTTTTCAACTACCCTCTTGATATATGAAAAAATCTCATGAAATCTCCCATTGCCTGCTTCAATCAGAAGGTTCCCTGAATCAATCCTCCACTGGACAAGTGTGTATGCCATGTGTATTTCATTTCTTTGACCTGTCATGAGTTTGTCTGATAACGACGGTGCCGTTAGTCATCATGTTCCTTTTCAACCTGGCCACAAATAAATTGGGGGCATGCCCAGGCACCCATGTGGTGGTTTATGTTCCAAGTCTTTATCTATCCCATAATGTGTTCAAACCCATATGTTCAATCCCAATATGTGACAACACGATAGATAGATAGAGATAGATAGAGAGAGAGAGAGATAGAGAGAGATAGAGAGAGAGAGAGATAGAGAGAGATAGAGAGAGATAGAGAGAGAGAGAGATAGAGAGATAGATAGATAGATAGGTAGATAGATAAATGAGATAAATGAGATAAATGAGATAAATACATAAATAGATAAATAGATAAATAGATAAATAGATAAATAATTAGGTAAATGCATAAATAGCAAGATATAGTTGATAGATGGATCAATGAATCCATAGATAGACATATCTAGAGCCTGGAGAAATCTTGAGACATCTAGAAAGATCCTGAGAGTCTGAGAGATCTAGATACATTTTGTCCAGGAATTCCTATCTGTTTCTTTGCCAAAAACCCTGCCTGTAGGGTCTAAATCTATGTTTATTTTTCAAAAAACTGTAGAACTATACACCAAGTTTATCAAATTCTAGATCTAGCTAGATCTACCAAGTTTTCCACATTTTTTGGGGGATATTCTAGGTACCATACACCATAGATACGGAAGCCGCCCTTCCTGAAGCCGCCAGTCCTGTGTCCCCAGGCAGCGTTTCGTGTGGCTCGACGACCTGGCCAGAATGAGTCACTTGGGAGTGAGGCTATGTATGACATATGACATATCTACATATCTACATATATATACGCATATATAAATGTATAATGGTATGTGTATATATATATGTGTACCTTAGATATATATAATATGTATATAGTGTGGATATCACATGGGGATATAAATCCCATCTACCTAAATGAAGGTTTCCTAAAATCGGGGTACCCCAAGTCACCAAGGCTTTCAATACTAAAATGGTCTAATTTTGATTATTGTGGGTACCCCTATTTTCGGATATATATATATATGGTCATCCCCAAAAAAATAGAAAAGTACATCCCCTTTAAAATTGTCAAAATTCATTGTGACAGATAAGACCAACTGAAGTCGCTCGCTAAACTTTACTCACATCCGGGATTAAAAAAAAAAGGGAACCTCCAAACCCACGGGTTCACCCATTCAAGTGCTGGCTTTGATCGGAGCGCACGATCTTGCACTGCTCTCCCTCATTTTCGAGGCAAAGTCTCATAGTTCCCAAATCAGGTAAAGCCTTCTTGGGATAATGTTTCCCCATCCAAGCCATATGTATGCTGGGGTGGTTTCAAGGTTCACCATTTTTTCGCGGAGTTTGTTCTCCCATATCTTTTGCCAGATTTGTCTCCCCATGACATGACTAAAAAAATGGACTGGCCACAAAAATGCCAGTTGAACATGTGAAACGCAACATATTTAATTACTATATTGATAATTAGATGAGTATATTCTATATTCATAGAATGATTTTACTATCATGCTATCAACATCTATAAACATATTTTGTATCTATAGATTATTTAACTGTAGCAAAACCAATGAAAAAAATCCATCCCGGAAATCCGGATGGTCGCTATGTTTACCATCCCCAAATGGCATTTGTTTCTTATTGAAAAGTGCCACATTAGTGGATATGTAATCTATATATTAATATGTATCCCCATTATGTTAATATATGAATATTTATCACCATATATTTGTATCCCTATAATCTATTAAAATATATATATATATATTATTAATCACAACTATATATTATTGATCATATAGATAATATTCTCAATACAGTTGTATAACTATCCTATGTTATCTATCACCGTTATTTATCTATTACTCTCCAGTAAATTAACATAGACCCTGCCAGATAGGGGTTGGAAGATTAGTTTCCATGAAAAATTAGCAATTTTCAGGGTCTACGTTAATTTACCAGAGGGCATCTATTATGGTGTTATATTAATCAGTACTCTACAGGCCCCCAAGATAGCTAAGTTGGTTTATGGTACTTATAACTATAGTTACTGGGGCTTATAAACCAACTTATAGCTGGGGGGCCTCACATTGTAGTGATAATCCCAACTGACACCATGGCGACCTCACCCCCAACCCGCCGGAGGTGATGTGCTCTTTCGCGGACCCATTGACGCGCGCCATGCGGATGAGGCGCGACAGCCAAACAGAGTGGGCTGAACTTCATCTCCGGTAAAGCCGATGGGAAACCGTTGGGTGAAAAATGATATACCCTGTGGTAAATATACAAAAAACGATGGAAAGATCCACCATTTTCAATGGGAAAACTCACTATAATTAAATGGTCATTTTCAATAGCTATGTTAAATTACCAGAGGATAAATGTGCAACCCCCAGCCCAAAATACAAAAGTAAACCGTTTATCACTACCTTAGCGGGATTTTACTTTTCTAATTTAAAGTGATAAAGGGGCTTACTAAGTAACTATGATGATTATCACATGACGATTTTACTGTTCTTTGTTTTTGGGTGAGTGCTCTAATTTAAAGTTTGTGCGGATGCACTTTTTGAAGCCTTGCATCTTGGCAGGACGTCAAGTTTATCACTCATCAAATCAAGGATAAAGTTGTCGTAGTTCATTATGACATTCAAGATTGATAATTGCATACAAGAGATTGGAAAATTATTGATAATATTGGACATTCAACATTGATACCCTCTGGTAATTTAACATAGCCTTTGAAAATTGCCATTTATAGTGGATTTACCCATTAAAAATGGTGATTTTTCATAGTTACGTTAGTTTACCAGAGGGTAATATGCCAATATGATTCGGAGATCCAACATGGCATACAAGATTGATTCTGTCATGGTTCTAGCTCACGTGACTGAACATCTACGATGATTTCAATCAAACCCAGACAGTTCAACATGGGACGCCACTCGAGAACCAAGTGGAAGAAAGTCCTTGGAGAAATCCGTCTAGTGCTATGATTTGATATACATATATTTATGTGGATATATATATATATATACATGTATTATATCCTATATATATATATATATTATGTACATATATATATATATACATGTGGTGTTCCCCTCACTTTCGCAGTGACCAGGGGCATCACATCACATTGGCTCGTCAGATGGATCTGCGTCTCGCCCAAGCGTGGCGCATCTTGCGGTTTCAGTGGGGGAGCCTGGGTCGCCTGGGTCGCCTGGTGCATGTTGATAAGATTTACCCGGAGGCGCTGTCATCAAACGACCTGACTGCGACCGAACCCTGGAATCATGGTTTATGGTGACTTAATGGGGTTTTATGGTGACTAAATGGGATTTAATGGGATTTACTGGTAATTTAATGGGATATGCCCTCTGGTAAACGTTTACAGTTTGCGAACTGAAAAATGGCCCATTTTAGTGGACTTACCTATTAAAAATTGTGATTTTCCATAGTTAGGTTAGTTTACCAGAGGGTAAGGGAAATCATCCCGAAATGGCCTTAGTTCATTCTTAATTCAGGTTAGTGAAATATTATAATTTACCCAGATAACTAGCTGCAAGGTGTTGCCCCCGTTCGATAGCTAAGTTGGTGCAAATAACTCCAATAACTATGGTTCATAGGTGGTATATCGAACTAATTAATGGGCTTATCAATTTATAACTGAGGGGGGCACCACCTTGTGGGTATACTATTAAGGGGATATCAAGTAGGGATATGATAGGGATGTGGATACAAGGGGAATGATAGGGATAGGGATATCATTTATATAACAGGATCACACCTCCATTTCAGCGGTTGATGATTCTAGTCGTTTCATAGGGCTAACCATCCTTTTTAAGAGGGTTTGTATGAATTTAATGATCCCAAAGCTAGGGATTGACACATGATGGTTGCTCGATGATTATATGCCAACCAAAAAAAATTGGGGAATATCACTAAATCCGGTTTCACGGTTTTCCCCCTATCCGTTCTTATATACTGATTTTCCACCGTTTTTTTGTATCTCACATGCTCCATGTATAGTATATATACCTACAAAACTGGGTGATTTTGTTCGGGCAAATGTTGGTGTGCATCTTCCAGCACCATGGCGAGCTAATTTGGGAAATTTACGAAGCAGGTTCGCATGGATGATCAGAAACCAGATTTCACCGAGTTGATGGCGGAAAAAAACAACAACAACCCAGATTATGAAACCATCTGACCTCATCTAGAAACCCAGGTCTAAAAAAATAGTTGGTTAATGTTGGTTATACTCTCATTGCAATGGATTATCCCATCATAGATTCCATTAATTCCATTATAAATATGGAGCTTTCCTGACATGGGGGACCCTTTTTCATCCAAGGGATTGGTTTCAATGGGAGAAGCAATGGGATCTTTGGGGTATCCATATTTTTGGAATCCCCGATATGCTGGGCCCAAGATTGGGATGAGATTAACCAATCTATACTGGACTTGAATGGCTTCAGCATTCAACCATCAGTGGATGTTACCAACAAAGATTGCGGACGTGAACCAATACAAATCGTGTTTTCTTCAGCCAACATAATTTGTGTGACCACTTAGGTTCAATCAGTGCCGCAGATGATAAAATGCCTCATTGTTGTTGCTTGATGCCCCATGCTGGTTTTGTCATAGCAACATATTAGTAAATATTGTATAGTCAAAAAAACATGTGTTTAGTCACGGTGTTGGTTTGTTTAATCATCTCAATTTCAGTTTCAAGAAACAATTCTGATTGGGCATATCCACTTTCACCACGTCAATCCAGTTCAATCATCATTCTTGGAATGGTGAAAGTTTTCATTCCCAGTGTTTTTTATGTCAATCCAGCATGTTAATCCCATGAATTCTTCCCCACTTAAATTCATACCCCGAGAAAAATGATGCAGCTATACCGGCTATACCCCTTTTCAGACATTTTCAGAGAGCAGCTATGGGATGTGAGAGCAACCAAATGGCTGTTTCGAAGTGGGAAAAAATGGGAATGGTATACCCCAACAATCATTTTCCCTAAAGCAGCCATTTTGAGAGCAGCTTGAGAGCAGCTATACCCTTTTCAGACACATTTGCAACCAAATGGTCAGCCATTTGTGGGTCTGAGCTCCTTCAATCACCGCGGCTTCATCGCGTGGCGGAGACCGTGCAACTTTCAGGAACGGAATAGGAAAGCGACTGACACAGAGCTGACATTTGATTGACCTTCGGATCTCCCATTTAATTGTTGGTGATTATTAAATATTTCATGCTGTTTCATGATTTGGATTTTACCTCCCGTCAGATACCTTTAGGGTTCATTGAAACATGACCCAACTATACGCCCAGGATGATTTATAGTCTTCAACCCCATTAGCTATAGATCTGTCTACCCAAAACCATAGAACTTCGCCCCGCTGGTTCAACCAACTCAGCTATTGTTTGTTAAGGATAAAAAGAATTGATATCTACCATTGTGTTTCCACTGTGTCCACATGTTCATTGATGGTTTTACCCCTCGATGTTCCCATGAAATAACTATTTGGGAGGTCACCGAAACGGGGGAAGATGGGCCTTTATCACCCATGAACTTTGCTACTTCATGTCAGCCGTTCTTCAACCCTTTGAAACCGTGAACTTAGCTTTCATAAATCAATCAATTCTTGATACTTGGATCCCCAGAATCATGTAAGATTATAAGCCTATGAGGTACTAACTCCCATAATTCTACAAAACGGGGCCCACAATAACCCCTCCCTTCAAATTCACACGAAACATGCCTCGATTTCTTGAATTATTTTGCAATTGTAGTGTTGTCCCAAATCCTGCTATCCCATGATTTTAGCTATAGTCTTCATGTTTGGCAATGTTTTTATTGCTTAACAGTCTTCATGTTTGTTGCTTTACAATGACTATAAGCTATTGAAGTCCCAAGATTATTTTGCCGAGGATCCCAAACCTCCTGGACTTCGCCGCCGCCACGCAGAGCTTTCGGATCTCTGCCGTCAAGGCGGAACAGCGCAGTTTGCCGCGCAGTTTTCGAGCGCAACGTAGAGCCAAGTTATATTGTGATTTTATGGTGACTTGATGGGATTTAATGGAATTTTAATGGGATTTTATAGTGACTTAATGGGATTTTATGGGATTTTATGGTGACTTGATGGGATTTAATGGGAGTTTATGGTGACTTAATGGGAATTTAATGGAAATTATGGTCACTTTTCATGGGATCTTTCATGGGATATACTGGGATATAGCCTCTAATTTGTGACAGTTTGCGAACTGGAAAATTGGTGGTTTACAGGTTATTTACCCATTAAACATGGTGAGTTTCCATAGTTTTCTATATGTTTACCAGAGGGTATCCCTCCAAAATGTCCTGATTTCATGGGAATATCAGTGGATACATCTGATAAGTCATGGTTGGTGATTTCATAAGCATTGGTTAACCATCAACCAGAGGATTTTTTCAGATTTCATGGGGAAGATTTAACCAACCAATGATCATTTTATGTCTCAAAACCCTGTTGCTGGATGATTTTTGGGGGCAGTCGTGCGGGTTGACAGACGCGTTAACTATAATTTGGGATTTTGAACCTCTCGAAATTGGGACTCTACTTGATATTGGTTTGTTGATGATAAGTTCGGGGATTATACTAAGCAATATATTAGGGAAACTCACAATCCATTAGGGGGATCCCTATCAGGCCAGGCGGTAACGTACGTTTCAAAGGGACGACGCCACATGGTCGTTTAACAAAGCCAACCAATGATTTTCATGGGATTGAATGATTGCATGGGGATATAATGGAAATAATATGAAATATATAATGATATACTCTGTATGTTTTGAATGGAATTGAACCATCAAGTATCAGGGTTTGATGGGGGTTGAAGTATCCCACATCTTATGGAAATATAATGGACACATGGGATTTAACGAACAATTTTGTTTCTTGAATAAAAAATCAATACAATCCAGAATGTTTGTTTAATTGGTTCTGTTTGAGGGGTTATTCATCTAGCCGGGTTATTAGAAACTAGTTTAATATATAGTCCATGTCATAGTCTGGATACCTCTTTTTCGCAACCCTGATTAAGCTCTGTTTTATCCTCACTAAATACCCACTACCCTCTGGTAATTTGTTACATAGCTATTGAAACTCGCCATATTGAATAGGTATATCGACTGTGAATGGCAATTTTCAATAGCAAACTGCTAGTTTACCAGAGGGTAAATCACCATTCAAAACCGTGTGTGTTGATCATTGTCTCAGCCCCACGCCCCATCCACCAGATGGCCATGATGTTGGAGACTGGGAGGTGCAACGGTGGAGGATATGGGCACCTGAAAAGGCTTACCAGTAGCACGTGCCGCGGAGATGTCTGAATTCTGTTCAAGGCAGTTCCTAAGTTACAAAGCTTGCGACAATTGTGTCCATTGACCATCCGTGAGTTGTGGAAACATACGCAAATGTGTGCAAATTCAAAGTGATCCATTCTACAAATGTGAGTGTGCCGGGTTTTATGCAGAAATTTACGAACTGTCTTATTAAAAGCAGCACTTCCAATCCCTCATTAATCCCTCATTGGTCCACAGGGTGTTGGAGTTGGTCCCCATGTCATCGTTTTTTTTTCCGATTTCAGCTGATTTTTTTAAGTGATCTTTTGGGGAGGTGAAAATCATCTACCAGATATGGTTGTGGACTCCTGGGAGCGGCTTCCGCAGATCTGCTGTCAGATCCCCAAAAAAAAATCGTTGGTTTCACACCAAAAGTGACGACCTTCTTGTGGGTCAGTTGATGAATACCCGATTTTCGACCAAGGCCTGATGTTTTTTTGAAGTCTTGAAGACGGATCAACCCTTGTTCCCCATCTTGAAGGAATGCTAGAAACGCGTTGGAACCAAAAATGTTCATCCAGAGTTAAATCATGTTAAATCCAATTGGTTCTAGGGTCATGGAGCCAGATTGGTCAACACCCTCGTTTAGTAAGTCAACTAAGTGATGGTGTCCCAAGCACTCATAAATAGGTTGAAACTACTTTTTAGTTTGATATCGTCGGTTGAAATAATAACCATGACACCTACGATATACCAATCATCGGCGACCTGTGTCCCCAGGGACCGAAGACTCGCGTTGCCTCACTGGTGAAGCTGAAAGAGAGTTTAACCTAGGTCAATCTTAGATGGATACAAACTAACCCTAACTAGTGTTTTGGTATGGGAATATCTACGTTCACCAGCAAAGAATTTGTCATTTTTTGCAGGGCATCTAAGATTGGCAATGAATATTTCATGCTGTTTCATGATTTGGATTATACCTCCCGTCAGATACCTTTAGGGTTCATTGAAAAATAATCCAACTATATCCCATAGCATATCCGATACCCCCATGAAATCTCTATTAAAAGCCCCGTAATGGTCCCAATCACATCACCATGAAAAACCACCACGTCATGTTACGTCCCTTTTTTCCGCCCCATTGTTCATCATGTTTCATCCATTTTTCTACAATATTGGTTATTGCATATTATAACATATTATGACATATCATAACATATTATAACATATACAATCCATATAACCATTATTGATGGTTATACCGTTATACCCTATATTCATGTGGATTATCACCATACACATATTACTATGTAATGATGGTTTCACCATTAAATCATTATTAAACCAACCATTTTGTAAGATTATTATTCTGATAATTGTTCACCATTATGATTTAAATGATAAATGATCATTGTTTGATGTAAGATTTGTATGATAAATGATCTAAAAGGAAATCATACAGAATATGGCCTCAAAAATGGTACTAACGTACCTCCATTTTAGGATCCTTTTTTATTCCCATTGATTAAATGGTGGTAAAAATAAACCATTCCCCAAATCACCATAAATAGTTGGTATAAACCATTCCCAAATGGTGGTTTTGTTTTAATTGTTTTACCCACATTAACCCAGTACATGTGGTCCCCTGGATCTGAAATTATGACTACCCGATTCCTATTTCATTCGGTGTGTCTGAACATAGGGTACTGTATATTAATGCATGTTAATTCCCATTGAATATACAATGCATGTTCCACTGGTTATGCCATTATTAGTAACCAGATGGTTATACCATTATTATTAGTTATTATACACTAAGATATGGTCCTAGCAACCACTATTAACACTATTAGTTAATTATACACTATTAACCATTATTATACCATTATTATTAGTTATTATACACTATTAACCACTATTAACCAGGATTAACCATGAATGAATGGAAATTCCCATTGAAAAAAAACGCGAAGCGCGCCTTCGCCGTCAGGCCCCTCGAGGCCGCTGCCTTCGATGCGCAGTTTCAGCTGCCAGATGCCAGGCAGACACATGGCGATTTTGCCATCGATGGGATCAATGTGGGAAAATGTGGTTGAATAGGATGGAAAATAGGATTTTGTAGCCAGAATCTATACAATCTCTGGGTTTCTATGTTTTTTTTTGAGTTTCTAACTATAACTGACTGGTGGGTACTGGAACATGTTGGAACCATGGAATTTTGAATGACTTTCCATATCTTTTGGGAATGGAAAATCATCCCAACCAACTGACGAAGTCCGTCATTTTTCAGAGGGGTAGGTCAACCACCAACGAGGAATTTAACAGAGTTTGCATAATTAGATTTAATACGGTTTAAGGTTTAATGGATATACTGGTTGTGCCTGAAAATGGTGCACACTGTATGCCCTTAGATTGCAATTTCATATTATGGGAAATCTCGAAAGGTAGCGGTGAGCTACCTGAGTTCCCCCTTGCGTAGCAAGTATTAGGGGGCCAGCGGTGGAAGTGCAAGGGTGTGGGCCGGTTATGTCCCGGTCCCCCTTTCAAGGGGGGGGGGGCCCCCCCCCCCCACCCTTCGATTCCCCCCAGGTCCGCCTCTAAAGCCGGGTTTGCAACATAGGCGGACTACAAGGAAACGCCAACAGCCGC
>Ga0126342_10017584_pt1 | contig 12352 bp, 15 predicted proteins | sample Cyp1metagenome_FD_92528 | JGI IMG/M metagenome (GOLD analysis project Ga0126342, IMG submission 92528) | Coral microbial communities from Lord Howe Island, Old Settlement Bay, Australia - Cyphastrea 1 metagenome | ecosystem: Host-associated > Invertebrates > Cnidaria > Coral ... | reverse complement strand
ATTATATTATATCATATTATATTATATTATATATTATTATTATTAATCATTATTGTTATCATTGTTATTATTAGTATAATTATATATGTTATATATATACATTACATGTATAAAAAATAATAACAATAATAATAACAATAATAATAACAATAATAATAACAATAATAATAATACCAATAATAGTAAAAACAATAATAATAACAGTAATAATCATACTACTACTACTACTACTACTAATAATAATAATAATAAATATTACAGTTTAATAATAATACTACTACTACTAATAATAATAATAATCAGCTTCGCTGTGAGCAATTGCACAGAACTAGAGGAATTGATGATCTGACAGATTTCTGGTGCAGGAACCCTTTGATCTGGTTTTGACTCAGGTGGGGGCTGCGATTGAACATGTTGTGCGACTGGGGAAAGCTGGACCCGATTGGTGCAGGACTTCATGGTAGTCATCAATGACAACGTCTCAGCCAACCGCTTGGGCCCTGGAGATGATAGCTGAGAGATTGAGAACTGCCAAGTTCATCCCAGTTCCAGGTTTGGATCTCTGCTTCTGGAAACTATGGCTCCATCCAGACTTCGAGGTGCAACAATCAACTTGTGGCTGCTCTCGGATGAATTTGGGGTACCAGTCTCCAACTCCCCAACTCCCCCCCAGCTAGGCTCCAAATCAATCTGCTGAGAGATGGAGTCTCAGTCTGTGCAGCCTCCAGGGCCTGGTGCCAACTTGGGGAGAATAGAAATATCAAAGGATAAATATCAAAGGATGCCTGTGTAACACTGCGCCTTCACAGTGAGGTCTGGACATGACGAGGTCAGAAGCTCGACACCAACGTGAGGCGCGGCAAGGGTTCAAAGTCGGCCACAGGTGCGGGAAGTAAAAGGACATGTTGCCAGCATCCCAGAAATGGACGAAGAGAGAAATTCGCAGGACACCCTATATTAGGGTAAAAAACATGGTTTTCCTACAGAGTTTCCCTCAAAATCAATCCATTGAAAACAGTTTCTGCATGATGTGTGGCTTCGTTGGAGGCTTCTGTGCGTCTCCGGCAACGGCCCGCGGGCGCTCACTTTTCTCCACAAGGCCAATTTGATCCACTGTGGATTCTGAATTTCATCCGTCATCAACATCATCATCCGTCAATGATATCAAAATTCACAATAGATCTGCAGTCACATGTACCCTCTGGTAATTTAACATAGCTATTGAAAATCACCATTTTCATGGGAAAATCCACTATAAATGGTCATTTTCAATAGCTACGTTAGATTACCAGAGGGTATAAACTACATAAACCATCATTAACCTATTTCTCCAAGACACGTCTGGGCTGCAGGTGGCCTCCCCTTTCCAGCAGCGACGGGACTAATGGCTGGCTTGGACTTGGCATCAGCAGCTGCGGCGCAGCTGAGTGGCGACACGCTGCAGTGTCTTGGCCGCATTGAAGCACCGGCTGTTGGTATCTCAACGCGAGGCACAATACCAAGTCCTGAAACAGTTTTTTTTATTTGAGGAATCCATAGAAATCCCAAACCAGTTAAACCATGACCGTCTTGATGTGAAACGATGGGCCTCATTGGATAGAATTGAACCTGTCTGAGAGCGACCTGGTAAGGCGCTTTCTTCACAAGGAGCTACGACCCAATTGTCGTCCCATCAAAACGTTCGGACGCCCAGTAAGATCCCTTTCTTTTGTGTTCATTGACAACTGGTGCTTTTTGCATTTTCTGTCAAGAAACTGGGCTATTTGGGCCAGGCTGAGCATTCCAGACATCGACACCTACTTCGCATCTTACAGGTGACGTGCACTGAACCTGAACTGAGTGACGAATAGCTTTCCAATGCTTTCCATCTGGATCCCCAGTTGTTTCCGACTTTCCAGGAATTTCCTGAACATGTGCTCCTTCCACAAGTCGGGTCAGGTCTGACCCTCAGAATCTCCTGCTGCATCAGGATCTCAAGCCATCTCCATGTCACCAGGAATCCCTCAGCGTTTATCGTTCCAGCTCCCTTCAGACGCGGCCTTAACGCAGCCGAACTTTGAGTGTGAGAATGATCATGGAATGTCACAGGGTGTTGCATGACAACCACGAACTTTGGTGTTTCAGACTTGATCTGTCTTTTTGGCCAACAAAGGAATTCAAGCGCGATATGGATGTGGAAGAATTACATGGATATGCATATGTAGATGTGCATCTATCTATATGTGTATATACATAATATGTATTAATATGTATTATATAAAACTATACAAATTGATATACTTGGGTACCCTACAAGCTTATATACTCATAATATCACCTATCCATGTCAGCGCGACGAGCCATGTAGCAAGGAAGAAGGCCTTTTTCCCACCCGCGAAGCACACGAAGTTTGAAGAGTGGCAGCTCGGCCTGGACGAGTTGGAATGGAGGGTTAGCCCCTGTTACTCGGGCTATACAACCAACCTTACTGGGATACAAATGGGATAACATGATATATTAAACATATGTATACATAAGTTGATTAAGTATCCATATTATATATATATGGTTCGCCTGAACAAGAACAAGAGTTGGGTATGGTCATCCCCCATTTTCATAGGGATCCATATGCCCAGTTGTTTTGGACTCCTTTTTTTGATGGTGACATGACTGTACCCCATTCATCATATTCATCCCATTTTTTGACCGTGGCACACAGGTTACACCTGGGGATGGGTCACACCGGACCAGGTGGTGAGATCAGATGGTACACAGCATCCAAGGTTGGCATTGCAGGTCCACAATGATGGCACAGTGGTTGTACATGATTTTCGACCCCAGCAGGCCAACCTGGGAAGGATCTGGTGAGTTATTCGCTGAAAATTCACCAGTTGTTCCATGTGGCTTTGGAGTAGATTTTGATGTTCTCCGCTTCGGGAAAAAACGCCGCTTCTCTGTCCGCAGATGGCATTTGATGAGTTGCTGGGATCCCGCTGCGAAAAAGGCTGGCGGGTCATTGATGGTGAGATAAGAAGTAGGTCCTTGAGGGGTCATTACACAATATTACATATATGGCAGTGTGTCAAAACCTTGTACCCCTGGTGAACATCAAAATAGCTGGTAAATGGATGTTCATCCCACTAAAAATGGTATCTATAGGTATTGACCCATACCCATATTACACACTACTTACAACATCACCAGCAGCATTTTCACCTGAGCTGTAGATGTAGATTATATCAGGCACTTGTTCAATGCGACAACTTCGGCCCAGGATCTCAGGCCGAAACTGGGACACCGAAACAGCCAGCTGCCGAGGGGCTACAGAATCGGGTCCGATGTTTCCAGTTTGAAAAGCCTTGGAATTTTCATGAATCCATAGGCTCTTTCCACAAAGTGGACATGGAAATTATGAATTTCCAGTTTTTCCATGGAATCTTTCACTTGAGGTGTTTTGTCCAAGTTCCTGACATTTGCCAAGGACTGAGCAAATGCCACAGCCTCGACAGCGGAGCTTTCCTGTCCGCAGCCAAGCATCGGTTTTGACGGTGGTTGTTCGAGGTTCCCATATGCCTCAGTGTGATGGTGACTGCGAATGCAGATTCAGCACAATACTAAGATGATTTTGCTGGAAGTTCTTTGCCAGTGAGACAAGATCATATGAATCATATCCTTTGATGTTGAGTAGGACGCCATCGACATCATTTTCACAAATCGGCCATTTTTCACATGATTTCTGCATCAGTGGTTTTTGTTGCCTTTGGGGTTAACCTGGGTGCAGAAATGGTTAGGATTTCAGCAGGTGGATTTGTCCAAAAATTGCCATGAAACACTGGTGATTTCACCACGGGTGCCACGGATGGGCTTACCATTTCGGTTGCCCCAACTAAACTTCAGACAAACCTTGGGAGGTTTTTGGACGATGTTTTCTCTATATTTGCACCGGCCAGGGATGTGGACTGCGCCGGGCTCGACGTGCCTAGCTGTCTGATTCCCGGGATGGAATGGCCGAGAGATTGTCACTTGCAGTATGGCTATGAAGAAAAAGAAAACCAAGAGATGGACAAAACCTTTCATTCTGGTGTATCAGCTAAGGTCGTCAACGTGTTACTGGAAGTATTAGTGATGACCATTTTTCCATACTTTTCCCGTCTGCATTTCTTTGGCCTGGCTGTGTTTGAGCCTGAAAGGTTGCCCAGATTCTGATAGCTTCACTGGTGAGATGAGTGGCTGCCAGTTTCTCGATGTGCAACGGAGCAAACAGGTAAGTAACATTGCACAGCAGGGAATAGCAATCCAATATGGGTATGGATCAATGCCCATAGATACCATTTTTAGGGGGATGAACATCCATTTACCAGCTATTTTGATGTTCACCAGGGGGATAGGGTTTTGACACACTGCCATATGAAATCAAACGACACTCTTCTTTGCCGCTAAGCTTTCTTTGCTGTTTCTTTATTGTTCTTTTTCTTTACTGCCACGGAATTTACGTGGGTGTCTTCTCCCATTTGGGGCAGGCTTCGACATGATTCCCTGATACGTTCCGTGTTCCATCCACGACTGGCTTTCGGGTGGATGCTGTGTGAGTCCATCGTCCATAGGAGGAGATATTCCATGCTATTCCTCAATTTTTAGCCACACCCATATGACATGCGTCACCTCCGGGCATGAACTTCAAGCAAGTTGATATAAGTTGATCCTTCCTTAGCCAGTCTGAGCACGAGAGCAGCGCGGCTAAGTCGTCCTTGTGCACTCGTCTGTGGAAGCAAAGATCCAGGAGTTCTGGTGTACATTGTCATTAAAAATCGTAGGGGAAATCCCTCAAAACAGACTGTAGTACGGCGAGGCCACGGTTGGGGCATTGGACATTTGCATGGTTTTCGAGTATACTTAGCTCCAATGTTGTGCCAATGTCGAGTGTGGGATCCAAGTGTTTCATGCATAATTTTCAATAATGTTTTGACAAGACAGCCAGACTTTGATGTCTATTTGATTTATAAATTTATTGCTGCTTCACCCTTTTATTGCTTTGAACTTTAAGCAATTCGATGGAAGCATTGTAGAGACCCATTCCTCAGAGGTGAGTTTGATAGGCACAATAATGGCAAACATTGAACAAGCAGAGCTGACCAAACATTCTGTCCGTGCTCTTTCCCTGAGTGAAACTGCGGACCAACAAAGCTTGCAATAGCAGTTTGGAGCAAGTACATAATCTCTTGGGGACATGTACACAATAATCCCGGAGGGTTGAAGATGGGATTCCTGAAAGACTTAAATCTTCTGTAATGCAACAGTGGACCACTTTCGTGACGCTAGTCTTGCTGGCTCATAGAACACTTCAAGCATCAATGGCATCTCTCGGCAAAAGTTAGGATAGGACATTGACGCAATTTCTACCAAACCGATTGCTTCAAAGTGGCGACATAGTGCATGATAAGACCAAAACTATCACATTGTCGCTAGGTAAATCCTTGTTGTGAAAGAGAAAAATGAGCCAAGGCAGTTGTGTTGCGGCGTTAGGTAAATAGTGACTATGTTGTTGGAGAACAGGCAGCACCATTTTTCCAAACAGAGAGCTGTACAACACCACAAGTTTCCTTTGTCGACACCCGCTTGTCACCCGCTTGGCATGCTGCACCCTGAGACTGCGATGACATCGACATGATGCTTTTCCTGCAACACCTTGAAACTGAGGTGTGAAGTCAAGGTGCATCCTGTGACCAGGCACAGAGATGACTAAGGTTTGAGGCAGCACATGTCGCATGTGTACAGGGTTCGTCATAGATTTGGCCTTCCTTTCTGTATCTTTCTGTGATATCCCAATATATCCCGTGCGCCATTGTTGTCTCAAAGCCAGTGTCATGAAAAGCAACAGCCTCCCGAGCTTCTGGGCCCATCCTGCCATACCCTGCCATACCCTGCCATACCCTGCCATAGCCTAGCAACAAACGAAGTCACCCATATCTTCACAGAATTGGTCCAATGATGCGCCTGCCGGTGCCTGGGGCGCGGTCACTTCGGATCTGGCAGCGTTCTTGCAAGGCGAGGGCACATAGCGTTTGCCTAAGAGACTCATTGCAGGGTACAATGCTTTAGGATGCTCTTGAAATGACTGGAAGCAGTCCCTGTCCATATTGTCCATCTCAAACCCAGTTCCTTTGGCTAGTGTGTTTGAGTTGGTCTGGGTGATGTGACGTGTTCTCTTGGGGCAGTCTGTCAGCCTTTGGACAGCTGGAAGGCCTGGACGCCATATGTTTGCGTCCAGTTGCAACGGCACTGCTTTGCTACAGTAGCGACCGAGCAGACAGGTGCGAATGAATCTGTTTGCTCTAAAAGTTGCCTTGAAGAAAGTGCGTACACGGCTTTCATCTTCATTTCCTTTCCATTTCACGTGATTTTTTGGTTGAGATCGCATTCCGGGTTGCACCGACTCTGCAAGTACCGTGGTGCACCTTTTTCGCAAAGGTACTGGAGAAGCGCCGAGCAAAAAGCCAGTTGTAAAGCCAGTTGTAAAGCCAGTTGTAAAGCCAGTTGTATCAGCGGAGAAGGACTTCACTGATGGCACTGTGGCTTTCCAATCGAAAAGCACCTGTATCCTGGTGGCAGTGGTGGAGTTGCAATGAGGCTTGACTTGGCTTGACTTGGCTTGACTGTATGGAAATGTATTGAATCTGATTCTGTGGAGTGCTATTGCACAGTGCTATTGATGAACTGGTCCAGTTGGGCCAGTTGTAGAATTTGACATGATTGGAAGCTCAGGGGAGCTCTTCCGCGCTTGGTGTGTCTTTCAGATTTGTGCTATTGGACCAATCGTACGACACTGCGACACCCTCTACATGTACTCCGTCAAGGTGCTTGGTGCAAGGCGTGGAGCAGTGGGCTGCCTTTTTGACGATGTGTTTCTGGGGTTCAGCCGGGGACATAGTGGGACCGTTTCGCGAGGTTGAGCGTAAAGCCATTAAGCCCTTCAACCCGTTTTTGTGTCTTGCGTTTTTGTGCGCACAGATTTCTAGCAAAAAAGACAGATAGACCAGAAATACCCAAGTTTTCTGTCTCACACAGGCTTACTCATCTCCTATTGAGAAAGACTTTCTTCGAGCACTTTTGTGCTGGCGAAAGCAGCCAGGACTGCGACGGCCGATTTTTTCTCAAAAATGCAGTACTGATTGAGCTGGAATCAGACTTATTGTCTGGGCTTTTCTACATGTATCATGTGTCAATATCTTGCAAATGCCTTGACCACACTTTGACAATGGGAAAGCATGGCTGGAGTGAGCATGCGATTACACAGCTGCAAAGGACATTGTGCCACGGATGAGAGAGCTGCAGAAATACAATGTCCTGAGCTGAGTTGTGAGAATGAATAAGTGATAATTAATCTGGTTGGTGGTTTGGAACATTTTTTATTTTTCCATCTATTGGGAAGAATCATCCCAACTGACTGACTAATATTTTTCAGATGTGTTGAAACCACCAACCAGTAATTACATGTTGCTCTCATCCGCTGTTTGACGTTTGGGTAGAATCAGCAGTTTCGGGCAGTGTCTGGTGAGAGCCCGAGGTTGGAGGAATTCTGGACTATGCTGCGGAAGCAAAGGACGGCGAGCTCCCAGAAACCGTGAAGCCCATAGATGAAGAGGAGCCCCGTGGCTTTCCCCAAAATGGGGACCTGGATCAAAAGCCATGGGACCGCCGGGGCGAATGAACATGCATCACTATGAACTGCCTGCTATTTGCTGTGAAAATCAAAGTACACTTCTGAAGCCAACTTTGAAACAAAAAGCGCGACAACTCAAAGCTCTGTCATGCTCTGTCTTTTTGGCAGGAAACTGTTGGGGCCCCGCTGAGCAGTCGAAGCTACGACTATGAGAGTGAGGCTGACAGCAGAGTTCTGAAATGGTCCCGGTTTTGGGGGCTGTGGAATGGGAGGAAAGTAGATGCAGTCGGACGCAGCTAAATGATTGAGCGTTGACGAAATGGACTCCATCCTCTTGAGACTCACAATTGCAATTGCTAGTGAAAGTAAGAATCCTTTGATGTCAACTGGTGGAAGCGCCTGATGATGAGAAAGCAGGGACTTGCGCTAGACCAAAGTCTTTCCAGATCATCAGAGCATCGGTTTGGTCGTTTGGGAGCAGCGTTTGGGAAGATCTGCAGCAATTCTTCGCCTTTGCGCGAGCAGGCGCTGTGTGACGCAAGAGCTCAGATCTTTCGTGTCGCCGTGCGGGGTGTCAAGGACACCATTCCGGATGGCTTCGCGGCCATCAAGCTCTCTGGTCTTGGGAGACTTGGCGGAATGGATCATGGATAAGTGGAGGGAGGGACAGTGGCAGTGTCATGGCAACTGTTGCAGCATTGCATGAACTCTTCTGAGTGCTACTCGCTTAGATTCGCTTAGTAGCTGTTGGCTTCTTGGATGCTGGACTAGTGGAGTAGCCCCACAGTGAGACCTGTTGGCTTTTTGATGTTTTTTGCATGAGAAGCTTTTTGCTGTGAGATCAGGAATCCCGTGTTGCTGGAGAGGATGTCCACTTGCTTGGCAGAAGTCTGCCGATTGTCCCTCAGATCCAGAGAAGACAAGCCTTAGCATATATATATATATTATATACAATACAGCAATAGAAGTATCTAGATTTGGAGAGAGGATTGTAGGACACAGTCACTGAGTGTAGTTGCTCACAGTGCAGCTAAGTATCAGCCGATTTGCCGGCCAGCTTTTGGCCAGTCTGCCGATTGTCAAACTTTAGAGGATTGAGAGGATGTCAGAGTCACCGTCGCCCAATGGATGAACCACGATGAACAAACGACCAAGGTACAAAAGACTTGCTGATGATGATGTCAACCCCAAGGAAAATTACTACGTGTCTTTGGCTGCAACCATGTTGCTGTTGCTAATTGCTGTCCCAGCATTGGGACCCTACGCTTTCAGCCAGATTTGAAGGTGCAGAAAAGCCCTCAAAATGATCAGATTTTTTGCACTGTGCCACCCTTTGCTCTGACCAAGATGATTGACCGATCTTTCAAGATCGACTTCGAGACTTTCAAAAAAGGCTGGTTGAAGATGTTTGAAGGCAAAAGTGAGGACAGCTGGCGGTGGCGCGGGACTCGCGGGGGCGCTCGAAGTCTTCCAGTTGTCTGCCTTCCAGTTGTGATTTTCGAGGAAGAGCTGAAAACCATGTTTGATGCTATGGACGACAATCGAGATGGGTTCCTGGGATCGACATGTTGCATGGCGGGTCCATGGCCAAACTGCTTGGTGGTTTCAAACATGGCTGGATTATTGTCCATAATATAATAATATATATATATATATATTTGGGTTGTCATCCTTCCCATTGACTTTCATATTTTTCAAGATGGTAACATTGCACCACCAAGCAGCAAAAAATGGGAAGGGACTGGAAGGGGTGTGATGAAAAGAGAATTCACTGGAGTTTGACAAGCACACACACACACAAGTGCTGTTTGTTGTGTGATCTCCACATTAGTTCTCCCTTTAAGGATTTTTTCTTTGAAAACCAGCCTGCAGCAAGGTACATTAGCTACCTGGAGTGGTCTTCTGGTGTCAAGCTCTCGGAAATCAATGAGATGGTACGAGGATGCAAACATCAAGGACCAGCCATACTTGGCCTTGGGTATGAACATCCATTGTTACGGGGGGTTTAAAAAAGAACCATGGGATACCAAAACGCAACCGTGTTGACCTGGGGATCGGCAGTTTATGTTTCAGCAGTATGAAACATCCATTTTTTTGGGGGCACCAAATTTTGATCAAATTTGGTCAGTTTTTAGTCTTAACACATATCAAACATAGAATTAATAGCTTTAAAATCAGCGCTTTTTTCCAGGGAATCTCAGCGCAAGAATCTTCGAAAGGACGACTCTTTCAGGCTGCTTTGAATGAAGAGGAAGTGAAGCTGTACAGCACCATGGATTCGAGACGGCTGGGAAATCCACGAACCAACAAGGAGGCTTTTTTTTGAATGGAGAAATCATAGAACGAAATAATGGAATTTTCCAGCAAGTCATGTTTGAGTAAGAGAAGCTCACTTTTTCTCTAGCATTTCTCGTGGTAAATAGAAATCTCTGATATGGAGGCGCATCCTCCAGTACTAGTATCATGTAGTTCATTTTAGTTGGAGCAAACCGCGCAGAAGTACAGTAGTACAGCCCTTTCGTCATACCTTCGTGGGTGCCAGCCCAGGCAACATGCTGAAGCGCGTGCAGGGTATTTTGGACCTGGCGCAGGCCGCAGTTGTCTCGTGGTGTTTTTGGAAAAGACCCTGCGGTGACCTAGCTGGGCCCAGTTGGGCCATGGAATTTTGGTACCCAGACATTGTAAAAATGCAGGAAACACACGCTGGGCTTAAGAATCCCAAAGTCTCATATAGTCTCATCATGTGCCACTTAAGAATCCAATGATACTTTTGAAGGGTGCCTAAACCCTGCAACGATGTTGCTAACAGTTTCACTTCAAACGCCAAATGATCCGTAATAGAGGCCACTACTTACTTGAAGCCAGCCAGCAGAGTCTCTGACGACGTTGAGGGATTCAGGGGACATAATAACAATTTGCACCTCCAGTGCGGATCAAACAACTTGGATAGCCTTGATTCACAAAACTCAGGGCTTACACAATGCTTACACCATGTGCAGGAGTTGGGCGTGCGTGTGATGCCGCTCGGAACGTCAGATTCGCCGATCCAACCAGATTCCGGGTGCACACCTCACCCCAAAGTTCGATGTTTTCAGATTGTGGTTGCGTTTTTTAAGCGCCAAGGATTGATGCGGAGTGGACTGACATCCAACCAGCAATCGATCACATCACCATTTTCATGCAGAGGACTGCGTTTGCTGTGGGGAATTCATGATCAAAACTGAATGGGTGCGGAATGTAGGAAATATTTGCGCGTTGTGGGAGTGGCATGTTTCTTATGGACATGGGTATAGGTCAAGATTGGGTACCCCAATAGTTAGATCTGGTTGGTGGTTTGGAACATTTTTTTATTTTTCCATTTCATATATGGGATGTCATCCTTCCCATTGACGAACTCCATGATTTTTCAAGATCGTAACATTGCACCACCAAGCAGCAGCAACCAGTAGATGGTTAAGACTGTTAGTACTCAATTTCTCAACACATTCCAATCTGTGATCCAACGGGCTCCCAGTGAGGATCTACAACAGGGGAGAGTTGCCCATTGTCACTGGCCTGCCATTGGTTGATCATCAGATGCCACAAATTGAAAAAGCTCATCTTGGTGTACCTATCAATGGATTGGATTAAGGGAAATTTTACAGGAAAGCCCCATATAAAAAATGGGACAATCGGGTTGGTTTCCTGTAAATTTTCCCTTAAACCAATCCATTGAACCTAAGGTCTTCAACACCTACCAGACCTACTTAAAGGTGTGGAGCTGAACGGTTCGGCGCTTCGGACTTCCACCTGCAACCTTTTCTGCACCAGGGAATGCCTACACGAGTTCAACGTGATCTTGATCGATCAAGGCCGGATCTCAGCAGAAAAGCTTTTGTTGCAGGTCTTGTGGTTGAAACGCAAGTTGCATGAAGAGATTTTTTTTCTGCAGGAATATTGAGTGAACGCATCCAAAGCCATCTTCACTCTTTTTTGGTTTCTTTCTTTCTCTCTAGTGACTTCCAAGGAGAGAAGGCTGGAGATTTGGAGCAAAGCTTGTTCGCGGCGCGTGCGCTGGTATGTGACGGTATGTGGAGATACCTGAGGTTGTGAAAAACATCAAACTGTGATTTGGCATACTTCTAGGTAAATTTCATTTGGAGTTTTTTGGCGGATCCTTTTTTGTCTGGCATTTAAAGAACACAAACCATAGAGGCATTTTTGTGGCTCGATGCCATGAAGATCGGACATGTTTCTCTTGTCCGCGGTGACGTCACAGGTACATGGTGTCAGAGCGACAGAAGGCTGAGGAGCGAGGCCTCGAATCTCCGATTTGCGACTCTTGGCCACAAATTGCCATAGGATTTTAAGCCACGATGGAAAGGCTGTGAGCAGAAAAGAGTGTGATCACCTGGAAACTCCAATCTTGATACGACCTAAATGTGGCGACAGGGGTTTTTAGACCATGTTGAAATCTGCAGCAAAAGACAAGGACAAGTGTGTGCCCCATCAGTGCTGAGGAAACTTACGAGAAGACGGAGGAGAATTTTCACAAAGCCATTGATGTGATCTTGGCACATGGAGAAGACCCCAGCGCGGTGCGCCTGGCATGGTTTGAGGGCTTTGGTTCAGAGCTGCATATGATATATATATATATATATGTAATCATTAATCATATATCATTACATAGAACGTGAAAATCAAGGAAGGTTTAGTAGTATGATATATATATAT
>Ga0126342_10017583_pt1 | contig 12352 bp, 13 predicted proteins | sample Cyp1metagenome_FD_92528 | JGI IMG/M metagenome (GOLD analysis project Ga0126342, IMG submission 92528) | Coral microbial communities from Lord Howe Island, Old Settlement Bay, Australia - Cyphastrea 1 metagenome | ecosystem: Host-associated > Invertebrates > Cnidaria > Coral ... | reverse complement strand
GTGTGTACAAGGGCAGGAGCATATGTGGTATATGAAATGTGGGGTTCTAACTGCGACTAATTTTAGAGCTTCTAACTCACGGAGTAAGAACCCGGCCAGATGTACGAAGTCCGTTTTTTTTTTTTCCAAAATAGGTTCTAACTGGGTGTCCGTCACTATAGGGTGATTCATGGTTTGGGCATCTGTTCCTGAACCAAGCTGGGCACAGACTTCTGTTTACTTCTCCCAACTTCAATCCATCTTTCAAGAACAATGTGGCATTCCTCACTCTTGTGGCGAAAGTCACTATGTGGCCAAACCATATTATCAAACCATATTACATAATTATATATAATAATCATTAATTCAACCAGCATCTTTTAGGTCCTAGGTGCCTAAGCATCTTTTTTTCAGCCCCTGCTTTTTGACAACAGCCCAGACCATAGGGATTTTCATGGAAGACGTCCCCCAGGATTTTCGTCAGCATCTCACCATCTCCAAGTCACTGGTCCCAGGGTGTTTTTGAACAAATCCGCATTCAGCTCCTCGAAGCGCGCGCGTGTGAGGGTCTCGGAGAAATCCACACCTTAGGGCGAGGTCCCAGTTATGTCCAGTTCCTACAAATATGATCCCATTAAAAAAAAACGGTCCAGGGGAAAACAGCGGTGATACCTGGCATTGATACGCATTGATACTTGATGATGATTGATAATTTGGTCAACATATCTCAACATCGGCGATCCCAGGCCCTCGGGTGGTTGTGTTTTGCTTTCAAGTTTCCTTATAGGCTGGAAGCCGGCAAATGGTCAGATGGAAAAATCAAGGCATAAAATAACGCAGTGGAAATTGGTCGCAAAAATAATGGCGGAAGAGTTCCCAAATTATCCGAAAGAAACCTGTCTCAGAGCCTGCACTCAAAGCTAACATCTCTATATAGTGCCACACATGTGTCATCATATGGCTGGGTGTCAAATATGTTCCCCCTTGTTCCTCACCTTCATGGCCAAGCAAATAGTCAACCAGTGGCCAAACATACAGCCGATCATGAATCATGCCCTACTAAAACCATCCATAAGCTACGATAATTATGATAAGCTACCATAACCTACCATAACCAGTCATAGCCAATGGATCTACAGGCAGTCTACAGGGCCTCTATCCATATCTGGTTGGTGGTTTCAACCCCTCTGAAAAATGATGGAGTTCGTCAGTTGGGATGATGACCTTCCATTCCCAACTGAATATTGGAAGTCATATAAAATTCCATGGTTCCAAAATGTTCCAAAGCACCAACCAGATATTCTACTCATATTCCCATTGTTGTTGGTTTATAGCCTATTAACCACTATGAACCATCAACCAGGGATGAGTTTCCACCCATATCCCACATCAAATCATCTTCCGCTCCATCTCCCATTTCTTCCAGGTGGCCATCGTAGAGGGCTTCAATCTCCAGTCGCGCCTGGTGGGTGGAACTCAGCGCCCGCTTGGTCTTCTCCACCTCACGGCGGAGCTTCTGGATGGAACGTTTGTCCTGGGCCAAGTCGGGTGGTTGTCGCAAGAACCGGAAAAATATATATTGTATTATAGATATATTTACATATATATATATATATGTAATTATGACAATTGTATTATATATATATAGATATTATACAGTTTGATTGAAGTTGTTTGGTGACAGGTTTGACTGGAAGCAAACTAGATCTGAATAAACCATTTGCATCCATTTGCTAGAATATGGGAGTGGGATGAATCAATACCCAAAGAACATCAAAGAACTATGGATCTAACTGCCTTGAAAGTTGGAAGGTCACTGGATTCAGTGTTAGCCCCCTCGACAACCAAGCATCAAAATGACAAACATATAGTCACTATACATGTTTCAAAAAATTGTTTACTCATTGCCCGCATGCAGCAGCCAATAGCTTTTCATAACCAAAACACACCAACATATCTCGGTGACATAAAACATCTACTTCTGTTTCCACAAACAAAAAGTTAGTCCACAAGCATTCGCACAATCTCAGGCATTGAACATGTCATTCACAAGGTGGTGCCCCATAGTTAGCTAAGTTGGTTTATAACTCTCATAACTATGGTTTATGGCAGATATAACTATAGTTAATGGGGTTTATAAACAAACTTATAACTAGGGGGCACCATCCTGTCAGGACCAGTTTTTTTGAGCTCGGCTCAGTTCAACCGAGCCCATCCGGCGATCGATCCGTCCTTGGACATGTCCTTGCCATGCTTCTTCCTTGGCGGCCAGTCTGTCGGACTGCAAGCAGTTCAAGATTTGGAAAAACCCCATGACCCCAGTTCACCAATTCGGCAATCATCCCGTATGGAAATTTCTAGGTAGAATTTAAACACCATGATGTTTGACAAAACACTTGAAAACCAGGAGAGCAAACACATACCATTGTATTCACAGCACCGGGATGACAGTATTCAAAGAGATATCAGGATAACAAGATTCACAGTTCATACACTTGGCAGGTTGAATCAGCAGTCAGTGAGAAGAACCTCAACAACCTTTTGGCTTCAAACAGAAAATGGTTGACCCTTAATGGCATATGAAGCTTCAAATCTTCTCAAAATGATGGTCTTAGCAATGGACATTCCGAACCAAAGGGGCTGTCCTTGGACTTTTGAACAAACGTCCTCCTCAAAAAGGGGTGCCATATGGTGCCATCACCAGTTTGAAGCTAAAGACAAACACACCCAAAGCAGCAGTAATTAGAACAGATCACCTGGACATTGGTTAATATGGTTTAATAATCGCATGTTTTTATCTCTGCGTTTGCAACGGGAGTTTCTGGAAGATCTTCATGAAGTGCTGCATCACTCGCTGATCCTTGGTGACAAAGCTGCGCCAAAAAGTGCGACCGAAAGAATCACAGCAACCACTTTGGGATTCATTGATCTTTCTTGGGCCAAATTGAGCCATTAAAAATACCCCATATCCCATCTCAGTATACTAGTTTCCTGATAGGTTTCCCTACTATGGGTTATCATATGTTATCATAATCCCCAGTGAATTAGGTAGCAAAATTCCCTATAGTCACGAATAAACCAGGATAAACCAGGGTATTTTGAATGGTTCAATATGGTTCAACCAATAAGATTTCAAAATCGCAGCATTGCCATGTCATACCAACCATCTGCCACTGAGCCACGAAATCCTCTCCTCCCAGATGGGTGTCACCGTTGGTGGCTACGACCTCAAAAACGCCATTGTCGATGGTCAGGAGGGACACATCGAAGGTACCTGGGACGGAGTCAGGGTTGTTTGATGTTGGTAGGTTGATCCCTTGAGCCAGTAGACATCCCAAAGCCTGCTGTGGATGTGTTCATTTGGAGCCACAAAAAATCTGTTCTATGATTGTGAAATATGACTCACAAAGGATACTGAAAATTAATTGAGTATATCTATCACGGATCGGACTGACCCAAATTCAGAACGCACCAAATAAAAACATCGACATGAAGAGCTAAGATGTGCCAAACAATGAGGGAACAATAAACGCATTATTCCAAACCACCGTATGGTACAAACTCAATCAAGAACTTGATTATTCCATAGTTCTTCAAGTGTAGCTATACTTTACATATTACATAGGTGTATATATACCAGATATATATATATATATATGCGTAGTTCCTCATTTTGTTTACATATACAATAATACGTATATATATATATACATATTAATACGATTAGATTGCATCCATCTGCATGTCTTCTCCAGCCATGGCCCCACCGCGCAACGGCGGCCTCCTCCGAGATCGTAGACCAAGATGTTCTTCTCTGTCTTCTTGTCCAGGCCATAGGCGATGGCCGCCGCGGTGGGTTCGTTGATGATGCGCAACCTCCGACGAGGCGACGTGCTGCGGCTTTCGATGTCACATTGATGCAGAAAAAAAATGCTGGGATTGATGAAAAAAGAAGTGCAATAAGGATTGTGTATACAATTGTTTTGATTAAAAATACCGTACAACCATATAATCACACACCAAACACCACATATATATATATATATACACACATATATATATTATAATATATATATATATATATTCATGCTATGTAGATAATTGTGCAGTGTAGTTGATATATGAACTCACCGGTTCACTGCTGAACCGGACTGAAGACTTGCCATGCTCTCCGGTATCTGTGGCTAGCACCATGTAAGACGGTTACCCTGTGGTAATTTAGCAGTTTGCTATGGAAACTGGTTTGTGTATGTCCATGTAGTTCGATCATTTCAATTTTTTTTTTATGAAAAATAATGAAAAACTGATGAACCAAGCGACACGTTCATCCCTGCAATGGTGCCAGCATCTTTGGTGGACTGGCGTTGCGCATCGTTGAAATATGCGGGGACAGTAACGACGGCATGCTTCACTTCTTTGCCCAAGTAGTTCTCCGCCGTCTCCTTGTGGAAAATGAAATGAAAATGAGACCCACAGAACAAACTCAGAACAAACTCAGCATACCCAAAATGACATTCAGTCTCGCGAGTCCGATACTTTTACGGGACCAGGAGGCATGCGATGTGTAACTAGGTTCCACCACTTGTGTGTTTTTTTTTGCGGTGGCTCATTTTAATGGTTCAAATGAAATCATACAGTTCAATTTCATGTATCAGCACGGTTGCTGACTCAAAGTGCCCACACTGAGGCGGGAATGTAAGCAAATGACATGATCCAGGACCTTCCAGGACCTTAGGATGTAGTGACATATGACAATATGGGGATGGGTCAAAACCCTGGTACCTTTTGTTCACCCCAAGTCATAGCTGGGATTTATGGATGTGAATAACCCACTAAAAATGGTATCTATAGGTATTGACCCATACCAATATCTTCAATGATCTGCTGCTCCTCTCTCTCTCTCTCTCCCCCCAGTCTTACCATGACGGCACCTTCATCTTGGTCAAAACCATGGAGGAAACCTCCTCAGGAGCCATCACCTTGTCCTCACCCTTCACCTGCCATGGAAATGGCTGATAAGGCAAAACCATGGGGAACATGAGTCAATATCAGGTGGGGTGGCGTACATCCTGTACAAATCCTCACAAATCAGGATGTAAACAATTGTAAACATCAATCAAAATGAATGCATCTGCAACATAAACGTGCAGTGATTGCACAATATTACACATGCAACACACATCTTAGATACCTTGCAAAGTGGTGTTTTTGGTTGCGCGATGTTGCGCGGTCTGTTTTCCCATTCATTGCAAGAATAAAGACCCCTTGGCGACCTCTGAACTAAGTATGACCAGGTATATCGGTGAAATATGTATAATCACAAGTTAGTATCTCATTTAACTTTGCTATAACCTTTGTACATCTTGGTTTCACTATACAACCTACTTATACTATGGAACATATATACATTAAGCATACTTGCAACTACTTCCCAGGGACCTCAGGATTTGACTTCAGACCCTGCATCTTGGGGTCTTGAAGTTAGCCAAGGGTTGTCTAGGTTTATCAAGATTCAGTGTAGACCTTTTGGCCTTTCCTAACAGTGTTAGGAAAGGTCTTCCAAATGATGATTTCAAAATCCATGGATCTATGCTCCACTCACCAGCCCTCCATGTACTCCGGGCACCTTGACGCTGATCATTGGCTTGCTGGCCTTGTCCACCTGGAAACTCTGGGCACAATCATCCCCAACAATTAGATAACATGAGGCAAACTATGATTTTACAAAAGGTAGCATAATGCATTATCATATAACCAATATCAACATATCACAATAACTTGATATGATTTTAAATAGTACAAAACAGATACTAGATGATATGATTGTGCAAATATATATATATATATATATATAATATAATTTTAATTAAAGAAATGCTCTGAACCAGTGGTTGGACTATGCTCAACCACCGCCGATCCCGATCTCACCAGTTTCCTGGCTCAACTCCTTCTCCCCCAGATGTCATGTGTTTTGATTGAGCCACCAGCCACTTTACAAAGTAAGTGCGATATCAATTTCCCCACCATGACAACAACAATCAACACCAACCCACCTATAGGACCTATTATTTCACCATTCGCCAACATGTTCTTATTGGTTTCATCTTCCCAGCGGCGATTTCGTATGGCAGGAGCTTGATGTCCTTCTGCACCGTGGAATCCTTGAAGCGTCGACCAATGAGGCGCTTCACGTCGAACAAGGTCTACGTAGGGTTGATGGTGGCCTTGCACCGAGGCGCGAAGAAAACTCCAAACAGGGCTGCTTCTCTGGCAGGCGATGGCGGGCCATAGTGATGATTATATAATTCATATGAGTAACACACAAAATGTGTGTGTGTAGAGTATGATGATGATGATGATGAAGATGAATATTGATGAAGATGAAGATGAAGATTGATGAAGATGACCATGACGACCATGACGACCATGGCGATCATGACGACGACGATGATGATGATGATGATTCGATTTTGTGCAGCCTCTTCCAAACAACCTGCAGCCTTTTTCTGGGCACCGCGCATTCTGTACATCTCAGGGCTGTCTGCACTTGCCCAAAATGAGTTGATGCTGGAAGCCCGCAATAATTGCATGGTAAAATGGTAAGGTTGCCACAGGTGATTGTGGGCCAATACCCGGCACCCATCTTGAGAGTCCCAAATTCCACTACAGATCGCCTAAATTTGGTCAGGTTGCTTGGGTGATTGATGGTGATGGTATATCGAATCTGAAGATATAACAGAAACGGTGCATGGGATTTGGCCCAACCAAAGCCAAAGTTGTATAAATGACTACTCACACAAGTGGCAGGCAGAATAAAACGAGCATAGGAATAATTACAGGACAAACTTGTCCAAGCTCGCTTTCTTTCAGGACTGACTTATCCAAGGTAACTCGGATAGCCGCTTCGTTGCATCAAACTGTGGTCCGGCTTCATAGCAATCGATCTTGGCACTGCGCACGCTGGACAATGCGGCTCACCTGCACTGGCTTGTGAAGCATCGGACGGAGCAATTGCGCACAATCGGACAACAATTCATGAACAGGAAAACCATAGGAAAACCATAGGAAAATGGTGGTTTAATGGGATTTAATGGGATTTAATGGGATTTAACAACAATTACCCTCTGGTAAACTAACATAACTATGGAAAGATCCACCATTTTTAATGGGAAAATCCACTATTTCTATGGTCATTTTCAATAGCTATGTTAAATTACCAGAGGGTAACACATCCAATCAGGAAACTCACAAGATGAGCCTCCCATGGGATGTTCTTGGCTTTAACTCTGCAACATGTTCTATGGCAAGCTCGTGCCGGGTGCTTGTATAGTTGGAGGTGGCAAGGGCCACCTGAAATATCAAGAAAATCCACAAAAAAAAACACACACTTGTCCTTTGACTTCGAAAAACCACACCTGCTCTGTGCTGATCAGATCAGTCTTGAGATGATTGCAGGATGCCGAAGATGCTGCAGGTGCTGTGACCGGTGCTGCTGGAACTGCCGCTCCTTCATAGGGGGCCACCCCGGCCATCGCCATGACACTCATGGCGATGCCGCGGCCGTGGGGCATGGTGCGGTGTTCCACGGCGCCACGGGTGGGGACCGTGGCGAACTTGCCGAGATCTGCCTGGGCAACATCACACAGACGCACATTCTATACATATAATTATCTATAAAGTTAATATGTGTATATATATATATATAAAATTATATATATATAAATATAATATATAATAATATATATATATATATGTGCGTGTACTTCTTGATCAAATGCGACATGGAGTTGCTAGAATCCCGGCCTTCACCGAAGCCAGAGACTTCTTTTCTCTGACATCGCCCCAATGGGCGCGAGTGGCATTTTCCATCCGCCCATCTGTGTCCATCTGGACAGTCTTGAAACCACGGGAATGCAAATTGGCCACCTGGCTGGTGCCAATTATCACTGGATTGGTTTAAGGGAAAATCTACAGGAAACCATGGTTTTTACCATCAAATATAGGGCTTTCCTGTAAATTTTCCCATCATCCAATTCTATGAAATTAACCATCAAGAATCCTGGAAAAAAACAACAACGATCACATTAATGCAAACACCTAAGGATCTCCTATCGGACCAGAATTCATTATCTCAAAAAATGTGGTATTAATCATCAACAAAAAGCCAAAGATTGCCCCCAAATTCCACGTCCATTTACAGGCAAAAACAAGAATCAAAGTTGCCCGCCATCCTCCAAACAGGTTTTAAAACATAAATGTGTGTTTAAAATATATTTAAATGGTAACATTTTACAACAAACAAATTCTTCAGTTTCGAAATTGATCTGAAAAAAGAAACGCTGAAGCCATTCAGATCCAGCCACAGCTGCATTGACTGAAGCCTCAGTGCTGATGTCTTTGCCATCCTTCCGGGCCTCTAGCTGCACTTTCAGAACTTCCTCCTGGATCGATGCTTCAAACATAAGATGGAGGTTGAATAATTACGCATATATTACAGATATTTTGATTTGTCCATCCATTTATTTCAAAGTATATGTTTATATATATATATAAGAATGTTTTACATTGTTTTATCACATAGCGTACACATCCGAAACATTACATTATGAGGCCTCTCCCTCTCTCTCTCGCCTATTATTGTTTCAGTGTGTGTGTATGAGTCAGGACGCCTCCCTATCATGTTCCAACCCGTGGGGCCTTTTGGTCTTCAACTTGGAATATGTAATTTCTTGCATGTTTTTACCCACTTGGGATCTTGGGTTTGGGATGATTGGCTGAACATCTGTTCAATCGCTGAGCAAGTATTGACATCCAGCATCTCATGTTGAGATCCGTATGTATATGGCTTTGCTCTTACGTTCTACTTAATATGAGATCCACCAGAAATTCTGCTTCAGAAACTATTGGATCATGTTGGATGACATTCAGGTTTGGATCCATTATCTATAATATATACATATGAGTGTGACAGACAAGACAGGCATATGGTTGACTCAAAGAATAACATCATACAGAGAAAAAAACATCCATTCAATAAGCAAACAATAATATATCAACCTAATCGATCAACTGGTTCGTGTGTATGCCACCCAACCCCATAGAGATTCATGAACATCTTTGCCTCGAAGAAGTGTAAACTCTTGGCAAACTCCGATCTCACACTTTAGATTTAACTTTAGATCACTCCAGTAATCCTAAAGCTGTTTGGAAGACATCGAACATTTGCAAAGGAATGGCTGGATCCAACTTGAGCAGACAATTCATCCAAGCTCTGCCAAAAACCTTCCTAGTACTTTTACGTACTACCCAGTCATCCACAGGCAAAAGCAATGAGCAACTGGGTAGCCCCAAAGAATAATCCAATTCCACGGCTTACCCATAGATCTTCCCCGCAAATTCCCAAGCGAAAATGGAAGATATCCACAAACAACCTTAGAAAACACTAGCTAGCCAGTCATGGCTTATGATGTGTTCCCAATGGGCAACGTCCTCCACTTGCCGCTGAAGTTTGGCCAGCGCCAACTCCTCTGCACTGCCGTTGATGATCACCTTACTGAGGCCGCTGCCGAACTGAGGCAGTCATTTCATTGTCCAACCGTACCCTGGGGTGAACATCGACAAAAACAGCTCACACCACAATATTGACTCTCTCTCTCTCTATCTCTATATATATATGTATATATATATATTTACACATGGCAAATCATGGCAAAAACTGAAGGTGCAAATGACTACTTGTCAATTGCATGTTGGAGATGATCAGCCCATCTGGTTGCCTACTGGGAGCCCCTTGAATCGGAGCCCATAGACAGTTCCAAAAAGCACATGTATGGAGGCTTGCTGGTCGACCCCGCTTCTGGTTGAGAAATGGCACTTCAAAATCATATTGTCCTTGCTAAGAATCCGTGCCGTAGAACCTCAGTTCTGTTTGCTGGTTCAATTTCCCCTTGTTTGTTGCTTAACCAGCCATTTTTGTTGATCATTGATCATCCCCCGTTCTGCCACTTCATTTCCCATCTCCCTATAAAATCCAGTTGTGAAATGTCATGAATATATACAACAAGAATAAGGCACCCCAGCTAAAGTCAGTGAATGTCAGTGATTATATGTGATTCATATAATATGTGACTCACCCTCATTTTCCGAAGCATTTTCTCCCATCAGCCAGTGACATCTGCCAGCATGGCCGCCGAGCTCAGCGCTACGGCCTGCCCACCGGTGACCTCGGCCACGGTGCAGAAAAAGTCGCGGGCGAATTGGTAGGCGCCCAGGGCTGGTTCGCAGCCTCGGCGGGGATGGGAAGATGGGAAGATACCCATGACGGATCCTAACGGTGCTGCTATATATGGTGTGCCGTGGATCCCATCCATATACCCCAGTCATGTTAGCATATATACCTGCACCATGGATCCGTCATGGGATATGATGTATGATTTTGCTGGATGTAGCTGGTGTCAGTTGGGGAAAAAAGTTGGATGCATGGGTAAAAATAGTTGATGGTTGATAGTCTTGTACAATCTTGTACCCCGAATTCGATTCTTTTCTTGGACTCAACTTCTCAACTCATCAAAAAACCTTGGAACATCGTGGAACTTTCTCATCCCTGGTTCCAAATGTGCCAGCAAATCCCATGAAATCCCAGCATCCCACGGTGTAACAGGTGATGCCGTGCACGGTCATGTTACGCACGATTTCCAAGGGATCTCGTCCCTCGGGATCTCCGTTGGGAAAGCCATCGCCCGAGGGTTCCAAGCCGTGGGGTGGCGCATCGGCAATCAGCACACCTAAAATGAACAGCTAGGCTGGTGACTGAATCAGAAAATAGCAGGATGGAAATAAAACATATGATATATGATATATATATATTTATTATATAATATATATATAGTTACCCCATCATTAACATTCCAAGGGCACAAACACGGGACAGTGACATAATGATTAAACAAAAACAGTGTTTTTTCCCCAAATTGGATACCACCAAAAATATGGTTGATCATCATTTTCCAACATTTGCATGTTCCCCATGATTTGTTGAAATTGCCACCTGCCAAGGGACAAATCTTGGTGGCATTGGGGCGCCAAGGCAAGTTGAAGGCATCCGCCAAAGCTGCGGTGACCGCTTCCGGACCGTCGCCGCCACCATGGGCTTTCATGGTGTTGACATAACCTGCTGAAAATATATGCGAGAATCATCTGTGAATCTATGTGCAAAAATTGGAACATACATGGGAAACTAATGGAAAACAAATGAAAGTAGGATAACAATGAATAACAACACTTTCGCACAAACTTAAGTACTGGAAAATAGATAGCTTATAGGACAATCATCATCAATCATCTATGAAGATAACGGAGATAACGCGTTGGCACAAATGATCTACCATTCTGATAAGTCGATATATGGCTGGAAAAGCCCAACTTTCCAGCCGGATCTCTGGGAGGATCATCAGGTGACTGGAGCATTGCTGGTTTAAACTACTGGAGGGTAGTTTAGGGTGGAGCAGTGGAGCATTGTGCAGCATTTTTGTTAGGCAAAAGATCTGATGAAAAGAAAATGGTGGTCTTGGCGATGCTACTCAACATGGGTCATTAAATGTCACCACTGAACATCACCCAACCATGAGGTATCTCATCTATAATTGCCATTCAAAGGTGATGTCCAATAGCCCCAAAATGGGACATTTACCAATCCCTGCTCAACTCATCTTTTTCAAAAAAAATCGAAGTTTGAGTATGATACCATCAATACATATCAATACCTTCTTACTCTTGCTCTGCTACACCATACAACGCACCAGGCCGAAGTGATCCGAAGCCCATGTGACATGGTAAACCACAGAGATATGTCATGGGCAAAAGCCACAGGCGTACCAGTACCATTTCTTTCCCCAGATCTCAGTTCGGCTGAGTTCACATCTGTTCACCATGCTTTCCCAAAAAATACCCTCTGGTAAACTAACATAGCTATGGAAAATCACAATTTTTAATGGGAAAACTGACCATCAATGGCCATTTTCAATAGCTATTTTGACATTACCAGAGGGTATTTCCCCAACAAACCAGCCATCCACCGGAGCCTCTCATGACCTCCAAGTCCTCCGTAAAGGGATGCACCTGTGTGACGTAGGTCTTCTCCTGTGGTGGATGATCTCGGTAGCTGATCAGCCCGAAACGCACCTGCCGTCAACGGCCATGGGATGATTCACAGATAGGATGGGACATTAAAGAACACACACAAATATACATGCATACCAGTAGTACCGCACAAGGCGGTGGCGGAAGTTTCAAAAATAGGAAACCTATAGGAGAGATTGGCTGTTGTGAATCAGGGATGGCAGAGCGAATCCACTGATGGACCGAAAGGTGCTTG
>Ga0126342_10017582_pt1 | contig 12352 bp, 12 predicted proteins | sample Cyp1metagenome_FD_92528 | JGI IMG/M metagenome (GOLD analysis project Ga0126342, IMG submission 92528) | Coral microbial communities from Lord Howe Island, Old Settlement Bay, Australia - Cyphastrea 1 metagenome | ecosystem: Host-associated > Invertebrates > Cnidaria > Coral ... | reverse complement strand
CAAAGGGAACTTGCAGAATCTTACCTGGTATCTCTTCTTTTCACTACTAGGGTCGCTCTTGTCCTGCTAGCTTGCAGCCACTGATGCTTTTAGGTCCTTTCCGCCTTTCCTCCACCTCTTCATCCTCAACTTCATCTTCCGCATAATCATTCTCATCCTCATCCTCCTCAACATCATCATCCTCCACCACCTCTTCCGTAACATCATCCTCCTCCACCTCATCTTCCGCAACATCCTCCTGCTCCACCCCATCTTCCGCAGCATTATCATCCTCAACATCATCCTCCGCAACATTTTCCTCCTCATCTTCATCCTCGTCCTCATCCTCATCCTCATCATCATCATCATCATCAGCAGCACCACCACCATCACCACCACCATCACCACCACCACCACCATCATCATCATCATCATCCACATCATCATACATTATTATCCTCCCACTCCCCCACACTGTTTGGGGCCTCTTGGCGGGATATTTTTTTTATTTAGTTAGTATATCAGTATATAAGTATATCCAGCATCCAGTCTGGGTTTGTTTCAACATGGGGAAAGTCACTAAAGTCTCGAGGCCTTTGGAGGCGACGGACTGGAGCTAGAGGAGCTTGGTGATGCGGTGATGAAAGAGATGACAAGACAGGTGGGAAGTGACCGAAGTGACCGGTTCCGGTTTTGCCAAGGGATGGAAATCCCCAAAAACATGGGATAGAAATGGGAACATCTCCAAAACATGGGCAAATTCTCGAACAAATATGGGTTGAAGTATGTTGAATTGTTCTGGGAGAGGATTTTCTGACTCGAAAGGTACTCATTTTGAGATGTGTCGGAAGAGAAATTCGAACTAATTTCTGGATATAACCTCAGTGAGGTGCCAGATAACCCCACCTTGAATCCATTTATCCAACCATATTCAATTCGAGACCCGTTCAATGGACACAATTTTTGCTAAAATCCCCATTGTTATCATTGCTCATGTTTAAATCCCCATGTTTCATAGTTAAATCATGTTAAATCCAATTCTTCACACTGGAAACAAATGTTTTTGCACATCCCCATCGCAGCCCACAGATCTCCTCCTGCAGCCCGCAGCCTACGCTTCACCGTACCGGTCCGAGGTGCGGCTCGAAGCCTTAAGGCAAGAGCAGAACGGAAAGAGCGAAGTGCCTTGATTTTTGATGGAGATTTAGTGGTGATTTTTCCATCGGGATATCATGGAGATATGATGGGACAATCCCAGCACATCATATCATTGGGATTCATTGGGACATGTTGTAATGCAAATATCATCGGGATAAAATGGAAGTATAGTGGAAATATATTTAGAAATGGGGATGTGAATGGGACATATTTCTGTAACCAACAGGATGGTACTTGCATTCGGGGGTGTCTGAAAATTGTGTGTGCCATAGTATATCTACAGAAGATCATTTAGAAGATGATGATATTATAAAACCATTGGATTTGAGGTCGCCTATTTTCTGACAATCATTCACGATGCATTACAGGCACAATTTGGATGTTCTGTTGGGATCTGAAATTACCTGGATCGGGGTGATCCATAGCAGCCGGCATCATGATCCCCGAACGCAGTGCGTGACTTAGGAATTCTATGCGAAAAACGTCCGCACTGAACCATTGGCCCCTTGGCGATGGGAAACCCAGGTATCGAGCCAATCTCTATTGGAAGTGGGGCCACGGGATAGCCCAATCGAATTGGTTCCAAATATTAAGGACAGTTTGTTGCGATTCCCAAAAGGGCTGGTAAAACATATTCTGAAGGTGGCATATCCCACTATATTCCATCTCCAGCATATCCCCATTGTGGTTCGTTTCATCCCCTAGTTTCTATCGCTTACCCTAACATGACTACGAACAATGGCCCGTTTGGTTCGGTCATTCCTATCCAACATGGTTTGAAACCAAAACGCGGCAGATCATACAACTCTCGAGGATCAATCGACAGAACATCCGATGGCCCATCCGCATCAGCAGAGGGTCCCGCCTAGAAATGGGACTAAGCAAGCGAGGAACCCTCCGATGGCCTCTGCACCAAGAAACTACTCGTGGTAGAGCTGAACTCTCCAAAGGCCCGTGAAAGGACAGAAAACCAATGAACAATGGTGCAATGAATCTAGTGGTGTAATGAGGATACAAATGGCAGGGAACCACTCGATCTGGACAAATGATGCGAACTATCCTGGTTGGTGAATTATTATGAGCTTTTGTAGTTCATCCATCCAGATGCAAATTGACTATCCTGTGGTTGGGAGAGAGCTAAAGAGCTACTGGTATCCACATTCCCTGGAAATTGATTACCAATAAAAACACACATATACTGTCAACTATTACATACTATTACCATTTTTTGCCATTATCAATTATCAATGATTACCAAGTAATCGCAATTATTGGCCCGTCACCCTCTGGCAATTTGACATAGCGATGGAAAATCTTCATTTTAAGTTGGGTAAATCATCGAACAGAATGGGTAATGTTCTATAGCAAACTGTTAAACCACCCCTACAGTACTATATAGCAACTCTAGATTAGCAATTCCTAGCCATCAAATAAGCTCACTAGTATCATTGTTTGTTGGTAATCCACTATTATTTCCCAAGAAAGACATAGCATTTTTTTGGGGCCATAATTATCTTAACCCTTTGTTTATACTGTTGACGGTCATTTCCGATATCTTTTTATGGGAAAACCCCTAGAATTCCCATGAAAATGGGGACTTAACAATAATAGGTTGATCATTTTTTGAACGATTTCACCATTTATAGCTCATGATACACCATTTCACCATAACTATCTTTCACCATGGGATTAATTAATAAAGCAGAGTAGATGGTTAGTTGTAGTATAATATATAAAAAAATATATGTAGATACAGTATATATATATACGTATATATATATATATATACGTATATATATATATATACATATTGTATAAACCAACCTATTCCCATGAATATCTCATAGTAATAGTTGATCATTCAAATGCTATTGACTTTTGGTTCTTCAGACACTGCTAGTACTTTGGTATTAGTTGAGTATTCAAATCAAATACTAGTTGGTTAAATCCCAAATAATGACTTAACAACAATAGGTTCACAACATTCGAGACCTATTTGAACTGTTTCACCATTAATTATCTTGGAATATCCCATGACATGTTCATTTTTTTAAACATTTTCCGTTGTTTTTTTCCATATTTCCCCCGATTTTTTCGTAATTTTTCACTGGTGAAACTCGGGGCACCAGGCGCCCAACTTGGACGTGGTGGACTGCCCGGGCCTGGTGGCCGCTGCGGCCAAGGGCCGCCCCGAGAACGTGGCGGCGCAGACGGCGCAGCTGGTGAGGCGATTTGTCGTCGACGGATGGTGCCCAGGGGGTCCCAGGAATTTCCCGGTTTTGGTGGTGAAACTGGTGCGAAATCCGCAGTTGATCTGGAAATATCTGGAAGATCTATGAGTTTTTGAGGTGTTATAATGGTTACTTGGATGTGTTTCCCAGGTATCCTCAGGTATAACCACAGGAAACAGACCAGTTATATGTGGAATGTTTCACGTTTTGGGATTCCTTGATCCGTTGCGCCTAGCAGGTGAAGTTTCCAGCTAGATTCACGAGTGAATCTCCCTTTTGGTTGCGAAAGAACCCCTAGGTTTGGTGGTTTTCTGCTTCCACTGCCGATAAGATCCCTAATTTTTGTTGCTTAGTGTGGTTTTGAAAACGATTTTATATAATCCACATTTTTGCTTAACTGGTAAAAGCCACCATCGCCAGCATCGACGTTCGATTCCCAGGAGCTACGCCAAGAAACATCGCTCCTCCGCCCTCTTTGTGGTGGCCGTGAAGGTGGAACCTGGCAGACCTCATGACTACAGTAGGGTAGGGGTTCAGCATGGGTTAGTAAATGAAATTCCCAGTATGCACCTTAAGCATAAATAGCTGATAACCCAATAGTTCCGCAACCCGCAGGTCAAGGGGACAACTGTGATTGCATGTTGCCGTGTGGGTCAAGGGGCCCTTTGAGCCTATGCAGGCTAAGGTCTTCGTGCGTTGTGAGATGGAAAACTGGTGAAGCGTTTGCCGCTTGTTCGTTTGTGGGATTCAGTTGGTAACTGCATCCATTTGCACTCCCGCCTCCACATGGTAGCGGAGCCGTGTCTCCGATAAGGGGCCGGCTACCGTGACAGGCGATTGCAATCATTGCCTCTAACTGGGAACATTGTTTCCTTTCTGGTGAGGACACAAGTCCTAAGGTGAGACCATATTGGTCTGATTGGTGGAGATGGCACTTGATCAGAGAGATGCCTTCAAGGATCTGCAATTCGATGGAAGACCATCAGGCTACAGGAGGACAAACATGCCCACCTAGCTGGACCACGTTTACTGGGTAAGCTTTCTGGAGAAGCATGGAGAGCGACAGAGCACCTGAATATCAGCGAGCTGAGAAAAGCCGATGGTTGGTTATCGGTAATCAAAGCCTTGGATACACATTACCGATTCCTTCCAGAGACTGAATTGCACGAGGCCATTGAAGAATTTTTGTTTCTGCTCAAGCGCAGGCCCCATGAGGGTGCCACATCTTTTTCCTCACGTTTCAAAATCCACTTGAACCGTGTACAAAGTTTGATAGCTCAGGAACATGACAGTACCCGAAAGAAACGTCGGAAACGTGCCGGGAAGTCTTCTAGACCCCCCATCTGATGTTAGCAGCCTGGAAGAGACTGATCCAAATGAGGAGCAACAGCCGTCCAAGCCGTCTTCTCACAAGACTGCATCAGCTGCCGGTGGTGAGCAACCGGAATTTGATCCGTTTGGTGACACCCCTGGAAGTGGTCAGGAAGAGGCACCTCTGTCAGTTCCTGAGAAACCGGATACCCGCAGTTGCAGCTCGCAGTCAATTTCAGTGGACAGAGGCGATTGATGATAGACTACGCAATAGCCCGTGAGACCATGACCAACCAAAACGTAATGAATTTCTGGGTGAATAACTTGTGTACGGCCGCTGATATCCTCACCGAACTGAAAGGAGACTCGCGACCACTGTTTGAGATTCTGGAAGATGGAACATTCCAGATAATAGTCTGCACTGAGTCCGGACGGAAGGAGACAGCCAAAAAAGAGCCAGCTGACCGTTAAGCCACCATGATGTGGTCCAAGCCACTTGCATGCCAATCGTTAGGTATAAAGATGCTTGATGATAAGTTTTTCCCACAGTCCATGGTGCATTTGATCACTCACAAATGTGATAATCAGGCACCATAATCCAATCATTAATAGATGTACAGTTTAGTTCTGAAGCCAATCAACAGTCCAGCCGCACTGAGTTATCGTCCTGCCTGGAACATAAGTCTCGCAAAACAGTGAAGCCGTTCGCATCAACGCAGGAAGTGACCTTTTTCCAACTTAGTGATCCCCGGCTGACCATGAGCTCCAGCAAGATGTCGCGCACCGATGCTCCTGAGACCTTCAGTGATGTGGCGCTGACGTCGCCTGAGATTTCCCATGCCTCGGGATTGCTGCTGCGAGCCTCCAAGCATGGCCGGCTCTACTTGATCGAGGAGACCCTCAAGAATGCCCCGCATGTCAAGCAGTTCCTGGTGTCCACAAGGAACACACTTGCCGCTGCCGCCACTGGTGCCGGAAAGGGATACTGTGCATTCCGGACTGACTGATGCCAGCAAGCGCCGTTTCCCTGATGATGACAACCAGTCTTGGGAGAACGTGTAATGCAGTGCAGCTTCGGTGGACCAGGCGATCTTTGTTGCCAACATGCCAGAGCATGTGCCGGTGCCACCAGCCAGCAAGGATGGATCGATCCAGTGCTCCGTGTGATGATGGAGGCCATGGAAGACAAGAAGATTCCATTGCCTGATGGTGTGATCGATCTGATGACATGGGGACGCATGATCTGCGAGACCGACAAGTACAAGGATGCTGAGCTGAGCTACTTTGAGCTCGTTGCCATGGCCAAGACCGATGCCGATGTCCATAGCTACCTGAACTTCCTGTTGAAGCGATATGGATTGAAGCCTGGCCAAGCCAAGCATGAGAAGCACACAGCCGGCCGAGACCTTGCACAGTTCTTGCAGCGCTATGGATGGTGCGGAGACAACTCCGACTGCACTTCCCAGCGACGTTTCAAGTAGAAGGGTTGAGCCTAAGAAGCCTGCTACAGGCACCAATGCCATATAACCTTGAGCACCCGGCAAGAGGGCGTGAAATTCCCAGTATGCACCTTAACCATAAATAGCTGATAACCCAATAGCTCTGCAACCAGCAGGTCAAGGGGATTTGTGGGATTCAGTTGGTAACTACATCCATTTGCACTCCCGCTTCCACAGTAAACCACCCGGTTACGCGTGGGATTTCAAGATTCATAGGAATACATAATATATATAGGAATATATAGGAATATAAAGGGATTGTCATGGCTGGGTTGCACGATGGATGATTCTTACGCATTTTGGTAATAGTATTATATCCAGCTGGGACTTGTTTTTTTTGCAGGGTATCTGAGATAAATCCCTTGGCGGATCTAGTTATTTTGGGATTCCCAAAAAGTTAGAACTCATGGAAACTCAATAATTGGTATTTGTATTGGGACAACGAATGACAATGATATATCAGTTCCCTTCTGGAAATGGCAAATTTGGGATTGTAGAGGAAGTACCCCAAAATGATCCAATATAGGTTTCTTTGAAGTCTGGTAGTTATTGTAATTTACCCAGACTTTTTCATCGGTGGGACCTTCCCACACATGGGAGATTCAACCCACCTCAATCAGGAACAGAATCTTAGAAAAACTATTGCACCCTCTGGAAATCTAGCATGGCTATGGAAAACCCGGCATTTTTAGTAGGTAACGTGTCTACATCGCCATGGCTTCGCTATGTTGGATGAAACCAGCGGACCGCTGCGTGTTTGACCAAACGTTTAAACATCGGTGTTTTGAACATATCACATTTGTTTGCCTTCATGGACTCTTCTAAGTTTATTAAAAATTGAAACCAACTCAATTTGTCCATGTTCGTCCAAGCAAATCGCTGAAATGTAAGATTTCCGCAGGGTGGTCAACTTGATATGGTCTGCGGTTCCGAACTACTGTTGTACATCGCAGAACATGGATGAAAATGGGATCAGTAATCCCCGGCCATATTTCTATCCAACTCTTGACGACAATCATCAGAGCATCACAGCATCACCAAAAGTTTGAAACCATTGTTGGTGCCCCCGAGTTATAAGTTGCTTTATCACCGCATGTCGTTCGATATATATATATATATAATATATATATACATATAGATATATACTATAAAGATCCATAAACCTTTGTTTACCCCGGTGTTTCCAAAGAATTTTAGCACTTAAATTACAGATTTATATGGACATTTTAATATCAAACTGTAGATATTACATGATATTACTGTAGATTATATTATATATATTTTTTTTTTTTTTGTAAATTTACCCCAGTGTTAATATAAGTTTTATCAAAAACTTCCTCCAATCATTTCACAAGCTTCTCCGCATGTCCAGGCCTCGGAGCAGCCCAACAACTCCCTAGCTATGCGGCTGGTCCAGGAGGTGGAAGTCGCTTAGGTTTTTGAATGGGGATACACCCAGGACCCAAGAACTCCTAAGTGGTTTATTGTGGTTTATTATGGTTGATGATGGTTTATGGTTGTGCTTTGTGATGTTTTTTGTTTATGATCACCACTCGAAGAACGGTTTCAATCAACATCAAAAACGTGACTCCCCATTTGGACAAGTAGCAATACATACTTACAGTAGTCCAAACAGTTCCAAACATTTTTGGGCAGATCATTTTTGGTAGATGTTTGTAGCTGGTAATTGATCCCAACATATATATATAAGACACACACACATATATATATATACACATAATCTTTGTAGATGTTTGCCCCAAAATGACCAACCTGTTGGATCCTGGCAGGTGGGACTGGAAAGCTGCGCCCTGGGCGTCCTGACCATGACCGACGTGTTGACTGGAGCTGCTGAGCTGCAAAGCTGTCCCCATGAATGGAGGTTTCAATACGAAAAGGACCGAAGAACATGGAGGAAAATTGGGAATATCATGGAATAGAACCATGATGGGATGTGAATGGAATCTTAATGGGCGTATAATTGGAGAACAATGAGGAGATTGCCGTTCATCAAACGTAGCCATGGGAAATCCCCGAAGTAAATGGAGGTTTAGTTCGCTGGAAAATCATCGAGCACTTTTTTGGTTCACCTTGGGGAAGCCAAGTGGGGTTTTTGGAAGTGATTTTTCAGATTTTTTCAGCAGCAAATTGACAGAGTTTGTGGATACCACGGGATTAAACACCAAAGAAATCATTCGGATGTGACACCAAAGATGGTTCCTCTGACAGATTCAGGGATGATCCAGTGGTGTTTTTGGCTTCAAAAAGTAGTTGCTATCCACCAGATCCATAGGCATTTGTTCATGATATCCTAAGCATGATCTCCTAAGTTATCAGTTTCTGTCCTAAGCATGATATCATATGACATCCCATACAGTATTCGGGGCAAACAGATCCATTTAGATCCGTCAGCCTGAAAAACCCTCGAGATCCTTCGAGTCTCCAGGCGTCTCATGGACTGAGGATCTGAACGACGGGAAGACTCAGTTGCATTCCACCTTCTTGAAACATCATGGGCCACGACTCTTGCAGTTCCTTGGGTCAATTGAGCACTGTTGAGCTAGATGGTCAATTGAAACACAGTGGTCAAAATCCTCTAAAGCCACCATAAATTCTCGTACGTACCACGCCACATGTTCGTTCTTTTGGGTTCATAACCCTGGGTAGTCACAATATATATATATATACATACGCACACACATATATATATATATATACGTAGTTCTACATATGAATAGAATTTGAATAGGTCTAGAATCTAGATGGTACAGTTGATGGGCTGTTTTTGCCCCTGCATAGGCTTTTGCGAGCATCTTCTGATCAGGGAGGGGGAGTTCAACTATCTCTGGGCTACACCTTGACAGCTCTGAATGATGCGCCTCAGCAGCACGGTGCAAGATGCATTTGAGATGCCGGAGAATCCTGAACATCTTGGGTACCATCTGGTAAGCGAAGCTGGCTGTGGACATCTTTTCAATAGATAGATAGACTATCTACGAACATGAATCATGGATGATCTGGTTTGCATTGCTTAATTGCCACAGGTTAACCTCCGACCTCTTGTTGCAGAATACTGGTGGTGCGGGATCAGAAGGGATGCGAAGGGCATTTGTGACCAATTGTCTTGGTGGACAGACTGCACGCACTTCAAATTGAATTCTGAAGTGCGCATCAACACCCTTTATGAACATGCCATCAGTTCTCATATGAAAGGGGCCCAGCAACAAACCCGACGAGGAAGTTTATACAAACGTATGACTTCTTACTTCTTACCAGTAGGTGCTCTGTGTTTTCGTGTGTGTTTTCATGCCGTCGGCGCAAAGAAGCGCAAGGGTAGGGGCAAGATCCATTGCTGCATTGTGATGCATTTTGCAGCTCAAAGGCCGGTGCGTTTACCCACATTTCTTCTCAAAGAATCTTCCTGGCAGCATGCGCTTGATGAGAAGCACACGTCCTTTTTGCTTGGAAAAAGCTTTGCAGGAATCACCCTCTTGAATAGAAATGTGTGCGTGCAAGCAAGCGCAAGGGTGAGCGCAACGCTGTTTTACGAACACCCCCGCGACGAGGTTTTTGTGCAGTATATTTGTAAATACAGACACACATATACACACTGACTATACACATACTTCTGTAAACATGTAGATGTTGAGCTTCTTCCTCAAACTGCAGTGAACTGCAATGAAGAGTTGCTAGTTAGACCCAGCATCACGAGTTTGGACCTGACCTCCATGGGCCCAGGTGTGTGAAGATCGAGGATGGCTCAGTTGCCTGGCGGCCATTTCCGACTTGGGAAGTGTGGCCCGCCCCCCTTTTTTTGAAATATAGCACCCCCCCAAAGAAGAAGAAGAACTTTGCAAATTTCAAACAAAATGATGGTGAAGTGTTTTCTTATGTTTTCTTTTTTTGGGGATTTTCTATGCTGCTTCTTGGCTTATGTTCAACGCTGGATATCTTCACCATCAACGCCATCAACGGCCATCAAATCCAGCGACTAGGCCAGTTGTTGAACCAACGGTGCCCATCATACTTTGACCCAAAATCACAGCTTTCTCTAAATATATATATATGTCACATCTATATGATTTAGTGGATGAACTCCGGTAACCTATTTATCTAAATTGATTCCACCAAGAAAACCCTTTCTATTTTACTAATAGACTTCATTAAATCATCCGTTTCTTCGTAAATTGACCGCAATAGTAAAAACATCCTATATATATATATAGTTCCAAATTTATACACAATGTATATATATATATATAATTATATATATATACATTTATTCACCCCATGTGCATGTTTTATGGCCCTAGTATCTTCTTCGGCCCTAGTTGAGGTTTATCGCGTGTGGACGCCATGGCCCAATGGGAGCAACGCTACTTCCAGCAGTTGGCCAAGCAGTGGGCGATCGCCGAGGATGCGGAGGTTTCAATGGGGTAATGTCAACCCGGGATTAATACACCATAGTCTAATAGTGGTTATATAATAGTGGTGAATAGTGGTTAATAGTTGTTAATAAACCATAGTTTATGAATTGGGGGGTACTTCCCCAATAGTCATTTCATCTGATACTTAAATGATACCCCCCCAGTGAAACAGCCTAAGGGTTTATTCATCCAGGGTTGACATTACCCCAATAGCTGGATGGTTTATTTCATGGAACAGCAAAAGCACTTATTACCCGCTTCGCAACTGGTATGCACATCCAATGATATAATAATATATATATATATAATGATTAATTCTGGTGAAATATGGATGATTTGGGGGTATAATTATGGGTAGCCCCAGGAAAGCCTCAACTCATAAGTGATGAGTTCCAGTGGTGAGTTCATATTCCATTGGTGGGATGACCATAAAGATCCCTCAGCCATGAACTCCACGTAACTTGACCATGGCACAGAGTCAAGCCTCTCGGTATTCCTTCAAGCGAAAATCGGAAAATCGGAAGGGACTGCTGGATTTTAAGTAAGAAGCCTGGTTTGCCGTAGATGATTCGGTGAACCAATCCATTGATATACGAACTGGGGTATACCAGTATCCAACATATATGACTGATCATCAAACGGAGGTATAGGATAGGGCTTGTCTGACAAATGTAGGAAAAGCATGGACAACCACTAAATTGCAGTGCTCAAATGATCAAAGTTCCCAAGAGAATTGTCATTTGGGCGGTATACTATTTCTGGACACTCAGACGAAGGAGAAATGGTTAGAACTTGTTTGCAATTGAACATGGTTAGGTGGGATTTGAAGCAACAACTTCTTTTCAAAAGTGGAATTAAAGTTTTGTTCGAAGCAAGTTTTTTTTCGTTTTAGGAGATAGGGATGAAACAAACTACTAAGTCATTGTTCCTGCTCTCTTGCTGTAGGGTGAAATGACCCAGGTTTGGACGCTGATTTCCCTCGAACTGACGGCTATTGCAGGCTTCCATATGAAATTTCAGGGATGTACTTGGAGAACACCAGGGAAATTGCCCCATCTTGGAGTGTCATTTATCCACGATTTCCATCGATTTCCGGTGTTCTTCCTACAAGCAACATGCATGGTGCAAATTCAAGGACGGGCCTGTTTAACGTGAAAGCAAGCAACTTCGCCTATGCAACACATTCCAAAACTGATTGCGGGTTGACGCGCGTTGCAAGCACACTTTGTTTAAGAAACACTATATAATAATAAATAAGCATTCATAAGATCTCATAAGCCTTCTGTCAGAAGCCCTGAATTGGTGGTTATTGGTGCTCAATACATCCTTAAAACAAGATGGAAGCCACGAACCCGAATGTATTCACGTTCTTGGACTACCACACTCCACACTTTACGCTCCACACTCCACACTTTACACTACACTTTACACTACACTTCACACTCTACACTCCACACTCCACACTCTACACTCCACACTCCGCACTCCACCACACTCTACACTTTACACACTCCTCACTCCACACTTTCCACTCCGCACTTTCCACTCCACACTCCACACTCTACACTGTACACTCCACACTCTACACTTTACACTCGACACTTTACACTCTACACTCTACACTCCACACTGAGAATTTGCACAGGTCTTGCGTTTTAACTGGTGGCTTGTGTTTTATGGATTGGGCTCCCCCAAATAGGCACCAAACTCTGCATTTTGGACCAAAGAGAAACCATGCCATTCTCAT
>Ga0126342_10017581_pt1 | contig 12352 bp, 14 predicted proteins | sample Cyp1metagenome_FD_92528 | JGI IMG/M metagenome (GOLD analysis project Ga0126342, IMG submission 92528) | Coral microbial communities from Lord Howe Island, Old Settlement Bay, Australia - Cyphastrea 1 metagenome | ecosystem: Host-associated > Invertebrates > Cnidaria > Coral ... | reverse complement strand
GTTGATGGTTGATGGTTGGTGGTTGATGCTTGAAAATTGATGGTTGATGGTTGATGATTGATGGTTGGTGCTTGGTGCTTGGTAATTGATGGTTGATGGTTGGTGGTTGGTGGTTGATGGTTGGTGGTTGGTGGTTGCTGAATGATGACTGATGGTTGGTGGCTGGTGGTTGATGGTTGGTGGTTGCTGAATGATGACTGATGGTTGGTGGCTGGTGGTTGGTGGTTGGTGGTTGATGGTTGATGATTGGTGTTGGTGGTTGGTGGTTGGTGGTTGATGGTTGATGGTTGATGGTTGATGGTTGGTGGATGGTTGGTGGTTGGTGGTTGATGCTTGATAATTGATGGCTGATGGTTGATGATTGATGGTTGGTGGTTGGTGCTTGGTAATTGATGGTTGATGGTTGATGGTTGATGGTTTGTGGTTGATGGTTGATGGTTGGTGGTTGATGGTTGATGGTTGGTGGTTGATGGTTGATGGTAGATGGTTGGTGGCTGGTGGTTGATGGTAAAAGGTTGGTGGTTGATGGTTGGTGGTTGATGGTTGATGATTGGTGGTTTGTGGTTGATGGTTGATGGTTGATGACTGATGGTTGATGGTTGGTGGTTGGTGGTTGATGGTTGGTGGATGGTTGATGGTTGGTGGTTGGTGGTTGATGATTGATGGTTGAAGGTTGGTGGTTGATGGTTGGTGGCTGGTGGTTGGTGATTCATGGTTCATGGTTCATGGTGGATAGTTGATGGTTGATGGTTGATGGTTGATGTTGTTGATGATGATGATGATGGTGGTGGTGATGATGGTGATGCTGCTGATGATGATGGTGCTGCTGCTGCTGATGATGATGATGATTATTATGATGATGATGAGTAAGGTAATGTCACAGGTGAACATAGCAGTCAAACTCCACAGACATGAACTGGTTGCATGTCCAGCCTCAACCCTATTAGATTTGAATCTTTGCTTTCCCTATCTGTCCCTCCATTTTTGCTACTCATTGAAGGATATCAAAGATTTCTTCAAACATCGCTAAGAAGAACCCATTCATCAACCCATTTATCTACCATGATCATTTGGCTATTTTCGTCAAAACCCTGGCAAACGGATGATATGATGATACCGTAGAATAACTGGGATTTATGGATGATTCCCCCAGTCATATGGTAACTTCATAGGTCTTTGTCTATCCCCAGTCATGCCAACCTCTCTCCCTTTTGCCGTCCCTAGCATCCCTACCATGTGGGGGCCCCCGTTCGATAAATAGGTGAACATGCAGTTCACCCCATAACTATCAGATTTTATGGTAGAATATGGTATATGCTAGATATAACTATGGTATTCGTTGGGTTTATAAAACCAACAAACACTGGTTGGTGGTTTCAACCCCTCTGAAAAATATGAGTTTGTCAGTTGGGATGATGAAATTCCAAATATACAGTATATATATAAATATGTATATATATATACATATATGGAAAAATAAAATTCCATGGTTCCAGTCACCACCAACCAGAACATATATAAACATCACGTTTGGGGGCCCCAGCTGACGTACAAAACCCTGTCCCATGGCACAGTTGGCAACTGGCACATCTCATGGCCAACCCATGGCCTGCCAATCTCACACGATCACCATCCTTCAGGCCATGGCTCCTGGAAAGTGGACGATAATTTGGCCATCCCTAACCAAGCATTTCATGGGTTAACTACTCTTTATAGCAAATAGATATATAATATAATATATATATATATAGCACATATATATATATATATGTAAATATACTGTATATAGTGGAGGGTTATTATAGTAGTGATTGGATTATTCTTGTGGGTGATCCTCGTGGTTTTCCCAAGCACTTTTTGGGAATCCACCAGCTCGATGTGGTAGCCAAAGCTCCATGATCTCTTCAAACTCGCCAATGTACCCTCTGGTAAACATATTAAAAACCATAGGAAAATGGTGATTTAATGAAGGTTTATGGTGGTTTAATGGAATTTAATGGGATTTACCCTCTGGTAAACTAACATAACTATGGAAAATCGCCATGTTGAATAGGTAAATCAACCAAAAAGGTGGTATTTTCATGTATTTTCCATAGCTGTGTTAAATTACCAGAGGGTAGTGTGGCTACAATTCTAGCCCATAAACACTGGTTGGTGGTTCACCTACCCCTCTGAAAAATATGATTTGGTCAGTTGGGGTTACTATTCCGAGTATATGGAAAAATAAAATTCATGTTCCAAACCACCAACCAGTCTTCAAACTCGCCAATGTAGTGTGGCTACAATTCTAGCCCATAGGTTCCATGTCCGGTATATTTACCTACATTTGGGTGATTTTTACGGGCAAATGTTGCTAAATATTCCAGCACCATGGAGAATATGGGTAGGGAACACCAATTTATGTTCATCTGTTTCTTATTCTTTTGGGATTCCACGCTGGAATCAACGGATCGATTGAAGGGATACGATTTTCAAATCTATGGAACTCCATTATTTCCTCACGGTCTCGTCTCTTAGGGGGTTTTCTGGTTCAAGTTCCGACCCCAATATTAGGATGGAAACAACAGTTTTTGCAGGAAAACCCAACCGAGTTGTGTAAGTCGGTTGGGGATGGATTGTGGTCATCCAACTGGTTCGATATTTCCCAGATATCCCCAGATAAGATCCCAGTTGACCTAGTTAGTTACAAATCAAGTTCCCTGGCGCCGTTGTGAAGATTAGTCACCTTTATGCTAACCCATATTAGCTCACCATGGTGCTGGAATACCAACAAAACTGCCCAAAAGTCCAAAATCACCCAGTTTTGTAGGTTTCTTTTATACCAGCACCATTGTGCGCTAATCTGGACAATGATTTCATGGGACAGTGATGCTGGAAGGGACTTTCCATTGGACCTAAGTACTTACTGGTGCGTTTTACGCAGGGAATGAGGGAATGATCCTAATAATCACTAGTAATAATCATCCCAGAAACCCCCATTCCCATCCATTCCCTACGTAAAACGCACCAGTAAGAGTAGTAGTTTAGTTCTTCTTTTAGTTTGACGGCATCCCAAGTTTCCGTGGCAAGATAGCAACTCCACTACCATCCTGGACAGCTTGGCATCGCAGTTGGGTGTTACTGACAGCTTTTGAAGACCCATGTGCTGGTCAATTGGGGATCATCATGTTATTTTTTTTGAAGCACCAAAAAAGGAATACTGTCATATTATTGTATAAACCACAAAAAGCATATAGACATACATATATATACATATATATATATATATATATCATATAGATATATCATATAGATATATCATATATTCATATCATAATATATATATATATATATATGTTTGTCTGAACATGGGGCTATACCTCCACTTATTTGGAACACGAGGCTATACCTCCACTTATTTGGAACACAACATATTGACACATATAAACAATGAATTTTTGGGGTCCCCTGTGTTCAAACAAACCCATATGGTGTTTAAATCAAATATCTCTCTCTCTCTATATATATACGTTGTAGAAATATAATCGAGTTTTTGAAATACCTGTTTCTTGGATAAACACCCCCAAGATCATATGTCTTATCTGATTTGAGGGTAGATTGGCTAAAAATGACTCATTTACCACTCAAAAGTGGCTATCATTGGCCTATCACCGAGCTGCAGCAAGCCTGTTCTTTTTATTGATGAACATCCAACCCTCCATTTATAGTAGCAATCATTGGATTTCCCACAGGATGGTGCCGCCCACTTATAGATGTTAAAGTTGGTTTATAAACCCCATGAATACTAGTTCGTTCTATCTAGCATAAACCATAGTTAATTCAGCCACTTCTGTACGGCAACTAGAACGCGAGCTCGGGGGCCCCATCCTGCAACATCTTAGTAAGTGGTTTAGTTCACCCCTAAGTGGATGAACCCTCTTATCCCATGTAATTAAATAGTTAAATCCCAGATATAAGGGGATTAACCCATATTTTCTCAAGTAAATATCTGGATTTCCTTGGATTTCCAATCTTTTCCGCTGATTCTCCCCCATCGTTTTTTATAGGTTTTTTTTGTGGTTCATCGGCACCTGTCGAAGGAGATTTCCGTTCCCATGCTGGACCACACCTGGCTGGGGGTTTCCTAAAATTGAGATACCCCTTTATCGCGGGATGGCTTATTTTATGGAAAAAAGAGACTTCCACCATTTTAGGAAACCTCAATATATATATATATACTATAGATGTTGGTGATCATTAAATATACCACTAAAGATTTAAGAATGAATAGCGACAATGATATATATGTATATATTCATGTTGGTCAACTGTGTAGTTAAAAATGTACATAATCTAGATTTGTAAAGATGTACATAAATATGGCCAATCATCCACATAAGTAACTATATATGTACTAAACAAATCCCATGATCATATATCTAAGATGTGTATTGGGTTCCCTAATAGGGATGGTGAAACGGATGATAAACTATTCAGAAGGATGGTTTATTATTGGGTTACCACTACCAATCTAAGATGATCAAAATTATGTACATTACACATGATATGTATATATATATGTATGTATACATATGTTATGTATGTATATACATATATAAATGTAAATATATTTAAATATGTATCTACCCCACACCAAGCGTCTTACTTCCCTTCTGGCTGGTGAAGAACTCAATTTTTTGTTGCTTCAACCAGCACTCTTGATGGTCATCTCTCCATCTGGGGACCTGCTACCCGAAAGGGGCATTGACCCTTTTTCAATCAAACATTAGTGGGGAATAATGAACATATGTAATCAATATGTAAGCCATGTTTCTGGCGTATGTCCAATTGGGAATGTAAATATATGTAAATATATGTACATACATATATATGTATATAAATGAAGGTTTCTTAAATATATCTATATAAATGAAGGTTTCCTTAAATGGGGGTACCCCTGTATCGCTGGATGGTTTATTTCATGGAACATCCCAAACAAAAATGGATGAGAACTGGGGGTAGCCATTCAGACATTCCAAGGTCCAACTCCCACCAAATGCTGAACCAGTGTCCAGTATCCACCAATTGGTTAAAAAGGTTTCATCTCCAGTTTTCGATTCTGCTTGATTACAAAAAGCGAAAAAATGTGACAGGTCTTAATGGATCATTTCTTCATCCATCTTTTGACAGTAGTTTCTCCATGATGTCCTCAATAACCTCCCGTGAAATCGATAGTTCGAATGGTATGTTACCAACTTTTAACTGTAGCTGGGTATGTACATATGCACCCTTTTGAACATATACCGTCATATGCACGCTGCACCCTATGCCAAGTGAAGATATGATGTGCCACCATAACATATACCCTCTGGTAAACTAACGTAACCATGGAAAAACACAATTTTATAGCTGGGAAAAGCCACTATTTCTATGGCCATTTTCAATTGCTTTTTGTATGTTTACCAGGCCGGGTATATGTAATGTGGCAGACCCGACATGTTGGACCATCCCTAATACCACCATTTTTCTGGGTGGTAACCACCTTGCCAAGTTATACTGATTGATATCCCTGTGGCTGACAATTAGAATCCAAAAAATATATGAGCTATATATATAATTATAATTAATTATACATATTGACCAATCAACCAGGCTATGTTTAAAAACTGACATTAGGTATACCAATAGGTATACCATTAGGTATACATTTGATAACTAACATATATATATATACACCCAAGACATTAGGTATACACTAATGCTAACCCATTTGGTATACCTATTAACCCATCAACCCATCATATATTAACATATATAATACATTAGGTATACATATATATATATACATACCCAATAATAAATTAGGTATACATCTATATAAAATGCCCAAGATTGGGTATACCATTAGATATACACTAGATAACTCACATATATATATATATATATACACATGCCTGTTGACCTATTAACCTATACATATATAACACCTTTATAACTAACCCAGTTGGTATACCTATTAACCCATGTATATATATATATTTAGATACCCAATGGATCCAACCAACCATGGCAACCCAAGCATAGCCAAGTGTCCATGTCCGTAGGTCGTGCGCCCGAGGTGTCCCTTGTGTGCAGAATCGCTGGGTCGATCTCAGCAGCGCGGAAGGATGGTGCTATAATAAATTTAGTATACAATCAGTGATCTAAATATATTTAGTATATCAATCAATAGTACAATCTAGATGTAGTATCTATAGATATATATAATAAATTTGGATAGTGATCACATATCCAACATAGAGATACATAATAGTGATGCATAGATTTAGATCTTATCCATGTATCATATCTATATATACTGTACATCACTACAATCAGAAATTATGATAGTGATGTACATTTTAAATATATATATATGCAACAATTGCTTTAATTTGTGATTGTATTGTGATTGTCTGTTAAAACAATTGCAGCGATTCTTGGTAAATCCTGGGAACTCCCATGTTCACGTGGTTTGGGGGATCATCTGGACAGGAAATCAACGGAGATTGGAAATACTGAAAGCTAAAATTACAGGAACCATCATCATCATCAACTATAAATATAATATATATATAATATAATATATATATAATATACAATATATATATAATAATAATATATATATAGTGTATGTATGTATGTATGTATGTATATATATATATATTCATTTGGTATATATAGATATGTATTTGCAGATGTACACATTTACCTGTAAACAATATACGTACATAGATATGCAAATATATAGATCTAAGTGTATATGTGTGTTGTACACCTGGGTTGATCATTGTGTATCCAGATAGATGGATAGGTGCATACATAGATAAAGAGGTGTTCCGATTTTCGTAGTGACACAGAGGTGTTCAAAGGTAGGTATTCGCTTTGACAAATCAAAAGCTACCCTCTGGTAAACGTTTACATAACTATGGAACATCACCATTTTTAATGGGAAAATCAACTATAAATGACCATTTTCAATAGCTATGTTAAATTACCAGAGGGTAAAACATCCAAAAGAAGGGTGAGCTTGAGTTCAAACAATGATATGAGGAAGCGTTGGTATTTGCGGAAGGGCACGCCATCAGGAACCGCGCTCAGTGATCATTGCCATCTCTGGCATTCTGGATTCGCATCCGACATTGTAGGCTAGGATGTGTTGATAGATCGATCTGTTACAATTCTGATACTGTGTTCATAGATCCATGTGTATATTATTGTATATTATCCAATTAAGTTATTATATCATTACTATATTATATTGTTACTATATTATCCTATTATCCGATTTTATTATCCAAACCACCAACCAGCCATCTACACAAACCATCTGTGGGATCATTTTCTACCAACAATCACTAGAAACAGACATGGGGATGTCGCGAAGGTAGCACCATCAATTTCTATAGCTGGGGTGTGTCTGAGCATGGATGGATTTCCCCCGATTTCATTCTTAAACGGAAACTGAGCTTTTAGCATGTTTTAACCTGATTTAACCCTGATACAGTGCTTGATACAGCATGATTTAACATGTTCAGCTTATACTCAAGGGAAATATATTTACTTAGCACATGTTCATAAATTTCCGAGGTATGGATGGATGGTCATGGTAAGTCTTCACACCGTCATGTCAACCACATCCTGTCAACCACATCATGAATCTAGTTGCATGGAAGTGAACCAGTCCGGTAACGTCAGAGTTTGTGGGTGAAACCATGGAGGTTCGCACATTTTCAGAGGGACAGGGCCTGTGTTTCGCGGTTTCGCGCCTTGATCTGGGGAAGCTGCCGAAAAAAATTGAACGAGAGTGTACCGAGAGCTCGATGGAACACTTTTAGAAGATGAGATCTGTGGCGAGGGCTCTGTTTTGCAAAAACATGCTAAAGAAAAAAGAAATGAGCCGAGCAGACTAGCGCCGGATTTGTGCGCAGGAGATTTCTGATTCGATATGGGGTCGATTCGATGGTGCGTGTGTGCTATGCGAGATCGGCCGTGACAAAACGTCATGGGCACAGCTGCGCACAGGAACGCAGTGCAGATGCTGCGGCTCTCCTGCTATGCCAAGGCGGGGTAGCAGCTGGGGTTGCAAAACGCATCTTACTGGCGGCGCGAAGAGAAGAATTGGGCTGCCGAAGCTACAGAAGAGGCAGAAGCGAGTCAGAGAGGAAGTAGCCCAGATAAGAGGCTGCAAGGAGAAGAAGTAGCTGAGAGAAAAGGTGCCTCAGCGAAGAAGTGTCTCAGTGAAGAAGTTGCTCACTCATCCATTCGTTCGTTCCTTCGTTGATTCACTCATTCATTGTTCATTCATTCAATCATTCAATTCTTTGATTGATTCATTCAGTCAGTCAGTCATTCATTCAATCAGTCGCTCATTGCTTCTTTCATGTCATTTCATTGGCATCTCAACAACCATTTGCTCATTTGTTACTTATTGATGCACCTCACAACCTCAAAATTTCATTGTTTCTGAATCTCACCGACATTCCTATAGGCCGTTAATTTCTTATAGCCATCAGCATATTGTCTTTTTGTAAACTTCTGCCCGGGCACGGCCGGGCACTATCTGTTATTATAAGTTGTATGATACCATGACATACATGACATCATATTACCATAGAACATCATGGAACTATTAAACCTATATAAATATAGCTGTTGTAATATCATAAAAAAAAACATGGTTGCGGTATGTTGCTGCACTGCACAGCTCATCCACCTGAAAATTCGCCAGCAGTGGAAAGTCCGGAAACTAGATTATTCTTCAACTTTTTTCCATGAATCTTCCATGAAATATCACAATTAAATCATATTAAATCTCCATTAAACCCAGAAAAACCCTGACATATATCCCATAAAAATCACCATGAAATCACCATCAAACTACCAGACACCGGGTCCATTTTTTCCCAGGGCTTTATCTGAAACCATCGTCATCTCGCCATCTGTCACCGGGGTCACCGGCCGGCCCGTTGGCGTTGGCCGTGGGGCCCAGGTTTCCACAATCCTGCAGCCTTTGCCAATGGTGCTGGATTGGTGCTGGATTGGTGCTGGATTGGTGCTGGATTGGTGCTGGATTTTGCGATCCAAGAAGACAAAAAATGGGATGTGATGGGATTTTAATGAGATTTTAATGGGATTTTAATGAGATTTTAATGAGATTTTAATGGGATTTTACTGATATTTTAATGGGAATTTAATGGGATTTTAACGGGATTTGATTGGATATAACTAATTAATCAACAATATATAATATACTTGGTGGCTCATCCCACGGCTCGAAAATGGGTTACATAGTTCACCCAGGTTTTTTGCAAGGGATAAGTCGGGTTAATCCACTTATATCTGGGGTTATAACCCACTTACTAAGGGGGATGAGCCACCAACTAGATCAATCTATTATAATAATGATACAAAGCATAGATATAATGTAACATTACAGATGTAAATTTAATGTCTATTATGATTTTATAGATCCATCTATGATCATTAACCCTGCAAAAGTGGCTATAATTTACCTATGACTTGGAGTACAACATGATAATTCTTGGCACAATACATAACTCATCATAACTATATACTTGGATTTACTGAACAAGATTCCCAAAAAAGATTCCCCATAGATAGTGGATTTCCCTTTGGACAAACAATTAGCCAAATCGCAAATACATAATGAGGATAATGATCCTACGTAAGAAGTGGTAGTCAAATGGCATCACGGATCTCAACTCTTCTGGTGGACTTTGGCAGCTTACTCCGAATTGCCATGCTGCAAGGATTCCTTGGTAGACACTTGACTTTCTTCCTTAAGAAATCAAGCTTCGCCGGCTCATCTGAAGCTGCCACCAAAATCAAGAACTCCAAGTTGTAGTATTTGGACGGAAGTTTGTGCTGTTCGCCTTGAAACCCTTCCACAATCTTTTCCAACTGAGCAAGCATCCACACTGCCAGGAGCTCATCAAATTTCTTCATTTCAGCGGCCCATTCTGGCCCGTACGCAACATCTTGCAGCAACTGCGGAAATCCTGGCTGAGAGTTGGGGCCCCGTCAGCGTGAGAATTTGAAGGGAACATTTCACATCCTCAAATTCATTCAGTGTACCTGGGACACAAACTAGCAACCAAACTAGTTAACCATACTCAAACTAGTAAACCATACTTGAACAATTTTAAGACTTGGAATCAACATGAATCAATTCATGAAAACAGAGTCATTTGACCCATCTAGTTTACTTCAAAAACATTTTTTGTCAAAGTTTCGAAAGGGACAAAACAGCTTTGGCATCTTGCTCATGTTACTGGTTGGTGGTATACCTACCCCTCTGAAAAATATGAGTTCGTCAGTTGGGATGATGAAATTCCCAACTGAATGGAAAGTCATAAAATTCCATGGTTCCAAACCACCAACCAGAATCATATCAAATCTCCATGATTGTTGGTTAAATAGCCTTCATGTTCCAAACCACCAACCAGCTTTACAATGGTTTCAAACATTTTTATTTTCCATGATGTATGGGATAATCCTTCCCATTGACTTTCATATTTTCAAGATGGTTATAACTACCAACCAGATTACTACAAGTATCAATAGTAATAATAACACTATAACTATATATGTATATATTACTATCATTAGTGTTGGTTTCTATACTATGGAAATAATAATGGTACCTGTAAGTGAAAACTAACACTATATGTTATAATTAGTTGCCGAATTTCACTTCTTCAAGTTGTGGGCTTTGCCACCATGGTCAATCCACTGCAATGGTGCAATCTTTGGGAGCCTCGTTGCTCCCATTTCAGTGTACCCGCTGGTTATTTAACGGTAGGGAACTGGAAAATCACCACTTTTTTACAGGCAAATCATCATGTTATAATCATCTCTAAAAATGGGCCATGGCTACGGTATATGTTTTTGTACCCAAACTTTGATGCTTCATGCACCGTTGCACCAACAAACCAAGGGCCATAGGATGAGGACGATCAGAAGGCTCCCATGGGTTGGAAAGGGATGTCCAATCCCCATGTCTCCGCTTTCGGCATCTGATACTGCAAATTCACGAAAAATCCCATGGGCTTTTGATCTTTTTCTAGCCTCAAAATTCCATAACTATCTTATGCTAAGCTCTTAGATTTTTTTGTTGGCTCCCCATGCAAAATAGGGAATTGTTGAATATGGATATGGATACTCTTTTGTAAACTCGCCATTTGCTCTTTTGGAGAATCACCATGTTCAAACAAACGCGAAATCAACGAACTAAACAGGCCATGGCTTTCACAGCTATGCAACAAATAACCAAAGCTAATTCCCAAGAATATACATTGTTTATCCATGTTTGTTGCCTAAATTCAATGAACATCACCAGAAATCAACGAACTAAAAGGGGGCTTTCATGGCAAGCCGTGACCAGAGAATACCCTCACCGCGCTCACCACAAGGATCGAAATGATCGCTGGATCTGAGATGCCCCACTGCTGTGCCGTGCTCAGAATTAGAGCCTTGGTCAACACTGTTGATTCCCTCTGGTAATTTAACAGAAATGGCCCATAGAAATAGTTGATTTACCATGATTTACATATGAAAAATTGTAATTTATTACATAGCGCTACGGAAAATCACCATTGTTAATAGGAAAATCCACTATAAATGGGCCATTTTCCATAGCTATGTAAGAAATTACCAAAGGGTGTGATGATGATGATTATCCATTCAGGTGGTCCAGTAATCAATGAACACAAATTGCCAATGGATGGATTTTTTCACGGGTGACTAAGCTGACCTGACTCTGACTCTGACTATGGCACATACCGGGGTATAAGAGAAAATAACAATTATATACCCTCTGGTAAACATACAGAACACTATGGAAAATCACCATTTTCAATGGCTAAATCCACTATTTCTATGGCCATGTTCAATAGCTTTTTGTATGTTTACCAGGCCGGGTAAATCACAGATGTGAATCTCCATTAATCCATATCCATCATGTCTGCCTGAATTATCATAATTCATAGAATTAGATGATGGGAAAATTTACAGGAAAGCCCTATATTTGATGGTAAAAACCATGGTTTCCTGTAGATTTTCCCTTAAACCAACCCAATGAATAATTCACTAACCTGAACATAGCTGAACTAAGGCCAGCTGGGATGATTTCCCTTACGACGTTACGACCTCAAGTTATGATCAAATTCATCCAGATATATATATATATATATCCCGGTTTGAATTTCACCTATGGGTCGAGACCCTCATTTTGTACCAAAGTCTCAAAATTCCTAACCTCAGCCATTATAAAATGATGGTTCTCAACCTCCAGAGGATTACGGAACATGAC
>Ga0126342_10017580_pt1 | contig 12353 bp, 9 predicted proteins | sample Cyp1metagenome_FD_92528 | JGI IMG/M metagenome (GOLD analysis project Ga0126342, IMG submission 92528) | Coral microbial communities from Lord Howe Island, Old Settlement Bay, Australia - Cyphastrea 1 metagenome | ecosystem: Host-associated > Invertebrates > Cnidaria > Coral ... | reverse complement strand
GGATCACTTCCGGGATATTTTGAACCCTTATGGGGAAAAACCTAATTATGGAAAAATCGGACGCAGGCGCCGCCTGTCTAAGTTGAACGTTTTTTTTTTTCCATAATTCTGTCGGTTACCATAAATCCACTATAAATCACCATGTTCAATAGCAAACTGTTAAATTACCAGAGGGTATATCAAGTTATATCAAGTTATTATTCCCAAACATCCGGCTGAACATCGGCATCCCTTGGATTGGTTCAAGGGATGAGCCGGAAACAACCGGTTGGACATTCCCCATTTGTTTCATGGTAAAAAATACCTGAGTTTCCGGTGAAGATGTTCCCTTCAGCCAATCCAATGACTGGTAACATGGCTGGTGATTTTTGTAGAAATGAATATTGGACAGGTGACTGGAACATCCCATGGATTTTTCCATGGGGTAAGAATAATTCGTAGCTTATGTATGTCTATAATATAAGAATCAGGGGTTGGTAGATTGCTTATGTATAATTTAAGTTTAAAAATACATCATAATATGTGATCATCCTTGGTTTAAGGGAAAATTCTACAGGACCCCCCCCCCCAATATGAACCATGGCAATATGAACCATGTCAATTCAAAACGATATATTATCAATATTAACTATTAGTTATTAGTTATTTACCATGTTTATTTTGGTATATTACCACTAGTAGTTAAATATATACGGTTTACAATATATACTATGTCTACCACATAATAGTTAATTAACTGTAATATTACACCACTATAGTAACTAGTATTACCACTAGTATCAGTTATTTACCAGGTTTATTACCACTATAGGAACTATTAGGTATATTATCAATATTAACTCTGGTTGGTTGTTCGGAACATGGCTGTTATTTTTCCATATATTGAGAATGTCATCATCCCAAGGGACGTGATTTTCATATTTTTCAGAGGGGTGGCGAAAAACCACCAACCAAATTTAATAATTACCCCAGGTAACACGTGATTATGGACTAATATCAATAATAGTTGGTAAACATTTGATAACTATCTGGCTTAAAGGAATCTATTCAATCATACCATGATATGTGGCTACGGTGGATGGGAAGTGGTTATAATTTGCCTAGTTAGATAAAGCTTCACAACCATTTGTAAGAGATAGCAATAGCCTTATCTTTATCATGCTGGGCACAAAGGTTGTTACCAACCATTGAGATCCATGCGTACAACCCTTATAGATGTTAATCATCCAGAAAGGGGGCCCATCGATTGTGATTGGCAGATTGCCACGGTTGCAAGACAAGCAGTTCAAGGGTTTGCCCAAAAATTATATATATATATACCCCAACGAATATGTCATGATCATGATCTTCAAAGTCGTCGCCTCTTGGAATCAAACATAAAAAATGCATTGGTTTTCTGAAGGGAAAATCTCACGGGAAACCATCAAAATTTCCCCATGAATTTCATATGGAGGTGAAACCGGTCAAGAAATTTTCCCTTGTTTCACAATCCATTGAAATCCAATTATATTTAATGGTAAACCACTAAATTTGATGGTAAAAACCCACGGCTCATTTCGAAATCGATGATTTTCGCTCGACAGCTCTGGTTTGCCCAGCCGAAATCCGAAATGAACCGTTTTTTGTCTCACCCGGTCAGACGGCTCCCGGAGATGATGATTAATATCCCATGGATTAACCCAGCCAAACAAATAATAAACCATAGTTTATGACATGGATAATTATACTCGTTTTCTAGATGATGTTAACCATAGTTGTAGTGATATTCTATCCATCTGGGTAAATTATAACGACCTCACTGTTCTCCCTCACTGGAATCATGGTTTGGATTCGGGGAATCATCCCCAAATAGCCGAACTATTCAGGTTAGTGAAATATTATAATTTACCCGGATCCATGTATTACATATCCCAGAGAATTCCCAGAGAATATCCAAAGAAAACATAGAATATCCCATCGACAATCCTCATCAAAAAATTAGAGAGAGAGAACCTAGAATATCCCCATCAAATATCCCCATAGAATCTCCCATTGAATCCCAGGAAGACGAGTTTGCGGAGCCGCAACCCTGGCCTTGGGCCAGAGAGGAGCTGTAACTTGTTGAAGGCGGAATTTAATGTGGAATTGATGGATTTTTTAAAGGGAATTTTAATGGTGATATCATGGGAATTTCTGGGGATATCGTGATGTAATGGGAACTTTTTAAAACAAATCTGGGGATTTTATGGGAATTGATGGGGATATAATGGCAATAACGGATAGAAACGGATATTTTTCGATGATTGGGTAGTCAAACATGGCACAATCAATGGAGGTTTATAGTTGGGAAAAACATGGAAAAACCATCCAAGAACGGAAAATTGTCCGGCCAGCATTTTGAAAAAAGCGGAGGGTATCTGATGGTTGAAGTATGGAATACATTCATTAATTAGACCATCAATTAATAATTATGAGAAATACCCTCCGATATATAAATGGGTATTCTAGATAATGGGTATTTGATGGAATCATTTTTGAGAATTAATGAGATCATATGAATTATAACTATAATGAGATATAATCAAGACTTCTGGTGGGCATGATTGAAAATGGTGTATAGCTCCATATTCTAAAGGTAACGTTAAAGGGGAAAAGGCGAACCCTGCTGTAATGGGCAAAGCCACATATTTTACACAAAATGAGGCTATGAGGGAATCATCAAGAACATTTGGAGAAAAAGAGGGCTTCAGCAATATCACATCTGGATAAATCAAAGCAACTTCACCGCAGTGTTACAAAAAACATGGTAAATGTAATGCCAAGTATCCCAAATGACATTCTTTCAGGTTGGTGAGCTATTGTTGTTTCTGTCCAGTCATATGATGTACTATGGAAAACTCATCAACACAAACCTTGTTTTCTGGAGCGCATCATTTGTAAGCAAGATATGCAGGAGACATGAGGATGGATGGTTATATAATATCCTGCCTTCATGGGCAGCTATTTTGAGCTCGCCGCTTGCGATGGGTAGTTAATCAGTGGCGCTAATTTGTTTTGGTTTCCAATTTAGTTGGGGATGTTTAAAATATCTATACTGATCTGGTTGGTGGTTTCAAACATTTTTTATTTTCCATAATGTATGGGATGTCATCCTTCCCATTGACGAACTTATATTTTTCAAGATGGTTATTGCACCACCAACCAGTGATTAAAATCGATCCTCAATTGATCCAGAAATGAGTGATCCCTGGGTACCCCGGCACCAGTTTCTTCGGAAGCTGTGAATGTTTGACCAACAAAAACGTCCTCCCTGATGTTCTCTAAAACATCACAGTCTCCTACATTACGCGACCTGAAAGGAAAATCACCCTGATTTTTTTATATCCCAAGCTGCAACTGGGGTTTGCTCTAGCAATCACCTTTGCCTTCAATGTAGCCATGAACATATTGTTGCTGTGAACATGCTGGTATTTCAGGGTCGAGGTACATCATTGAAACAAAATAGGTGTACGGATGGAATCTAAAGGATTTCTATGTTCAGCGCACCCAATACAACCCCTTATCGTACTGGTTATATCAGTCATAACCCGCGTGATGACAACCCCAAAATTAGGCCCATACCGGATTATATTTGGACTAGTGACTAGTGGGTTGTTGGTTATAGCAATTCATCATAATTACAACTGCATTATATATATGGTTAAAGCGGAATTCGATGATGCTTAAATAATCATATGCTAGTCAATATACTATTTAAGTTCTGAACTATTATACTTAGAGAGATTTTACTTCACCCGATTCACAGAGACCCTTGCCAAATAGCAAGTGTTTTTTGTGGAAAAGAATCTTCCAACAGCTTATTTGTGTGGAAAAATTCACCTTTTGCAGATCATTTTGGTCTATAGAAACCATGGGTGTTCCACATCATCCTTGGAATATTCCAGGGGCCCCCTGGCTGATGGGACCTTTATTTCCATTCTGTAAACCCATACAGGGTTTCGAAGCTCCTTTTTTCGGAATGGGGGTCCCATCAGCAAGGGGGGTCCCTGTAAAAATTCCACTACCATCTGGTTATGACTAACAGTTTGCCATGGAAAGATCCACCATTTTTAATAGGTAAACCAACTATAAATGAGCCATTTTCCATGGCTATGTTAAACAACCATAGGGTATATATATCTATATTCTAATGTTAGTTACTATGACAATTTACTGATCTTCTATGGAAACTGTCTGATTTTCCAGGTTCTATCTTAGTTTACTGATAGTTAGAATCGTCCTTAAAATGTTAACTAATGGTCCCTCTAAATTCCACTAACTACTACTATCCCCATTAGTTGAAAATTAGAATTAGCGACACTAACTAATTATCAACATTAGTACAATCCACTAACTATTCAACTAACATCAATTCCTGAAAATTCAACTAATGTTAGTTTTTTCCCACCCAAAGGCTGCTCCAACGGCTGAGGAGCGACTTTTTCAGCATGCTTTCCCAGGACTCCCTGCGGCGGCTGCTCGACACGCGGCTGGGAGTGGCGTAGCGATGCGTAGCGCGTAGCCGCGTAGCCAGCCGGGCGAGGCAGCCGAGGCCAGAGGGTTGGCATGCGAAGATCATGTGGGTGAAAGAAAAACAGAAACCACCCATAATCATCATGTGGTTATAACTGGTTAATGGATGTTAATAGATATTAAATGACCGTCCACATATATATATATATAACTATATATATGTGTGTGTGGATATTAATGGATATCAAATTATTCCATAAATCCCATGAATCACTGGATATTTAGTTGACTCATACCCACAAATGTAAAACAATGTAATTTTTACAACCCATGACTGGGAATGGTAGACATATACCACCTATCAAAATGGTGATGACTGGGGGATGGTTTATGAAATTCTTTCACATTAATGGCAATGTCATAGGAATGAATATAGTATATGGTGAGAATATTATGGGGATCGTCCACCTCTGTAATGGCAATAAGTCCTTCCCCTTATATTGAACACCCTAAATGGCCCGAAATATCTGTCAATTCCTTACTAAACTATGGCTTACTATGGCTTATGGGGGGCTTGATGCCAGGGAAAGGGATGAATCACTTTCTGAGGTGTAGTATCATCCCCTAGGAGGGCATTTGAGTCACCTGACCTCACTATGAATGAACCTATGGGGATATATAATGGGATATAGAAGCATGGGTTGAGCCTCAGCTGCTTCCCGCGTTCTTTTGAAGCTGCGTCCAAGCTGCCTGTAGAGCACAGGAAGGAAGGTATCAAGCGAGTTGTGAAATTTCGCCCTTGCCTTACTGGAATGATCGCTAGGGGGGCAACTATCCCCACATGACCTTACTTCAGGTTGCTGAAGAATTATAGTTTATCCAGAGGGTTTGAAGGCCAGCGGTTGCAGGTGGCTGGCTTGATTGCGGCAATTGATACCTTCTCAGCTATTTTAGGGGCTGAAGGTGTTCCATAGGATGCACAATGATTCCCTACCCAGTTTCATGGTGCATGGTGGGCCTAGTCATCACTAGGATTCATGTCAGCCCCAGCTTGATAAGCCTTTCATTGGGGGCGGCAATTGACTACCCCTTAGCCAACGCATATCTCAATGGAAACTGGTTCCAAACTGTAGATGATTTCCGCGTTGAAAGTGGCATTTTTCAGTTGCATGAGTTGCTGGAGGATCTGCTCTGGACTTTTGATCCATTTTTTGTTGATTTATCCCCCACTTTGGCTGGCATTCCATCATTTTTTTTGAGTTGGAACTCCTTCAGGGAAAACCCCAGTAGGTTATCACAACAGTTGCACCGTCCGCGCTGTTTTTCCTGCCCCTGCCCCTGCCGCAGCTGCTGCGCAAGAGGCGCACGGCTGCAGCGGTGTCAGGATGTCAGGTGTTTTTTGCTCAATGTCACCATCACCAACGCCGCATTGAAAAAGTGTTGGCTTCTCAGAGGGAAAATTCGGTGGTTTGTGTGTGATTCAGCCCACTTGAATGGACAAAAACTGCTGTCAAGGCTTGAACGGCTTTTGTTTGAAATCAATGATGTGGTTTTGTGTGTGTGTTTTTGTCTTTCGCAGGGTTGGCTTGGCATGGCGAGGGGTAACCAAAAATCCAGATTCCATCTGACAGCTTCGACACTTTGCGGCTGTATTGGATCAAGTTCCCCGTTGCTCCTCCTGGATGTCAGAGCGTCATTGGTCAGCACTTCATTCAGAAGTCCAGGATGGCCCAGAGAATTGCAGTTCAAATGCCCCAGTGGAACAATTGATTTGATGTGACTTTCTAGAAGAAAACATGAAGAAACCGTTTTTGGGAAAACATGGTGGACCAGAACATGTGACTTATTTTTATAGATTTCCATAGTGTATACATCAAACTGTAGGCAAGCATCGCTGAACTCTAGGAAGACAACCTAGCGTTTGTTGTATCTCTAGACCATTGCTGCTGTTTTAGCGATGCCGGGGAAAAAGATGTAGTTATTGGTTGCGCCCTCTCGGATTGTCGTTGGTACAATCCCAGACTTGGCTGATTGGACAATTTACAGGACACCTTTTCAGAAGGTTAGCTTTTATTAGCACGTAAGAACTTGGTAATAAGTAGCACAGTTTCCTGTCGGTTTTCCCTTCAATCCAATCAGAATCATATCATTATAGTAACCAACTACTGGTATCATATCATAATCCAATCATATCTTACTACTGGTTTCCCTTCTAACCAGTTACTTGGATCATTTTACCTATATGTAACTGCCTTAGTAGCCCTGGTGACTCCGATTGGTGGCTTGGTCCCATTTTTTTTCGCCAGCGGGGATGTCATCTCAATCATTACTTAAACGATCCCCTGATAGTATGGATATCTAATGATACCTTAGGATAATTAATAGATATTAATAGTGAAGTAATGATTGATACCTTAGGACATCTAATGATACCTTAAGATACTATACCTGGTATATTTCTATATAATGATACTGTATCATATATAGTATAATCATATATATATATATACCAAAGATATAAACTCTATGGATATCGAATGATGACCACTTCCCCGCTGATCTGCCAGGCTGCCCCAAGGAATTCCGGCGGATCTTTCCGGAATGGCACCGCCGAGGTTACCCGACCTGGTCAACGTTTACAGTTTGCGAACTGGAAAGTGGCCATTTATAGTTGATTTACCATGATTTACCCATAAAAAATGATGGTTTTCCATAGTACATAGTACACGTTTACAATTTGCGAACTGGAACATAACCATCTTTAAATTCGGTAAATCAACGAACTATTTTTGTGCCATGGCTTCAATAGCTATGTAACAAATTACCAGAGGGTAATCTGAGATGATTAATCTAAGTTCAGTTTCATAAAAAAATGGAACATACCGTAGATGGACGATGAAATCAAACCCCTGCTGTATTGTTGTCGCCCCCGCATTCCCAAAATTCAATAGGAAACTATATAGAGCTTTGTGCAACATGGAAATTCGGGGTTTGGGGTTTTACTTGGTAGGCGGTTTGTCCATCTACTGTTATCATTTAGTGAACAAAGAATGTTGAACTTGGGTTTAATGATAGTTTAAGGATTGGTTTTTACTTTGCTGTCTCAACGGTTGAGTGGATGTGAATACCCTCCGGTGTCACCAAACATGGCAAGCTGGGAAATCGTCCAGAAGTTGTCCTCAAGGATGGCTGGGAAATGCACTATAAATGGAGGTTTCTAGCTGGGAAAATCTATTGTCATGAGGAATTTTCCAGCAAACCATCTTGATCACACCAAAATCTGTATTTGATGATCTATTTCTGTTTGAACTGTTTGGGGTCCATCATTTTGGCCATGGATCAAACACGAACATCAACAACATAGTTCAGAGGGATAAACATCCATTCAGCAGCTCTTTTGGTCTTCACCAGGTGCATCAGGGTAAACGAACTAACAGTTTGCGAACTGGAAAATGGCCCTAATCGAAATAGAGTTTCTAGATGGTTTACCGAACTTAAAAATGATGGATTTTCAATAGCCATGTTTTCAATTACCAGAGGGTATCCATTTGGAAATGTCACCAACCGATTTCCCAATCAAGGGTTGGTGGATGCCATCAACATCCGAAGATCAGGGATGAAGACGAACGGACGGGGGGTAGAAGTTGGAGGCTCGTTTCCCCATTAAAACCATAGGAAAAACATAGGAAAACCATAGGAAAAATGGAGGTTTACCCTCTGGTAAACGTTTACATAACTATGGACAATCACCATTTTTAATGGCTAAATCAACGAACCAAATGGCCATGTTCGATAGCAAACTGTAAACGTTTACGAGGTACCCAGACTTGGTGTCTCCGCTGGAAAATCAGGGATAGCTGACCTATGGGCCCATTGGGCCATTCACAAATGCTTCTCATGGGCAATAATGGATCATGATGGATCATAATTATGATCTATGTCTATAATGATCTACGGTAATCATCGTTGACCATCAATCACCATCATTATCATTAATCACCATCACTATCCATTAATCATCACTACTGGTTGGTGGTTTGGAACCATGGAATTTTATGACTTTCCATATATTGGAATTTTCATCATCCCAACTGACTTTCACTCAGATTTTTTCAGAGGGGTAGGTATACCACCAACCAGTTATGATCTATAATAATCTGTAGTGGACAATAATGGACAATAATGGACAATAATGGACAATAATGGATGATCTATATAGGGGTTTCCATAGTTCTCAACGTTCTCATGGCTAAAAAGCATATCATCACATCCCAGAATAACATGGATAACTTTTGGAGAAGCCATTGAAATGACCAAATGGAGTGTAACCAATGTGGAACCCATACTAAAATCCCAATGTAAAAACCAATGGATAAAATTCGGAGTGTCCCCTCGGGTGAACCTCCAAATTTAGTGCCGGGCATTTGCCAGCTAGCCATGTTTGAGTACTGGAGGGCAAGTAATTCCACTAATCATTGCCATGAATCACCATCATTACCATTAATCACCATCACTATCCATTAATCATCACTAATATCCCATTGAAAATTGGTGTTTCTGTTTCGTTTTCGGACCGTGCTGACCCAAAACCGGTAGGTTTTGGGATGGTCAGCAGCGTGACGCAGCTGCAAACAGATGCGGTTTCTCTGAACATAAAGGGTGCTTAACCATGATATATTGCAGTTGCTTTGGGGAAAATGATGATTAGATGAAGCATCAGTTTTCTTACCACCTGTGATATGGCATGTTTTTGTTTCAATGATGATGAACCATCAGTTTTTGAGGGTTTCCAGTATTTTTCTTCAGACAGATCCATGTTGGAAACCTACACTCCAAGCTCCAGCAGGTTACCATAAAGAAGATTCCTTGAAGCATGTTTAAAAAATTATTCAGTAGGTGACTTTAGGTGTAATCAAGCTTTTGGGTATGACTCCCCTCGTTATAAAAGGCCGCACTTTGTTACTCAACTGACGGTTTCATCAAGATCAGGTGAATCAAGAAGGGCAATCCCTGACATTTGGTGATGGAACTAGAGGTGTAACACAAAACAAAACTCGCATCATATCATTTGTAGTGTATAAGTATTGAGTAGGCACATATACATTGTGTGTATATATTTACTTATATATATATAAATATATATATATATATATATTTCTATATCTATTCAATACATATATAGCTATATGTTCATTTATATATATATATATATATATCCATATCTATATCTATCCATGTATTTACATACACATATGCCCACAGTCAGGTCTGAAGTCGCCGATGGCCCCCGGACGGGTGGAGCGTGCCGCTGGACGGTGATTTATCGGCCACTTCCTTTGGTAATGTAAGGTGATTTATCATATATCTGGGTAAATTATAACGACCTCACTACGACCTCACTGGAAATCATGGTTTATAAGGGGAATCATCCCCAAATGGCCTTAATTCAGGTTAGTGAAATATTATAATTTACCCAGATTTATCATATATCTGGGGTATAGTATAGACATATATCATGGCATTTTAGCATTTTAACATATTTTAACCTTGAAAATATGGGGATACTAGTGAATATAACTGATATACTGTATAAAAACACCATTGATATTTTGGTGGTTAATGGCATTTTAACCATGAAACTGATAGGCGTTGATAGTCAGACATGAAAATCATCCAGAGAGAGAGAGAGATATATATATATGTATAATCCAGAAATCTATAAATCACCCAGATATATATATATATATTAAAATAGTCCGGAAATCTAATCATCCAGAGATATATAAAAGATAATCCGAAAATCTATAAATCACCCGGAGATATAAAAATAGTCCGGAAATCTATATATCATCCAGAAATATATAAATAATCTAGATATACAAATCATCCCTGATCTTCCTTCGGAAGTATTGGATCCATATAAATCATCCGGTCAGGTAGGGCGATGTTGCTTGATGTTTTTCGGTGCCAGCTATGATGCCTTTCTTTTCCATGGGAAGTCCAGACAAAATTTGGTGTGGCTTCTTCCAAAAATTCAGGGTGGATATCCCAATGGTTGCGGCAATTTTGATGAGGAACAAACATGATGATCAACCTAGCAACCTTTGGCTGTGGATCAACACCATTTGATTTCTGGGTAGCTACCTTCAACCAACAAAATATAGAGCCAGCAAGCTCAAGTTGTTTTTTTGGAAGCAACACAGGGGTGGGGCACTACCTATGATGTTCCAATTTGAGGGCAGTATATGAGCATCCAATGTTCTACAATGGTGATGACCAAGGTTCGGGACATCTTAGAAGCACCTGCCACGCCGCAAGAACCAAGGCATCCTTGGAGATTGAGCACAACCAGGTCATTCTCAGTGGGTCGCGTGCGGCATGGGTATATTAGATTATATTAGCCCATCTTTCAAGGTACGTAGAGGGTCTAGGTATATAGTCATCCAGGAGAAGCTAGAACATGGTCATGTCCAAAAGTTTTCACCAAATCGAGTAGGAATATCTTTTGACAATTCCAAAGTAAGTGTTTGTACTTCAGAATTAGTGTGCAATTTGCATCGCTTGTTTCCTGTAAAGTTGCCGCTGTTACTTTCTATTCTCATTCCAAATCGTCACATGCGCTGAGTCGCCATGCTGACTCTGCCTTTGGTGTTTGCGTTTGGTGCCCCCATCTGGCAGTCTCTTGAGGAGATGGCGATGGAGAGAGAGAGAGAGAGAGATAGATCTTCCAGATCGCCTTCAGCCTAGCCGACGTTGACCAGATGATACCAAATAGCAATGGCGAGACAGGAAGATTATTTATTTGATTTATTATATGTATATATATATATATTTACAGATTATATACATGTACACAAACATAATCATATAGATATATACATAAATTATAGTTGGCAAAACATCCCCCTGCAAGGCCCCTATCTCCGCGACCGGCCGGCTCAGGCCTCTCCCGCGACCCAACGATGGTCCAACAGACCGGGATCAGAGGCCCAAAACCAATCAGTGACCATCATTTTTTACCTGGGTTTCTTCAAATAACCCAATGGGAAATCCACTATGACTGGGGAATCCGTAGTGTTTTTTTTTTTTTTTACGGACCCTTTTTTTTCGCAAATCCGAGTTTTTAGATCATTTCACCGATCGATTAGCCATCAGATAACCATCAATTATGCATTTAGTAACCATCAAATAGTCTAAAATAACATCAATCTATACATCAATTATGTATCGTTTCAGAATTGAAGATTGAGAATGGATATTTAGACCTAATAACAATGAACATATAATGTCATAAAAGCTTGAAACTAAATCATTGAAATTTGAAAAAAACTCTCAATTGAGCTTTTAGATGAATTTTACCAGGTTTTGGATGAACTTTACAAGGTTTTAGATGAGTTTTACTAGGTTTTAGATGAATTTTACCAGGCTGTGGATGAATTTTACCAGGTTTTAGATGAATTTTGCCAAGTTTTATATAGATGAATTTAACCATGTTTTGGATGAATTTTACCAGGTTTTGGATGAATTTTTACCAGGTTTTGGATGAATTTTTACCAGGTTTTGGATGAATTTTACCAGGTTCCGGATGAATTTTGCCAGGTTTTGGATGATTTTACCAGGTTTTGGATGAATTTTTACCAGGTTTTGGATGATTTTTTACCAGGTTTTGGATGAATTTTACCAGGTTCCGGATGAATTTTGCCAAGTTTTAGATGAATTTTACCAGGTTTTGGATGAATTTTTACCAGGTTTTGGATGAATTTTTACCAGGTTTTGGATGAATTTTTACCAGGTTTTAGATGAATTTTACCAGGTTCCGGATGAATTTTGCGAGGTTTTAGATGAATTTTACCAGGTTTTGG
>Ga0126342_10017579_pt1 | contig 12353 bp, 12 predicted proteins | sample Cyp1metagenome_FD_92528 | JGI IMG/M metagenome (GOLD analysis project Ga0126342, IMG submission 92528) | Coral microbial communities from Lord Howe Island, Old Settlement Bay, Australia - Cyphastrea 1 metagenome | ecosystem: Host-associated > Invertebrates > Cnidaria > Coral ... | reverse complement strand
TATGCCAGATAGAATGTCAAATAGAATGTCAGAAGATATGTCAGATAGAATGCCAGAAGATTTGCCAGTAAGAAAATGTATAAATGTCATGGTGGGGATCACACGAAGTAAAGTAATTTTGTCGGGTCTGTCATCAACAGTATTAGGTCAAATAAACATCAGAAAATGCCATAAAAACGAAAAAATCTTTGTCAAGAGGCATGCGGGCTTTGATTTGGAGGTCGGTCATTTGCAGGATCAGTGCAGAAAGTGCAAGGTTATTTGCCTGGGCATCCAGCGCATTCTTTTTCATTGCCTTGATGTCTCCAAGTGTCATTTCAGCTTGGTCGTCCTGGTGCTTGCAACCAGACTGATATGGATTCAAGATGTGACAAATAAGAGCAGCAAAAACCCACACTCATGAATAGAAGACAGACAGAAGCCGAGTCACCAAAAACCACCGCAACCGTCGCAACCACTGCAAGCGCCACCACCAATGACAACCATGACAACTGACACTGACCGACCGCCAACACCAGGACCACCACCACCATCACCACCGCCAAGAACAGCAACAAACACCGGCAGCAGCCGCAACAGCAGCAGCGACACCGACAATACCGACACCGACAACGACAGCACTATGACGGCGAGGCGCGAGGAAGAACAAAACAAGTCAGACACACAGAACACACCACATGGTAAATCGGCAGAACAGCAACCATAAAATGGTGATTGTTTGACTCAATCACCGCACGGTAGTCAGTCAACACAATAACCACTACCGAGCGGATAAGAATGCATTTGATTATTGTTTTTTCCGTAGCATAGCTTATAACATGGGAAGTTGAAATCCATTGATTGTCCTATGATGATTTAATAAAATGATGTGGGGTGTCATGGCTGTCGGCGGAAAAAAAGAGGTGGACCTCGTCCATCTGGAGTTTCTCCATGGTCAGCCGGCTCTTGCCTTTCAGTTCGCCAGCCATGAGGTTCAGTTTCAAATCAGTTGTCCACGTTTGATCCAAGCCTCCATAAGTGTTTTTCCGCGACGGATCGTCCAAATCCTGCAAGTTGATTCCCTCTAGTTCATCGTCGCTGTTCTTAGAAGTCAAGCCACGGAAACGGACTAGCCAGCTGAACCAGCGCCGCGTCTTGACCTCTAGGGAATGGTGGTTAGATGTGGCAATATCAAATGAAGGTGGGAATTGTGATGAATTTGCTTGTTTCTTACATACAATTAGCTACTGCAATCAGATGCAATAACTCAATACAGTTATATAACATTTGGGTGGAGGTTTGGGTTCATTAATGCCCACAACCACAGGAACGGAAAACAGCAGTTCATTAACCACCTTACCTTGTCTTGCGGTCTCAGGGCCTGTGCCGCACATGCCAGGAAGCGCTCATGGAGATCAGAGACATCACCAGAGAGACCCCAGTCAAACATGAGATGCGCCGCAAATTCCCCAAACTCCGGCGACGAAGGGCCAAATATCTCCCGATAAGCTCGGAGGGCGGACGACCGTGCACTTGCGAAGCTCTCATCCCCAAATGCGCCTCCCCTGTTGACATTCATCGGAACCATCAATGCAGGAATCACACCTGCCAGTCCCACGGCAATAAGTCAATCGATAATTATCACCTTGTAAATATGTCGTTTTTAAAAATAAAAATGGTGGAGGGGGTGAATGAATATGTCGGTTCGTATGATTTTATTTACTTATTTGATTTAATGCCTGGCTGGTTATAGCTATGTCATCCGAATTTTCCCTTCTAGTCTATTGTTACAATACCCTGAGACTTAGTGGAAACAAACAGTTTAATGGTCTTGAATGCAATCAAAGGTCTTGAAAAACCAGCCGCTGAGATCGCTTTGTTCAAACAGTTCATGTCCATATGAAGAGGGTCACCACGATAAACCCCCAGCAGTGGCCGATTGTCCTTTCCCTTGGCGCTGAACAGCAGAGTGTTGATGTTCTTTGTCCTAGGCCGGCCAGCAATGGGTGGCTGTCAAAAGTACGGTCATCACCGTCATCGTCATCACCCACAGTCACAGAGGCAGTAAATAATATCATACGAACCATTCATACTCATTCACCCCCTCCACCATTTTTATTTTTAATAAGGACGGACATATTTACAAGGTGATAATTATCGATTGACTTATTGCCGTGGGACTGGCAGGTGTGATTCCTGCATTGATGGTTCCTATGAATGTCAACAGGGGAGGCGCATTTGGGGATGAGAGCTTCGTAAGTGCACGGTCTACTGCCCTCCGAGCTTTATCGGGAGATCTTTGGCCCTTCGTCACCTAAATTTCTGGAATTTTCGGAGCAGCTCAAACCATCATCATCATCACCATCATCATCATCATCACCATCATCATCATCATCATCATCATTTCATGTTCATCAAACAACCTCCACATCAGAGTCTCCGTCGTCGTCGTCGTCATCATCATCGTCATCATCATCCGCAGTGTCACCATCATCATCATCATCATCATCATCATCATCATCATTCATCATCATGGACAACACCATCATCCTCTAATCATTATCAAGACCGTTTCATGTCGTCATCAGCCCCAACATCATCATTGCTATTGTGGTCTTTGTCACCCACCAACCTCCACCATCAGCATCACCATCATTATCATTATACGCACTGACCCATGTGCGCCCGCCATCATCAAAAAATCGTCCTACACAACCATCATCATCAGCAGCAGAATCATCCCGATCATGCTCGCAATCATCACCCTCACAAACATCACCCTCACAACCATCATCCGCATCATCATCATCATCATCATCATCATCATCCGCATCATCATCATCATCATCATCATCACCATCATCATCAAAACCACCATCATCATCATCAACCATCAATGTCACCATCATCATCATCACCATCATCATCATCATCATCACCATCATCATCATCATCATCACCATCATCATCAACATCATCGCCATCATTATCATCAGCACCATCATCATCATCATCAGCATCATCATCATCATCATCATCATTCATCATGAATCATTTGCAGCCCTGGCACCATATTCAGTCATGTGTGACCTGTATCCGCTGCGTTCATGTTGAAAAATCTACATGCTCCCTTTTTTTTGAATGACGACGATCTTGTCAGAAACAGTGGTGGTGGTATGAGAAGAAATTAGTTCAACACTTGACGGGTGGTTTTCAACAGTTGGGCGCGAATCACCCTAACAATCAATAAAGAGGCTTTTTTGGGTGGAACATCCATTCACCAATTGCGAGCTGACCTCCCGGCCAGCGAACCAGTTTTCGATACCCACAAAATTTCATATGACTGATTCTGAATCTCCAAAATTAAGTTTAAAACCATTCAGCCATCATTACCTTTGGCAAAGGTTGTCCTCATGTAATAATCAATTCAAAAGTCAATGGAAGCAGTCTGCAGTTGCCTACGTGTTTTGACCAGGCGTGTGAGAAAGGCAATGATTTGATAATGATGATGACAATGACAATGATGGTGATCAGGGTCATGACGGTGATGATAGTGAGAATGAAGATGACGAGAATGATGATGCTGATAATGAGAATGATTTTGGTGAGGATGATGATGATGATGATGATGATGGTTGTGTACTACTATTATGACGAAGACGACAGCGACGACGACGAAATCGGCGACAACGACGACGACGACGACGACGACGACGACGACGACGACGACGAGGAGGACGAGGATGATGATGATGATGATGATGAATGATGTATGATGTATGATATTGAATGGCGGCAGTGTTTTTGACAAGAGCAACGCTGCTTAACTTTTGATGCTGTTCGCCAACGACGATGACGAGATACCGGCTGATGACAAGGAAAGATGACGATGCACAGAATCAGAATGTCAAAATTATCATGATGCTACTGATTGGTTGGATGATAGTGGACAGAGTGGTTGAACATTATTAATTTAAAATTTATTCAGAAAGTTAGGAATGACGAAGGTATGAATGTTTGCTGGTTTATGTATGTTATCTACTTGATAGTTAATAAGTTTAAGTATGTATCTGTTCGCTACTGGCAGCTAATAAATACTCACGGTAGTGACAGACGATGACGATGATGGTGGCATGTGAAGATACCGATAAGGACCTTGTCCATGGTGATGAAAAATGGTGGGTTATGGTACTTTTTCCGTTTGGAATTGAATTCCAACAAGTGACCTGGAACACAAATCCATAGATGATGATGACGACGATGACATGATGATGCTGCTGCTGGTGATGAGGATAACAATGACGATGAAGATTCTGATGATAAGTCATGAGAAAGATTTCGTGCTAATGGTGATGATAACGATGATGATGATGATGGTGATGGTGATGGTGATGATGATGATGAAATTGAAATGATGATGGTGATGATGATGATGGTGATGATGACGATGACGATGATGACGATGATGACGATGATGACGATGATGACGATGATGACGATGATATGACGGTGATATGACGGTGATGATTGCGATGATGATCATGATGATGACGACGACGATGACGACGATGATGATAACGAGGATGAGGGTCAGTGTGAGAAGCAGGATGAGGTTGAGGGTGAGGATGAGGATGATGATGTATGATGAGGTATGATGATGAAAATTATAGTGATGATGATGGTGATGATGACGATTCGACGATGATGATCAGAGAGGCCGTGATCCAATGAGTGATGTCCAATGTGAGTCGGGACAAATCCCCGACCGATGAGCAGCGATCATGATGATGAGGGGAAAGGATATGTCAGTATTGTCCACAAGATATATCTATTACTCTCTGTATGGCGATGTTTGTCTGAGTCATTTGGGCACTCCTGATTATGAAACATTCCCATATAGGTATTTGTCAAAATGGGATGCTCGAAAATCCTCGAAAATACTATTTAAGATGTATTTTCGAGCATCCGGTCCATAATTGTAGTCATACCCATGTTCCCCTGTTGAAATTCATTCTGAAACCCACTGGTTACAGAAGAATTATCCATTGCCAGCCCTTGTCAACGTGACACGTGACACATGACGAGAGACTGAGAAGCCTCTCTATCGCTGAGGAACACCAGTGCTGGCACTGTCAGCAGATCCAATTCCCGCAAAAAATCACGCCCCAATAGAAACGGGTCCCCATCGAAAGGCTGGAGAAACTTGTCAAAGCTGATTTTAAATTTGCGAAGACCGGAGTCAAGCGCCAAAAGCGCGTCAACTGGCAGTTTGGCCGTGATTTTTGCAATGGCTCTCTCTCTCTTTGAAGATGTAGAATGGCCAAATGCTTTGTTGCTCGCTTTGACTGCAGCCTCACTTTAATGATCAACAATCCTAAATAATAATTGTTATAATTATTCATTATTGAATAAATCACAAATATGCTCCCCACTATCCAGGAAACCATGGCTGATTACCACTTTGAGCTGCTTATTTAATCCGAAAGAAATTGCGTGCATTGATCGTGTTTTTCAAGACATACTTACAATGCAATAAGATAAAACCCCCTATTAAATATTGCAAGTAACAACTCTTTGCATGACGCTTATTCTGTCTTCCTCGGCTAGCACCGCAGATCCGTGGTCAGTCAGCGCAATGGCTTCCACCACCTGCCAGGGCTGTTAGAATATCATTGAGATGACTGGCTGACCAGAAAAATAATTGTTTGTGACCTCAGCTCACTGTGGTATGATGGGATGAGCTAGTTTGATGATGACACAGTTCTCTCCACTGACTGACTGTCCGGTCGTGTGATGAGATGTCCAACCATGTTTTTAGTTTATCCAAAGTTGCGGCATCGTGTCGTGCGCATTCATTTTAAATGCCATTCGTCGATTCGTGCACAGAGTAGAGACTAAACTAAAGAGTGAGCCGGCTGACCGTAGCTAATAGGTCATGTCGCCTAAACTGTACTAACATCTACAAAGGGATGTCCAATGCATGACTCTGTTCTCAAATATGATATGGATGTTCATTCAAAATCACAGTGTCGGACGGACACTGTCTGTATGTCTCACTGTTGGAGTCATACCGTCCCTATAAAAAAAAGAAAAGTGTCATGTGATTCATGGCTCCCTGTCACTCTCGTCATTGTTGGAATTGTCACTCTCGTCATTGTTGGAATTGGGCTGACCTGCCGAATCAACCTGGGCATTGAGATAATCCTCAGGAAAGACTGCATCTTCCATCATGCAAGTAAGACAACAATTCTGACTTGCTCGTCGCCCACAATAAGGGCATTGCCAAAGATATGACACTGATTCAACTGAGACTTGGGTTGAAACAATTGTGTCACATCCATGTCCGTCAATGTCGTCATTGTCATCATTGGCATCGATGTCATCACTCGAAAAAGTATAACTCTCATCGTCAGTTTCAGTTTCTTCCTCGTACGATTCACCTCCGAAATCTGAAACCTGAAGGAATCCGGGGCTTGTAGCAGATGTACTGCTACTTGTGTCTTCAACTGTGTCGCGAAGCGATACCTTTGGTGGAGTGAAGTCTACTACTCCAAAGGGCTTTTCATGTGGCGGCGGGGTGACAATGAGAGGTTGCTGGCTGGAATCACCTTCGTCCCCTGTGGCGGCATTTGGGCTTCTGTGATTCTCAGCATTTGGTGTGTAGGGCTCGGTCGATTGTGAGTCGGTCATGTCAAATCAAGTCTCTACGTCAGCTCGGTCGATTGCCGGGCTGCAAAAAAGGATTTCGGCAAGCTGGATGATACGTTGCCGACTTGTTCAACGCAGAGCCAAATAACAGCGTATGTTGACGGTTTTCTTTGCGCTGCAAGCACAACAGCATTCAAAAAAAAAACATTCGTCAAACCCAGAGCGTGTGTAAGTTGTTCTAAATTCCAGCATCATCTAGCCGGTGCAAAAGACGTGGCAAAAACTGCTCGTTTCCATATCAGATGTTTTGTGTTATCTGTAGTGTGCTCATGCAATTGGAAAACAATCATGTCGTGGCATTTTTGGAGACTTGCGTCTCGGTCTTTGCAGACTCAGAAGTCCAAGCGTAGCTTTCGCTGAGCTTGCAAATTCTAATGCGAAGGCCATCAAAGCTCAGTGTCATATATGGTAAACACACACTGCTTTGAAAAGATTTGAGAACAAAATCATAGATTTGGATTGTTCAAGACACGCATCATTACAATACATACATGCAAAATGATTTATACAGTACTGACACAATGAGCAACATTCAAGCTGTGGCCTGTCGTCAGGAACTCATCGGAAATCACTGCACTTGAAAGTTGGCGCAAAAATGCGTCACGACTACGGTTCTGGTTGTAGAAGTGCGTAGTAGCATCAAACCCGAAGGCAACATATAATCTCATTGATATTACTGAGAGGTCCTAGTCCCAACGCCGACATCACATAATATCGTTGGGCTAATGAAATGAAAAAAATTGAACAGTTGTTACATATGAGCATAATTGACCAAACTGACTGTAGCGTGGCAAAAGTGCAGCCAGTCTGTGCTGGTTTGTGCAGATATATTCCGGTATGCCGCAGCAAAAGTCGCCGAAACAAAACGGGACCAAACATCAGGGACTCCCTCACTTGTTGTCACCTGCCAATGGTCCAGCGGATTCGACCTGGCGCAAGGAAACAATATATTTGTGGCACTGATTCATCACTCTGGTCTGGGTGAGGCAGTCTTAGATACAGTAATACAGACTTCTTGTTGGGAAACATGGTACAACATAGTCACAAAATATTCTGATGGTCTATTTATAGATTTTATTTTCAGAAGACTTAATTTAAAACCATGACTATAGCAGCATTAACAATACTGACTGCTTGTCTTGTGGCCTTACTGTAACATGACATGAGTCATGTCACGAATCGAAGGTTGGACCCAGCTTGGAGAGACACACAATTTCGATTCTCTTTTTCACATGTGACTGACAAACCCAATGAAATAATAATTACTCAAGATGTGTGACATGTCTGTGTTTTCAGGATGATGTTCTTTGATGTTGTTGTGCATTCATTCTCAGTGTCAGTGTGTTAAACTGTTACCATCATTTATCAAATATGACGAGTATTGTTAAACAAATACATCCTCGATCCAAGATAAAACACCTTCAAGTCACCCAATTCAATTCGCCTTACTGCGTGCTTTCATCAAAGCTTCCGTCCATCAGACTCAACGTCCTGGCATTGTTGGGAGAGACACAGTGAATTCAACCTCAACTATTGACTATTTTGAATTGAAATTCTGGTACTCATCACGCAGTTACCCACTTTATTATTATGGGCCATCATGCCAGGCCAAAGTTTCAGGGTGTGACCAAAAAAGACCGTATTTTGCCTTGGAAAAATTGAGCCAATTTAGGGAATTCCCACACAGCTCCAAAATGTGGAAAAACTCTAGTGTTTTGGCACTGGGAGCAGTATGTAAGCAGTATGTAAGGGCTATGTAAGGGCTATATATTGCTTACATACTGCTCCCAGGTAGCAGTATGTAAGGCAGTATGTAAGCAGTATGTAAGGGCTATGTAAGGGCTATGTATTGCTTACATACTGCTCCCAGGTAGCAGTATGTAAGGCAGTAAGACCTGTGTAAAGTCCCAAGAAACTGCTAAGTAATGTTTATATATGCCATCATCCTCCACAAAAAAAAATAACTTTTGGCTCCACTGGTCTACCGTGACCCCAACCCCAATCCTCGTTTTGGTGGTTGTCCTTTCTGCTTAGTGCTGGCAGTGGCCTTGGGTGGCTGTGGGGCCTTCATAAACGATGTGATGTCTGCACCTTTTGGTGGCGGTGGTGCGGGAGTCTTACCCACTGATGTAGGCGGGGGTGGCACTGATGGGGCACCTTTCGCTGGGCTGACAGGGGGGATGCTTTGCAACTCCATAGTGGGAGTGGCAGGCGGCTTTGGGGTGGCTGTGGCAGCTTTTGCTGGAACTTCGCTGCTGTCAGGTGTCTTTGTGAGATCTGAGCTGACCACTTCTGCGCTTGCTGCTGTCTGGGACTCTTCTGCTGTTTTTTCTCCTGCTTCTGCTGTCTTGGCGATGGTGGCTGCCTCCTTGCTGTTGTCTGCCTTGTTGCTTTTGTCTTCTGCCTTGTCCTCGGCCTTGACTCCTAAGTCTGGGTCTTCTGATACATCATCTGGGGCCTGTGGAGGGACGACTACTGGCACGCGGCCTGCCAAGTCTTGTTCTTTATCTGCCTGCTTCTCTGTCAGTGGCTCTGCTTTCCCGCTGCCTGTTGGCTCATGTTTTGACGGGGGTGCTGATGGGGGGGGGCTGGTAGGACCACTCGTCAATGGTGCTGGTGCTGGTGGTGCTGCTGCTGCTGCATTGTGCTGGACCATCGATTCCTGCAGCTTTGCAATGAGGGTTGCTTGTTCCTCCAACTGTCTCTGGAGTTGACAGACTTCTTGGCCGCTTTGCTTGTCCTTGTGTTCTGTCATCTCTGAGTCAAGGGACGGGGCCCTTGGCGACCCAACAGAGGTCGTAGTATTGTCATTGTCCTGCCAGCAAGCAATGACAGACAAAGTCTCAAAGATGTTTCGTTGTTTACTTCAAGGCATTCCCTTAATCAATGATTTATTAAATAATAATTTATGATGTACTTTTCAGAGACCCATCAGTTTCAACTGTAACCCCAACGTATCAAACGACGAGTGCAGACAGATGATCGGAGTCAGTGTACTGTAACTCCCGTCAGGCAGGTAGTTGTTTAAGAAGGAGAACAACAATGATTGACAGGACAGTCGTTAACAACCGCTATGCCAAATGGACTAGTCAGTGTCAGTGGCCAAATTATCACCAGTAAAAAAAACACATCCGGTTGATCCGATCCTGCTTCAACTTCTTCGCCGGGGGTCCGTCGCCAGAAGCAAATAGATCGTCAACCTCGGCAGCAGGGATGGTCTGATGACCAGATAGATGTTCTTGTGAATCTACTGAGAATGACACCCCTGTTTGTTTGTTTTTATTTAGTATTTCATACGACCCCGTTGTTCTTCGTCATTGTTCAATATCAGTCAGTCTTTGTTTTTTGGACGGACGGATGGATGTTTTTAGATATGAAAAAATATCAGATTGACAGATGCCGTCCAAACATAACAAGATCATTTTCAAATTATAGCCTGAATCAATGTCAATTGTAATGATGATGACTTTCAACAACAGCTGTTCAAGTCTATTAAGCTCAATTTATTTCAGTTCTAATTGAAGTCTCGACTAGCCAAGAAGCCCACAAGTTGTCAACGGTTTCGTCCGCTGTTGCCACATACCAGGTGCCAGAAGCTGTGTCAAACTCCAAACCCCACTGCGATCCGGAAGCAACCTTGGGAAGCCAGCGGCTGGCATTGTCTGCCGCACGGTTGATGTACCAGCGACCGGTGCTGGACTGCCAAATCGATGCAGGCGCCGGTGATTGGAGCGGCATTGCCTGCAACAAGCACTCTGACCCAACTACCCTTTTGTAATACATTCAGAATCCAGGGGCAATTGAAAAAGTCATGCAACATTGGATTTGTTTGGATGCCAAGTCGAAGCATTGATGGTTTGATGGTCTGGGCCAGTCTACTACTGCTCACTCACTACAGGACTACTTGTTGAACCAAGACCGCTACAATTATTACAATGAAACCGTTTTCACTTAATCAGGGTGCTCCAAAATTTCATTCATGGGTAGTATTCCAAACCTTTTTTGTGACCCACTATATAATATGTTTAAAACAAAATGCGGGATCACGAATGATTATTTTGGATCACCCCTTCTCTAATAATCCCACCTCTTCCGAATCATCAACAGTAGCAGCGTCAGCCATCTCCTCCTCTTCCGGTTCAGGGGATGGCGGACGAGTCGCCAGGGACTCCGGCATTGAAGCCACAGAATTTGGCGTGGCGGGCGCAGGCCCGCCACGGCGTGCCTGCGACGTCGCTGCCGCGACAGCGACGGGCTGTTAGTTAGCTGCACTACCTTTCGAAAGTCAATAGTTTGTATATGACCAATTCATTTGAATTGAAAACAGTAATCAAATAATCATTTACGTAAAACGAGCATCATTTGCGGAAGCCTTGTTTTCCATATTTATTTATTGCTTTATGGGAAAATGGGCAAATACCCAAAGCCATATATCATAATGGATGGTTCCTACTTACTGCTGATTCGCTACCATTTGGCTGAACTACATTACTCTGCTTTTAGCATCAGTCAGTGTCCAACCGTTGTTTGTTGATATGGTTAATGACAATGACGGTCTGTATCCTTGTTACTTGGATTAGGCTAGCAGAACAAAATAAGCACTTGAGCTGAGCTGCGGCTGATGGAGCAGGAGCTGCAGGACGCTCTGGAGCAGTCGGGACAGCGTCAGCCATGAATGTTGTCACCCAATGCCCGGTCGCACCATTGGAAATGTAGTAGGCACCACTTGACCTAGTCCCGAGCGTGTCCATTGAATTGGTCTATGATTATTTGGGAACCGGGTCGAATAGAAACCCACATCCAATAAATAATAAAGGACGACAAATAATGATTCCAGATTGCAGTCCACTAAATAAAGCATTGTTCTACCACAAAACCATGAAATTGAACAAATTGCAGTTTCTGACAACTGAAAGAAATAAGGTTTTCACTTTGACTTGATCTGCAGTGAGTGGCTGCTGATGCAACAAACAAACTCAGCATTTGAAACCATTGACAATCTTCTGAGTCAGTCAGTGCCAGCATGGCTTATACTTACCTAATTAAAACCAATGTAATCAAAATATCAACTATCCCGTCCCTGGCCCTGTCCGTCCAACCCTTTCCTAGTGAGTGACTAAGTAAAAAATCCTTCGTGTGGACCAGTGCGATACAAGATTTCAAGATTTGAATCAACTTGTCAACCGACACTTTAAAATCAAACAAACCACCAAGTGAAATGTAAAGACTAAGTGTCTGACGGCTCAACTTCAAGCGTCCACTTCCCCGAGGGACACCACTTGGACTTGTTGCCCAAATACAATGCCTGCTCTCCGGAAGGGGTCGCCATCAGCTGTGGAGTGAGGTTTGTGGCTGCCGCGCCTGTAGTAGTCCCACTTCTCGCCGCCATGATCTTGATAATGCCGCTCAAACTTCGATCAATGCACTCCTCCTTATCCTTGACACGTCTTCGATGTCGAGCGGCTAGGTTCGAATTCCATTCCTTGCCTAAGCATGTTTGGGCAATTCACTCACGGACCTACTCCCCTTTATTTATCTACTTGTTCCCCACCTGCCAGGTGAGGGTTGTTAGATTTTATGTCAGTTGCCTCCTCCTCCTTCTCCTCCTCCTCCTCCGCCTCCTCCTGCCTCGTCCTCCTCTCCTCCTCCTCCTCGTCCTCCTCGTC
>Ga0126342_10017578_pt1 | contig 12353 bp, 8 predicted proteins | sample Cyp1metagenome_FD_92528 | JGI IMG/M metagenome (GOLD analysis project Ga0126342, IMG submission 92528) | Coral microbial communities from Lord Howe Island, Old Settlement Bay, Australia - Cyphastrea 1 metagenome | ecosystem: Host-associated > Invertebrates > Cnidaria > Coral ... | reverse complement strand
TGATATTACCATGATATTACCATGATATTACCATGATATTAGCAATATAATAACTATTAGAGCAACATCCATATCTTCATTGGCCCATTCCAAGGGGGCCACCGGATTCATCTAAAGAACGATGGAACATGGCCATGGAAAGTTCGTTGATTTAGCTACAAAATGGTGGACCTGTCCATAGGTTTTTGTATGTAGACCAGAGGGTAAGCATTTTTTTTCGGACATGTCAGCAATCATTGGCAAGAATCTTAGTAAAAGAAATAGACTATACCACCAATATTTTGATAGACTATACCATCTTAGTAGCAATAGTATACTACCAATACTTTGATAGACTATAGTTTACCCATTTATTTATGGTAATAAGAAATTAGTTTTACTGGTGCTTAGTAGGGAATGGATGGGAATGGGGGAATGGGATTACTATTGATAGTTATTGTGGATCATTCCCTCATTCCCTGCCAAGCACCAGTAAGTTTTTATGGAATCAGAATCACATTTAAGTAACTATAGTGACTATACCATCCATGTATGGTAGACATTATGTAGTGGCATAGTCTAACTATAATTTACCATAAATGTTGGTGGTAGTACTATTATTGTTGGTAGACTATACCACCACTAGTGATTGCCAAGAAAAAAAAAGGACCAGCCTGGTGAATATACCATAGCTATGGACCCAGACCATTGTCTGATAGGTATACTGATAGTATTGCCTCATTTCTGCTACCAACTATAGTATACTATATAGGTATTGCCTCATTTCCATAGTGGTATACTGATAGGTATTCTGATATTAGTTGCTTCACGATTGCTTTACCTCTCGATGATCGACCCCAAAGCTCCGACATTGGGATGGATCCCTGATATTTTTGTGCGATTTTTAAGTAGGTTTTTTGTAGGTTTAATTAATCTAGTTACAAGGGTTATATATAAGCATTTATAAGCTACTTACTAAGTCCACCCCAAAAAAATGCCATAGTTGTTGGGAATGTGATCATCATATTATTTGGTGTTTTTTTTCGTGGCTCACCAGGGTCCTATTTGTTCTGATCAGCTGGACCCACCGAGGTCTTGGTGAATTTAAATCCAATGGTTGGGTGTTTAAATCGCATAGGCATCCCAAAACCTTTGGTGCCGCGATCAAACGCATTAAACTGCAATGTTATACATCTTTTCGGAACCAAAAAGATTTCAAAAAGTCAATCTAAAATGGATCTCTGTCAAATGCGTGAATTTCAATGTGTTAACCATAATTGTGTGTTAACCATCAATGTGTTAACCATATTTGTGTGTTAACCATATATGTGTTAACCATCACTATGTTCCCTCCCAGCCATCCCAGCTGCCGTCGTTTTCGTCGCAGGTGGCCGCAGTGGCGCTGCTCACGGCCGGGATTTTGTCCAAGTTACTCCGACGGCCTTTGCCCAAAGGCCTGGTTTGGGGGGCCGAGGGGCCAGGCGAACTTTGGAGCCAGGGACTGTGATGGTTTACCAGTGGTACACCTAAGCAAAATGACATGCTGGTTTTATGGATCTAGATGGCTCTAGAATATTCTAGAATATCTAGGATGGTGCTTGACCAAGGTAACAGTGTGGATTGAAGATGATTTACAATGATTTACATAAGCATCTACAAATGGTATTGAACGAACAAAAATGTAGATTTAACCCAGCAAAAATGGTGATTGACCCAGCCAAAAGAGGGATTTCACCAACCAAGACAGACCAATGTTTCACCAACAAGTGGTGGTTGAACAACCCAAAAAAAATAAGGTTGAGATGACACACATATTTTTGGTCACTGCACCGCCATTTCCTATGAGGTTTACCCTCCCAAAACTCCTATAATCAAACGTGGCTTGCTGATTTTGAAACTATAAACCTCATATATCATATATCATATATCATATATCGCTGATGTTGAAACTATAAACCTCCGTTGAGTTTGGGGATTTCCAATTGCTATGTTTGATTACCAGAGGGTACCTCAAAAAATATGCAATTTGGTACCTGTGATGGTATGCCTTCTGGTGCTTGGAGGAGTGACCCGTGACAAATCCAGAATTCTAGGGTTCGTACCATACTCACCATTTAGTGCAGTTATGGCCCTAAACAGTTAGAAATGGAATTATATGTGTTTTAACTAAGTTATATATCATTGTAAGCGCATGTGCAACTGTTAAGTGCCATACCCGTATCGATCAATTAGTAGTCATTGAACTGCTGTGACGGTGCGATCTTAAGTTGGAACCCAAGAGGTGTGAAGCAGGTCATATACCCAAAAGATCAAGCTATCTGTATATCCCATGTATCTCAGTTGTGTTGGACGGTTTATGTTACCAAATCTAACTATACTTAGTTTTTTTATTGTTTTTTTACCGTTAACCCGACCCAACAGTTAATCTGAGTGTTGCTTACCTACCCAGCTCTCATGAATCGTATAAAATATGTGTATATATATACATGTACCTTTTTGTTCAAGAATATCAATCGTTGTTGATACCCATGGTAAACTTATCATTAACCCTGTCCGAGTACAATCACAATCGCTATCAAAAAAATAAAAAAAACTATAGTGAATATGAATTTTAAAACCAACTTCGCAAATGCCTACCAGGTTATTAAGGCCATGACACAACTTAGCTGCACCGGGGTAGCACCATTGGTACCATCGGTGTGTCGAACTGTCCAGGTGTCAGCGAGCCTTTGCTCGCAAGCCCTTGAGCGAGCGAACGCGCCAGTGGATTTTGAGGGTCAGAGCTGGAACTGTAACCGCGGTAGTTCCCTTGGAAAACATTGACAAACAAAAATGATCAATGGCCATCTCAGGAACCACAAAATATAGCCAGAAATATGGTACAGTACCTCCATTTTGGGATCCTGAAATGCCCATTGAAATGACTTGAGTTTTGTGGAGCTGGCAAATATGGCAAATATTATGTATGTCTGAATATGCGGATATGGAATGTGTCGGGGACGAAGCAAGTTTGAAAATAGGGAGGATTTCCGAATTAGGCCTATCAACCACTTACAAAGGGGGATGATAGTGGGATTGGAAATCCAAAAGGATCGCAACCCCTGAAAGATCGAGGCAAGTCTCCACTATTTTTAGTAGGATCTGACTTTTCTATCTTTTTAGGGACTCCTGAGCTATATTATGATTATTATGTATATTACGTACACTACCGTGTGGCTAGCAATTATAGTACATATACTGTGTGTATATCGAAGCAGAATATTGCTAGAGATTTTTAGAAGCCCACCTGACCCGGATGAACAATTTAGTAGCTAGCAGTCATGTTGCCAAACTGTTTTGGCAGATTGGCATACTGCTCACCCGCCGACTTCACTTGGGCTGGTTGGTGGCAACCCAGTCTATGGCAGTCAACCAATGGATGTACCCTTTGGTAAACATACAAAAACTATTGAAAATGGCCATAGAAAGTTCGTGGATTTACCCATTAAAAATCGTCATTTCCCATCGTGTTTTCTATGTTTACGAGGCCGGTTTGACGGAGTTGATCAAACACATTTTACAAAGTACCAAGACAAGTCGGGACGGATCCAACATAATTTTTGAGCACCTGTCTTTCAATCCCATAGGATCCAGGGTGCTGCTATATATGGTAACATGGATCCCACCAATATACCCCCTTTATGTTAGCATATATACCAGCAACATGGATCCTATGGGAATTGATTTGGGCAAACCAAAGAAATCTCTGGAGAAAGAAAGTTACGCATTGTCAGAAGTTGTACTGGGAAGAAGATATGGGGACATACGTAAGATATATCTACCATTATGTTTTGTTTTCACGAAACAGCCATTTTTTTCAGGGCATCTACTTGTGATAACTACGCAAAAAAAACACTGGTTGCTGGGGCAACCTCATCACATGTGCCATGGTCAAAACATAACGGTAATCGTACTACAGGTTTGTTGTTTTTTTTTCTGCCTTTGACATTGGTGCTGTGTGACAGCGGTAGAGACAACCAGCTACGCGTTTTCAATCCCAACGAATTATTGTGATCATTAATCTAAAAAACAAAGCTGACACATATGTGGTTACAATTTGTCATAAACCAGCCATGACTGGGGGGAACATGTGGGTAAAACCATGGATTTTTTTCACCAACCATGACTGGGAATGATAAAAGTAACAGCAATGTAGATCTCATGCTTTAACGTTATTGGACCAAGCGAGTTGTGTATTTTTGTTGGACCATTGGGAGAATTCTGGACCCCCAAATGGCAGAACTTGTCATGTGGATATCGAGCAGCATTAACACGCGTCAAACAGTGGGAATAACAATTGAACATCCGGGTGTATCATGGTGTAACAGGCAAATTATAAGATTCATTTAATCACCAAAATGTATCTCACGAACACGCTAAAATTAATGTTGACTTCAACTTTCCCTTCTTTGTACTAAACCACTGTGCAAAGAAGGGAAACAGACCCACACATGTTTTGTTTTTCTTGCTTGGACTTTATACTCCCAATTTTTTTTAGCAGTTGTCAGTGCTTCCAGGCAACCGCGCGAGTTACTCCACCAATCAGCTGTGCATGTCAAAGTGCTTCACATACGTACTATTTGGAAGACAGCAGTTGGCACGTCTTCCGCTGTTTAAGACGTGGTTACACCAAAGAAATGGCGCAATCATTTTGATTATTGGATCATTGATCAAAGATGTCTAAGTCCTTCTTCCACTGGTTGATTTAAACAGTGGAGTTACCATGAAGTACCCTCTGCACTGGTAGGTATCCAAACTTTTCTTGCTCGAAAATCCCGTATCTACAGATGATTTCCCAGGAAAAGAAACTCCACGGCTAGGGATCTCCTATTCATATTATTCATGTTCGAGCCAAGACAATATTGTTTGCCATCTCAGTTTCGTTATGGCCCAACTAACAGTTATAAATAAACTTATAATGATATGCAACTTTAGTTCTAGGAGTTATTTCATTCGACTTATAACATCTTATAACCTGGTTGGTGGTTTCAAACATTTTTTGTTGTCCATTTCATATATGGGTTGTCATCCTTACCAACTGACGAACTCATATTTTTCATTATTTTTCAAGATGGTTAAAAACCACCAACCAGTAATAACTGTTAGTTAGTTGGGCCATTAAAATGGTGCCAGGTCTAAGCCCCAAAAAAGATTGAAGATGTCAACCAGGGTTATCAATCTATGGTCCGGTTAATCTATGGTTAATCTATGGTTAATCTATGGTTAATCTATGGTTAATCTATGGTTAATCTGTGGTTAATCTATGGCTAATCTATGGTTAATCTATGGTTAATCTATGGTTAATCTATGGTTAATCTATGGTTAATCTATGGTTAATCTATGGTTAATCTATGGTTAATCTATGGTTAATCTATGGTTAACTTATGGTTAATCTATGGCTAATCTATGGTTAATCTTTGGTTAATCTATGGTTAATCTATGGTTAATCTATGGTTAATCTATGGTTAATCATGGGAATATCATGGAATATCTATATATATAATTATATATATATACTGGTGGGTGGTGACTGGAACCATGGAATGGATTATGACTTTCCAGAAACAGTTGGGAATAGAATCAACCCAACTGACGATCTCATATTTTCAGAGGGGTGAAACCACCAACCAGTATATATATATATATCCATACTATGTACCCTATATTATGTACCTTATATACTATAGTTAACCCAATTATTTACTATATATTTGAAACAAATCCCCAACTCACAAATGATACTTTTGCTGACGATACGCATGCCAACTGCCTGGCGTGTTGTCCATACCTCTAGAGCGCCGACATCAACTCTGATTGTTTGGTTCAAACATGGTTGATATATGTTGGATATATATATATACAGTATATATAATTATATGTGTCGAATATATTTGATTGGATACATGGTTGGTATGCACATATATATATAGAGTTCATGGAAATTGGTATATATGTATATACATGTGTGCATATATATACACATGTCAATACACATGTGTGTGTTACTGTAGGTAACCAAGTAGAATTCTTCGAGAATTGGGTACCAACCATCCACGGCCAACCCATCGCTTGAACATCAAACTCTGGTGAGACAGTTTCCGATAATTTGACAGACACTTCGCAGATGAGAAAATCACCAATTTTTTGTTCGATGAAATAAACCGGTAAAAATGGTGATAGTCACTATAGTCCACAGCGAAGAACGTTAGGCGAATTAGGACATGATAAGCTTATCAACCAGATTGGATAATGGTAACTGTTAGTAACTAGTCATTATACTCAGTTTTATGAAACCCTTCCAGCATCAGAGTTGGTGAATTTATTGTGAGGTCATTAGCAGATTATGCAACAATTCTTGATTAGGAGGCTACAGATTGTCCCAGAATGCCCAAACCTGAAGAGTTTGGTGAAGTGCGAAACAAAAATCAACCAGATGGATGGGATATATACTGGGTATATCATGAAAAATGGTGATTGAATGGTATTAAATATATGATTTCATTGGCTAAGTTGTTTGTTATGTTTCACCCCAAATGAACGGTATAGTGTATGAACAATTGCGAGATATCTCCAGGTTGGGAACCAGAACGAATTTTGAAAGTGATGCAACGGTGAAGACAGGGAATCTCAAGACACCCTGCTTGGATTCCGACCATGGGAAAGATTAGCGGTTAGTGGGTTTTTCTCAATGATAGAAGCCACCAGAAATCCCAATGAAAAACCATTTGCTAACTAGTTAACTAACTCCAATGCCCATCTAAGTGGTAGGCCTGAATTTGTCGATAACCGAAGGTACGGGATCTCCCACCTAACCCCCAAAATTTGATGGTAAACACCATCCGTTTCCCTATGAAACCTGTTTTTTTCTTTGTATCGTTTGCAGACACACCCAAATATCAAACTGTTGCGGGCACATCGCCACAGTGTGAATAACTTCCCAAGTTAAACCACCATCCTTCCCTTACACAAAGGTTGTGTTATCCCATTTCGATTAGTTTTAACATCAACGAAACAGATGGCTGTTGATCGCGTTAACCAGGGCGATGTATGCAAATGTCACTGCCATCACCAGCGTGATTTGCATGTATAGATATATTATGTTATGATATATCATATACATATATTGATTTATCACTGCCTTAATTCTGCGACGTCACCATGAGATGATGCTTAGTCAAGGGAATCATCCCCAAATTACCTTACTTTACTTATTTTCAGTTCGGTGAATTATATTTATATAATTCAACCAGATGCATGCATGGAGAGATAGAGAGAGACATAGAGATAGACATAGAGATAGAGATTGATATTGAGATAAAAAGACAGATAGACACACATTTGTACATCACATTTTAAACAAGAACTGAAGTAGCAGATCACTGAAAAATGTACAAACATATCATACCAAATTATTTCATTTAAACATGACCTTTCATTGTTTTTTAAACGTATTAACGTATACACATTCATATTACATATCAAACAAATATATGTAAATATACACATAAAATGTATATATATATACTTCAGGCTGATTATATATATATATATATCAGAAACCGAAGATGTCGGCCCTCCATCCTTTTTTCAAAGAGCTGAATTCGTCGAAACACGTGACGAGCGAACGCTTTTCCGCTGCAAATGCTGCACGGCTGGCAACCGAAGTGGTTGACCCTACCCTCCCTAATTGGAGAGTTTTCTGTTGGCCAAAAAAAATACATGTCCCATAGAAGGGGATGGTTATATACCCATTAATAGGGTTTAATATACCCATTATAATGATTCCCAATATAGAGGATGAATGCCACATGTCATGAATATGTCGGATAAATCTATAGTTAGATGAGTTCATACACCAAGATATGGAAGGGGGGTGGGCATTGATGATCTTCAGTTCTGCAACTATTGTTCTAGTCATTCTAGTCCATTTGTTTACAGTGGTGACCATATTTATGACCCATCTATAGTGACTTTGCTTTAAATTTATAGATGGGACGGCCCCGGAATCTGAGATGCAGTGTGTGTGTGTGTGCGTGTCCCTTGTAGCGAAGAATCCCTAGATGGCAAATGATTGTTTGGGGAAACCATTATTATATTATTTATGTCGCGTTGTTTGTGGTAGGTAGTCAAGGTGTTCCAAACCCCAGTTGATGAATTGTAGGGGATGTTACACTATCCAAACCTATCCAATGTGTTGGGGATAGCCAGTTAAGTTATGTGATATTTATGAAAACTCCATGACCCTGCAATGTGGGCCCCCCAAACGTTGTAAGTTGCTTTACAAAACCCATGAACTAATAATATTAACTATAGATATATCTACCATAAACCGTAGTTTTGTTGGAGTTATAAACCATAAATTACCCAACCAGGGCTGGGATTTTTTCAGCAGCTGCCAGCCACGAAATGCACGAAACAAGTCTGTCGCACGTTCGAGGCCTCTGTGAGTTCGTCGAACTCTCCGTGGAAAGATGGGGAGTTAAGTTTTGGAAAATGTCAGTTGAATGGTAATGGAATGGTTATTTTTTAGGTCAAAAAATGCCTCTGGTTATGTCAACCGTTTGCGAACTGGAAGTCATGGCCCTAATCGAAATAGTTGATTTACCGAACTTAAAGATGGTGATTTTCCAGTTCTCTATCTTAAATTACCAGAGGGTAAGCAGCAAGAATGGTGATTTTTCGTGATTACCATCTGGTAATTTGTCATAGCTATTACTTTCATGTGGCAAATCACTACTGGAAAAATAGGTAAATCATTTGTAGGCCATTTTCCGATGTGTTCAATTACCAATAGGTACCCCAAACTTGGTATGCGACTATGAGAGGATTGTTTTGAGACAAATGCTGCAGTCTCACCGAACAAATAAGATCAAATGAGTGGTGTCTATATCTCTGACATATCTCTTGCATTAAACCAACTCTACAAATGGACACTAAGAAGATTCTTCGCCACATGTTAAAGACAAATCGGACACGCACCTTGGTTGCAGGGCATCCAGGATAAGCCAATTTCTGAATCATGATTGCACTACGGAACTAGATTGGCTCCGTACTGTTGGTTTTGGTGATCCCTACAATGTGGGGCCCCCTAGTTATAAGTTGGTTTATAACCCAATCTAAGTATAGTTATAACTACCATAAACCCTAGTTATTGTAGTTATAAACCAACTTAGCTATCATAGTTATCCCCCACTTTGTATGGATCCAAACACTGTCTGAGAAGGTACGGCTAACCCTCCAAATTATAGTAAATTGTACCTCCAATGCATCCTAAGAAGCTGGAGAATCGTAGAGCTAAAGGATCGGCGGCGACCCACAACCGGGTCACTGTGATACGTGCTGAGAGTTCTTTCACCCAGGTTGTCCGGTTGTCCAATAAAGTGCATGGCCAGCATGGCATTCAATTCAAAAAGGTCCCCCAACGTTATGTTGTTGGTAAAGCCAATCTACATAGCTATGTAATCGATTGTAGTCGTATGTATCCATGAAAAAAAACTTCAGTTACCTACCAAATGGTTACCAACTGACCTTAATCTTCCTTAATCTTCCTCGGCCCTTCCTGTGATTTTTGCTACATTATGGTTTTTGCAAGTTACTGAGTGCGTGTACTATTCTTTTGCACCCGGCGACTGGAGGCCAGGCGCTGTTCCAGCCAAAACACATCCACCTCGTGACGAACGACCGACGCCGAATCCGGCGTAGAAGTAGATGAGTTCTGTGCGATGAAACCAACGCGCAGAAAAGAATGGGTATCATCGCTATTATCAATGGTGGGGGGCTAGTTGTGTTTGTTCGTTTCGGAAGCCCATTAACATCCATTTGCCATGTACTATATTTTTCGCTATATTATACAGTAAGTGTAATATATATATTTATGTATATAAATAACATATATCATATAGCCATAGATATATCTAGCGCATAAAACTAGTTCCATATACCTAGAATATTATTCATATGTTTAAAAAAGCCACTTAGCCAGTTCGATATATCTACCACATCGCTATCATCCAAAGATGGCTGAAATGCACAGTTTGATTCCATTCCCTGATGAACAGGGTGTGCATTGTGACATAATAAAAGGGGAATGGGGTAGTCTGCAGAATTGCCTTGTTGTCGTTTTGAGAACATGTTCTAGAAGATCATGGGTGCTAAGCATGCCAAGTAATCCATATTTAGATATATATATATATATATATCGAGTTTCACGCATTCATATCTTGTTTTTTTCTATAGATAATAATCTGCGAAGCAGACCTCTCAAATTTGAGGGATCATGTGAGATCATTGATAATTGATCGGAAAAGAGATGAGGGTTCCACTTCTTCGACTTGATGATGTCAATATTTGATATACTGATATACAGTAATTATATTATAAGTTATGACTTTTGCTTGTTGTTTGACACAGAAGAAAACATGGTACGCATGTAACCGTTTGATGGTGACGTGGCCTGACTATTAAGTTCCATGCAGGACCCAGACTTGCCAGCGACGAACAACAGCCTTTCGACAGTTCATAGGCCGCCAATGATTGAGCTTGCACAGTTTGTATCAATGTGTTCGAAAAAAACAATCTGGATATATATATATACATTACATTCATATTTCTGCAGAGTTTCTATCAATGTGTTCAAGCTTATATATATATATATTTCTGTCATGACATTGATGTTCTCTGCAGGCATTTCACAGAGGGATAGCTTCAGAGCAGCTGCTCTGATCATCCCGATCCGAATTTCAGGATCCAATACATGGAGCTACTAAAAACCCTGATTGGTGGTTTGGAACATGGCTTTTATGACTTTCCATTCAGTTGGGATTAATGGATTGTAGTGGTTTACTGGATTTTAATGGATTTTAATGGATTTTTCCATATATTGGGAAGACTCATCCCAACTGACGAACTCCATCATTTTTTCAGAGGGGTAGGCTCAACCACCAACCAATATTGTTGGCCATGTTTTCTGGGGATATTCCTTCAAATGCCCCTGAAAAGTTGGCCAAAAATATATGCTAGGTACATCTAGGTACCTCCAATGAATCGGTTCCTGAAACGGCCATTGAAATGACCTTGATATTTTTCAGCATGATTTTCAACAGAGCTGGACGCGAAAACTCTCAGCAGCCCTAGCAATGGGGAACCAATCTTCCGTGCCGGATGATGGTGGGGAGCCAAAGGTTTGGGCAGAACTACTGTATTATGGCCCAATTATTAGTTATAAATGGAATTATGATTCCTTTAAGTAATTAAGGTGAAATATTTCATGAAATAAGCCCATAAACTGAACTTTAGTTGGGCCATAACTCTACGGTAGATTGGTGAGGGCTGAAAACGATGTACTGAAGCCGTTCAAGATGCCATTCATAGTGAACCAACATCAACCCCTGCCAGATGACCCCGCCAATCATGGCACCAACCACGATCACACGGGCAAATCTCATCCATCTATCTGGCTAAATGATAGTGACCTCACGTCGTGACCGAAGCCTGGAATCATGGGAATTGGATTCGGAGAATTATCCCCAAATCCTATTCGCATGATTTTGTCGAATTTATGGATTATTTCAATTATTTCAGAGAATTGGGGAATTATCCCAACAACAATCCAACTTCATTTTCCAAGAATAATCCTTAAGTCGAGTGAATATCCCAAGAATGGAGTCCCATTCAGATTTTCTGGAAAATTCGACGGACAATTCACGAAACTTCTTCTTGGATTATCCCAATAGATCCGAAGTTTGTCAGATTTCCCCAGATCGGGGGGGTCACCTCACCTAGGTCGCCTCGAAGGGGGGAAAACATCTGTTCCACCCGTTCCACGGTTGAGAATGTTGAGAAAAGGTGAATGAAGCCATTTATGGCTCAGAATAGCTGCAATGATTATGGCCCAACTAGCAATTATGAATGGATTGATACAGAAACTCCTAGAAAACTAATGAATGATATCAATGGAATGACATAACTCCTATAACTAGTTGATTATATATCACAAATACAATTTACAACTGTTAGTTGGGCCATAGCTGTATGAACCAACCAGTCCACTGGAATGAGGGAATATTTCTCATGCCTTGTTTCGTGTCGTACCGTGATGCACCAATGTGTGCCATGGTTAAACATGATTCCTATATGCGAAGCTGCTTAAATCTCTCAGAATAAAAACGTCTTGTATACACACATATACTGTATATACATACAATCTATTCATATATATACCTGCAGCCTCCAGGGCCTGCATAATTTTAGTCCCTAATGGGAAAAGTGACCCTGTGAAATAAGGGAATGAAAATCCAGCCAGGGGCTGATTTCATGATTTATCCAAAATAGCTCCC
>Ga0126342_10017577_pt1 | contig 12353 bp, 9 predicted proteins | sample Cyp1metagenome_FD_92528 | JGI IMG/M metagenome (GOLD analysis project Ga0126342, IMG submission 92528) | Coral microbial communities from Lord Howe Island, Old Settlement Bay, Australia - Cyphastrea 1 metagenome | ecosystem: Host-associated > Invertebrates > Cnidaria > Coral ... | reverse complement strand
TTACTAGTTACTAGTTACTAGTTACTAGTTACTAGTTACCAGTACTACTACTATTACTGTACTATACTTTACCAGTTACCAGTTATCAGTTACCAGTGACCAGTTACTAGTTACTAGTTACTAGTTACTAGTTTTACTAGTTACTAGTTACTAGTACTACTACTATTATATAGTTACTTAGTTACCATTACAAGTTTACTGTATCAAATTATATTAAATATATTTGTTGTTTGTTAGGCATTAGGTATACGACTTTACATTGTGAATTGGAAACATCAAATGAAGATGTTGAAAAAACTGTACCTTGTGTAAAAATGTTCATGTTGAAAAAATAGATTATCATATTATCAGATGCATTCCTTTCACAGCAAGAAACCAAGGTCAAACCCAGTGAAACACTTGATGTAAAACTGCGATCTTGAAACTTTAGAAAACATTAGATGCAATCCTGTTGCATGAAATGAAGGTAAGATCACACAGGTCCTTTTCGGCAAGGGTTTTCTTTTCTTAGATTCTATGTCCTATGCAATGTAAACACATTTTTGTCCTTGAGGCCTTGTGTAAAATACTCCCCATGCAACAACTTTTCTGTGTAAAGGCTACAATATGACCCTATGACTCTATGATTCTCTGGGTGCGTATGTTTGTGTGAAATGGCATTTGTGTTTAAAAACAACTCTCTGCATGACTAGTGACTAGTGACTAGTGACCAGTGACCTAGTGACTCTAGACTCTAGTGACTCTAGTTACTATAGTTGACTCTAGTTTTTGTTGCCGCAGGTTCTTGGAGGGCTTGAGCGGGTTGACGTTCAAGGTCGCTGGCTACCGGGTCATCACCTTCAAGATGTCAGCCAGTGTGTGGTTGAAGATTGCGCGGGAGAGGCCAGGATGGGTGACTCAAACTGACTCAGCTTCTTGGTAGGCCTGCCAGGTATACACCAACCCGCCCTATTCTGAGATTCAGATGATATGGCCAGATATGGTTCAGATATGGATCAGATATGGGCCCTAGTAATAGTGCTATGGCCATGGCTGTGGCTACGGCAGTGGTGATGGCTTTGGAAACTGTTGCATCGCTTTGCACTGTCAATATTTTTTCTCTTAATCTTTGTGTGTGTGAACTGCATTCAGGTTCAAGAGTTGACTCAGTTGAGTAAAGTTCACAGAGAGCAGGGCATGCAGTGCCAATGCAGTGCAGTATTCAGTTAGGCAATTAGGCCGGCGGCATTTGAGTATGGCTGATTGGTCATAAGATGATGTGATGTATTACAATGTATTTGTGACTATCTGACTACTTGACTAGATCCTACTAGTTACTAGGCTAGTGACTAGTGACTAGTGGACTATCGGACTAGTAAATTACTGTATCATGGTTATAGAGACTTGACTAGACTCGACTAGACTAAAGTGACTTGACTATACTAGACTCTAGACTTGACTAGACTAGACTAGACTAGACTAGAGTGACTAGACTGAACCCGACGACTCGCGAAACTTAGTAATAGTAGTGACTAGAACTACGTATGACTATGACTATGACTGTGACTATATTGTCTATGATTATGTGAATATATACCACAGTGAATAATGACCGACTATTGAAACTGAATAATGGAATACAATTGAAATTCTGAACGTGACTATCGTCAATAGTCCCTATGACCCTATGACCTATGATTATCTGATAGTAACAGCAGTAACTTTAGCGACTTCAGTAACTTTAGTGCTATGGCCTATCGAATTCGATCAATCCTCCGTGCTTTGCTTTGCGGCTTTTGACCTACAGGACCTTTCTGGATAGGATGGGATTTTGGAAGCCTGACCTGATAGTTTGAAACTGAGCCAAGAGGGCCTTACCTTGAGATGTTGGGTGATGCTGTGAAGCGAGGCCGGGGTCGACCACAGGGCATTTATGGAAGTTATTTTTTGCGGCAAGCTATGTCAGATGCTGCTGCTGAACAAGAGGCAAGCAATTTGCCTGCCAGACAACGAGCTGGCAGGCCTGTCACTAATCCTGTTGTCAACAGACTTGATGGGGAGGATCCTCAGGAACCGCTGATGGCGGTTGCAGATGAAGCTACAGCAATGCAGAAGATGCTGTTGTTCCATGCAGAAGAACAATCCAAAACTGAATCATTGACAGGCACTTCAAACCCAGCCACAGCAATTTTCCAACAGGGCCGACGGAAACTGATGTCAGAATCTGTTGCAGCAACAGAATACCTTGCAATGGATATGAGAAAAGCAGCTGCAGCAGTGGTCGAAGGGTCAGCGGTTTTGTGGGGAAACATTGTTCAGCATGTTCACGGATTGTTGCAAAATGGATGGAACGGTGTCATGCTTGGGATGAAGAGAAGGTATGACGAAACGCCACTGACATTGCGTGTTGTTGAAACAAGAAAAGAAAGCCAGAACCAGAGCCAAGGCACTGATTCACAAACATGTGCTCAGCCTTCAGTGACTACTAAGCAGGTTGCGAAGATTATGCAAACACATGTTGATGTGTTCATGCTGCTAAAACGGGGTGGTGCCAGTGCTGAAGAGCCATCCCACATGTGCCATTTTTATGGCCCTTTGCCAACATGGTTGCAATGCTTGCCAAAGACCAGGGCTTTGGACATTGCTGCAAGCCAAGAACAATTCATCTCACAAGTTCCTGGCCTTCAAACTTTGGGTGAGAAATTCCTTATCAACCAGCATTGTGTTTGCACTGATAGATATGCCGCCAACATCCTGGCTGAAAAAGAATTATCCGCCAGAAAGCACCACCGTACTATTCACACTACCTGCAATGTGCACAAGCTGAGCTCAGTTGAAAAATCCATGGGGGACATTGTGTCTGGCCAAATCAGTGGCATGGTTTCAGTGGGTTTGGCGATGAGACAAGCGGGTGTGGTGCAGGAACTGAGAGGCATTTTGAAACAAATCTTTGCTGATGAACTTCAGGTCAAGGTGGGCCCTCCGAAGTGCAAAGATCTGCGATGCCTGGCATGTCAAGTTTATTTTCCTTTGCCATATTGCCAGGCCATATTGCCATATTGGACATATTGACATTGAAGTTAGTTACTAGGTTATTATATTATAGTAGAAAATTGTGGCATTGTTTGTCTTTGTACTGGTTAATAATGATACTGATATCTGATATTTGATATCTGATATCTGACCTAAGGAATCTAAATGCAAACTCAGCGAGCAGCTAGCAGCTAGCAGCTCACAGCTAGCAGCAAACAGTTCTAGTCAAGTCAAGTTTACTGAGTCTATTGGACAAGCCTAAGTGACGCTTAGGCCCTAGCCCGTGGACCTAGGCACTGCTGAAACTTAGCGGCTTAGCAGATGCTTCCAGCAGGATTCATCCTGATTAACTTATTAGCTGATTAACCATGATGATCACCAGAGTGAAACATCTGTCACAAGGTCCTGAATCGATGTAGTTTGATAGTCAGTGTGATAGTGACTATCTGATATCTGATAGTGACTTGATATGATAGCGGCGGATCTGATAGCGTGCTGCAACTGTGGGGGCTGAATCTGAAGTCTTGACATGCTGCCTGCTGGATTTTTCCTTGTGATGTTTTGGCATTGTTTTGGCATTGACTTGGGTGTGATCTGTCTCAGGATGGGCAATCTATGATCTATTTCTGCCAACTGATTCGATGACCCAAACAAAGTTTGATGAGCAGGGCGTCCCACAAAAGGCACAGCAGTCCAATGAGAGGCGCAGGGAAATCCTTGACTTCTATCTCAATGGCAACATCGACGACCCGTCCATTGTGTATTGGGTGCCCATGCTCCAGGAGCGATCAGCTGTGTTATCTGAATTCGAGGAATTTGTCATCCCAGCTCTGTTACCAGCGGCTTGCCCAACCCTCAACCGGGCAAAGTGGTTGGGGTGCGAGTCTTCGTTCTCTTGGCTTGGCATTCTATCCTCACACCATGACCTCCTGAAAAAACTCTTGACAACGTGGCGACGGCCAGATGGCACTGAGAAAACTGATGCTGCAGCAGCATTGTCTCTGTGCACAGGTGCACCTGCCTTGGGGCCACAGTGGTCTGGATGGGCAGCAGCAATGGATACTGAAAGCAGACATTCTGTCTCCCTTCCTATACGGCCAGCAGCAACCAATGAATCTGATTCTGAGGCTGAACATTTGGATTTGGACTTTGATTTTGAAACATGGTTTGATGATGAGCCAAATCTGTTTGGGCCTGAAAGAATGCAAGACCCGATCACGGGTGATATTGATTGGAAGGGCATGAACAAGGCGACCATCAAGAAGGCTTGTGCATGGGCTGCGACCTCTCCAGCCAACAAAGTCATTTTGATTGGCATTGCGTGGAGGCCTGTGCTGTCTTTGATGAGAGACATGATTTTTCTTGGCAGTGATATGTGGGAAAGGAACGAGAAGATCCAACTGGCAAAAGGGCAACCAAGATCCTACCGGGTATTGGAGCTTCTGTTTTCAAACAGCTTGAAGACTTTTTCAAAGTCTTTGAACAGCATGTTCCACACTTTCTGTGCTGCTCTGCCACCAAGTGCCTACAAGGTGCACATGCGATGCCTTTTTTTCCGCATTCTGAGCAGAAGTGGGGCAGCCACCGAACAGATCTATGGTGCAGGGTTGCGACACCCGCCTTTTGTGCTGTTTGGAGCCCTGTGGGGTCTTGTGCGCCCGTTCAAAGATCTGCCCAAGTGCTTGTATGATGAATTTCATTCTTGGATCGATGAAAGATATCCTTCAGAAACTGATCTACTGTCAGAAGAATGCCAGGGAATCTTGCACACCGTAGCACAGCACCTGGACTTCGATATTGTTGGGGTCGAGGCACGTCATGCTAGTGTCCGAAGGCTTACCCTCAACAAAAGCCTGCAAACATGGACAGCTTCCTTGCAAAATGTTTCAGCAGATTGGGTATGCAGGCAAGCAGTCATACATAGTGAACCTTTCCAGGCTCCAGAGAACTCTGACAAGCCGACTGAGACTGCTGCTACTGAAAATTTTATCAAGGTTGCCAAGGTTCGCCGACCTCCGCAATCCCACAAGACACCCACTTGTGAGAAAAAAACAAGAAAAGAAAATATCGATCATCTCGGAGGTCCCGTGGTGGGGCATGGCGAGCATTTCTTCACGTGAACTACCAGGGAGTACACATCACAAAAGAAGTGGGTGCAAAAGCTTCGGCTGAATACAACGCAATCAAAACTGAAAACGGTCCTCGATGGCAACACTATAGGAATTTGGGTTTGCTGAGCACATGGGCAGGCCGAGCAAACCAAAAAGTATTGAAATCGAAGCACAGGCAAAAACGACATGTAGACCTGGCAGTGCAATCTCGGCCTCATATCAGAAAACTGCTGTGGAAACTGGATGAGATCAAAGAACGTCATCAAAGAAACGCAAAAAAGAGACAACAAGAGAATCTTGAAGTTTCCAAGGCTTTGGTCCAGTCATCAGCAGCTGCATTCCAGGAAGTGCCTGCAGATTTCCAGATCCAGGAATTTGAACAAACCAAATTGCGGTTGAGTCAAGGTGGCCAAGGCTCTAGATGTCGGGCAAGCCCAAGCTCTTCCGGCTCACCAGTGGTGTTGCAGTGCGTTGTGCCAGGGCAATGTGTGGCGACAGAAACTTACTTCTTTGCTTGGCTCAGTCATGTTTTCTCTTTAGATTCCCCTTGATTCTTCTAAGTCTAGATTCTAGATTCTAGATTGTAGATGCCACATATATATTTTTTGCTAGCTATAACTATATTAACTTATTAACATTGATGTTTTATTGTTATATTGGTGTAATATATATATACACATTTAATCTGTATATATATAGCATGCCTACCGTATCAAAAACATCTTTCTTTACGCAGTAATATATAAAGATAGATTTTCATGTCAACACGCACATATATATATATACATATTTATTTAGTTATGTATCAATAATATTTAATAATATATGTATACACAAAAATACAAATAATTTTATATATGCATATATTATTTAGTGATTGATTACCTGTTCCATTGGGTACCGCTGTCTCATCATTGTATTCAAATCAAACCTGTGGCAGTCAAAACCGTTAACAGTTTTCCAGGTCTAGAGCCTAGGTGCTAGGTCCAGTCTGATCAAGACTAGAGTGACTACAGTAGAGTCTAGAGTCTAGAGTCTAGAGTTTAGAGTCTAGAGTCCAGATTAAAGAGTCTAGAGTCTAGTCTAGTCGAATCTAGTCAAGTCGAGTCTAGTCGGGTCTAGTTCACTAGTCACTAGTCACTAGCCACTATCACTAGCAGCCACAAAGTCACATAGTCACATAGTCACTACTCACTAGTCTAGTCACGTCAAGTCACATCACTAGACAAATCATCTAGAATCTAGAACCTAGCATCTAGAATCTAGCTATGTCACTATGTAATCAAGTAAGTCTACTAAATATTTTTGCAGTAATCTAATCTTCTAGTTGTCTAGTAACTAGTAATCTAGTCTAGTCCTCTAGTAATCGAGTAATCAGTAATCTAAGTAACTAGTAAACCAGGAACTAGTAATCTAGACTCCACACTCTAGACTGCTCACTAGTCACTAGTCACTAGTCCATGTTCATTGCAATACTATTCACATATTCTCTACAAATTTACTGACTACTAATTACTAATTAGAATAATCATCATACTTTGTTATCATTAGTAATTAGTAATCAGTCATCCTTAAGTCTCTAGGTTAGTCGGTTTGCTGCAGTTAGCTAGCAGCAACTGAAAGTTTGATTTGGTGGAAGTTCGCAGATTTGTTTTTTTACATTCCATTGTGCTGTGCTGTATATATTCAGGCCACATTTTTTTTACCTTCTTGGCATCTTGCACAACCAGGAAATCCTCAAACCCACAAGGAGCGGAGCAAGAGGCTTTGGGCGTGGTTTGACCTCTATGTTGGAGGAATCTTGGAACAGCAAGCATGCTCTGGCAGCACCATCACAAGGAAACCTTTCCGCACATGAGCCATTCAAGATTACAAAGTGCGCAAAACTGAAGTTTTGTCATTGCTCTGGTTCTGGTGAACAAGCCTTTTATTTGCATTGCAAGATGGTGGCACTCCTGCGCCCATACCTTTTCAACAGGAAGGAACGGAAAAAAAAAGGTGAGACTGATGCTGAGAAGAAAACAGTCAAGACTCCAAAATCATATCCTATTGCACGACGAGTCTTGAACCAAGCCTTTTTGATTTTGAAACTTGAACCTCGAAAGCCTGAAAACTGTGACGATTTTTTCGGTGTCTCATCTTCCACATTGCCAGCAGAATCTGTCGTCCTATCTGGATGGGGGGCGCTTGCGAACCAGGCTTGGGCGCCTAAATCCAGCTGATACTATAGCACTATGGAGACAAGTTTTTCTTTCCCCCCAAACAGTGTGTCCACACTGAGGCTGAGGGGTTCTTATTGTAGGACCAAAGGCCAGTGCTTGATCAGGTTGCTCACTCTTGGGCGCAGTCTTTTTCCTGTCAGTTTTTGTATAACAGTATAACGTGGTTCTTGTGAAGTCTTGACATGCATGTCGACCACGCAGGCTTTCTTGCACAAAGTGTCCATCTCTGTTTTTGAATGAATATATTATATAATTAAGTGACTAAATCTGGTGTGCACCAATTTTCCTGTATTTTCCTTTTGAACTATAAAATATAAAGTCTAGAGAAATCATGATCACCACCACCACCATCATCATCACCACCATCATCATGTCATATGTCATATGTCATATTTTGAATGATCATCATCATCATCATCACCATCATCATATTTTGATTATTAATCATCATCATCATAATAATAATCATCATCATCATCATCGTCATCATCATCATCATCATCGTCACCATCACCATCACCATCATCATCATCATCATAATCATCATCATCATCACCATCATCTGTTTTAAGTTTAATGATCACCATCATCATCATCATCATCACCGTCATCATCATCATCATCATCATCATCACCGTCATCCTCATCATCATTCTTCCCAATCTCAGATATCATCACCCTTCACCTTGCCATCCTCCACTTCCTCTTCTGCACTGTCATCATCATTATTTAATTTCTCATCCTCCTCAACATCATCATCAGTATCACTGTCCCCAACATTGCCCGCAACATCATCATCCTTCTCCCATCATCAGCATCATCATCATCATCATCATAATCATCATCATCATCGTCATAATCATCATCATCGTCATCATCATCATCATCATCACAATGCTGTTTGGGGTCTCCTGCCAGAAAATGTTTGAAGGAATCAACTTACTTACTACTAACTAACTAACTAACTGTTGTTTTTGAAAAACTTCCAACAGTACATTGTGATTGTGACTGTGATTGTGCAGGTGGTTGCAGCTGCAGAACCAAAGTCCAAAAGTGGTGCCTTTGTGACCTTGGACAGGTTACCGCCGTGCATATGGGTGCACATTGGATATGTCAACTTCCAACTGATGCAATGGACTGGCCTTGTATTGAAATACATCAAAAACAGAAACCATGGCAGAGATGGTCTTGTGGATGTGGTGCTTGAGGCCGAAGACCCCGTTGAATTCTCAAGGTCCTTTGATTTGTTCCAATCAAAAATTGATTTTGAGTTTTGCTACCGGGCAAGTTTCTACATTATGCAAGCAACAGATGCGACGCTTGCTCCATCACAAATGCTGCCAAAAAAAATTGTTGCCACACCCTTCAAAGCAATTCCGCCTCTTATTGTTTGGAAAGGGCGAGTGGCTGAAGAGAGAGATCGCAAAGACATTGAAGACCGCAAAAATGAAAAGAGACGCAGGAAACCCAGGAGACATAGAAACAAAGAGGCTGCTGGACAAACCAAAATCACAAACTGGGCACATAGCAGGCCTTGCAAACGTGCAAGACGGGCTGGTCATGGTGATGAGTCTGCTGATCAGAATGCTTTGTGGGATCTTCAGGATGAGTTTCTTTTTGATTCAGGTAGTGACTCAGATCGAAGCGCCGATGAACAGAATGGAATAGAGGAGTGCGAAGATGATGACCAAGGCAATGACAATGACAATGACAATGATGATCCTGATGGTGATGAGCCTGGAAGAAACATGGCAGTGTCTGCTGTGCGTGACAATATGTACTTGGAAGATGACAATTCAGCTGCAGGCTTCACAAGTGAAAGCGGGTTAGAGTTTCCTGATGATGGTTGGGCGGAGGAGCTTGATGAGGATGTGGATGAGGCAGCCACCGCTGCTGATTCCAACCATGCAGCTGCTGCCAATGATGCAGCTGCTGCCAATGCAGCCGCTACTGATGCAGATGATGCTGATGTTGCCCATCACGATCCACCTGGAGATGGGCACAATGCAGGTGTTGCTGAGAATCGTGCAGATGCTGAGGAAAGCGGACCTGGTGAACCTAGTGCACCTGGACCTTCTGATGAGAGAGACCCTTCAACACAGGCAGCACCAAAATCCAGTGCTGCACCCAGACAGATGAAACCACTGGAGATCACTGTCCCTGGTTATGGTTCTTTGAGGTACTATGCAACAACTAATCATATTACGGCGCATTGCTCCACCCACCGGGAGGATCACATTGATTGCAGAAAATCAAGGACAGTGCAGGCATCCTCTTCGAGAAATCGGGCTGGACAAGGCCGGCCAATTGGCCTATTGACAGCTTGGTTGATGGATCCTGACCAACATTCCTGCATCACAGGGGCACTTGCTCGACAAGTTATTCCTGCACATGACAAGCGGGTGGCAGCCCGACAACATTTTCTTCAACTTTCTGGTGCTGATGCGTTTTCAAGCCATGAGAGAGAAAGGCGTGAAGGTGAGCCAGAGGAGCCACCTCACATCCCATGACGCCACTGCAGGCCCAACTGCTTCAAAAAGCTTTGTTTGAGTCTATGTCTATGTCTATGTCTACATTTAGGTCTCTGCGCTGCATCTCTATGCCACTTCCACTATGGACAGAAACCGCTTTCTGCAGTAGAAAAAACAAGTTGAATCCACTGCTGTTTCTTTTGATGGTGGCAGGTGTTTGATGGTAGGTGCACTGCTAGCTGGCTGCTAGCTGCTAGTTACAGTGAGCAATAACAGTTACATTAGGCCGCTCTGTTACCCAATATGCGCTATACTGTAGTTTCAAACCTAGGACCAGGAGACAAGACCTAACTTTGTGGAAACCACAGGTTTTCAAAACTTTGTTATACACAGAAAAAGTCAGAGACCAATGAACAGGGATGAATTGACATATTATTAAATAAAACATATATTATATTATATTATCATGACTACTGACTACTGACTACTGACTACTGACTACTGATTATCGGCTGACTTTAGACTAATGACTAGTGATAGTGATTATTGACTATTGACTTCAACTGTTATCTATGGGGAAACATCTATGGTACATACATTATGTTACCCAAACACCTTGCATTCAACAATCCAGTGTTTTTAGGCATCATTGTCATAGACCTGGAGCTGCTAAGCTCAGAGACTAATGAACAGGGATGAATTGACATATTATTAAATAAAATTTATATTATCATGACTACTGACTACTGACTACTGACTACTGATTATCGGCTGACTTTAGACAAATGACTAATGATAGTGATTATTGACTATTGACTTCAACTGTTACCTATGGGGAAACATCTATGAATCTATGGTACATACACTATGTTACCCAAACACCTTGCGTTCAACAATCCAGTGTTTTTAAGCATCATGGTTTTTTGCATGCACCCGTCACCAGTGTTCCTTGGATCTTGGGCAACAATGGGCAGCTAGCAGCCAGCAGCTAGCTAGCAACAGGTAGGTAAATTCATAGTTAGTAGTCACACTAGTACTAGTTACTAGTTAGCGACTATTTTTCATCAGCGGCTGCTAATGGCTATATAATGGTTAACTGGGCCACGGGTATCCTGTTGTGTTATTGCAAGGAACCACAAGTTTTTGATTTGCACGGGGCATATCTGAAAGTCTTTTTTTTATTTGATACAATCCGCATTGCGCTGTCCTAGGTCCTTGGTCTTATGTTGAATGCCATATGCTTTTGATTCTGATATTGATGAATGCAGACATTATGCAAATCTCTCATTGCATCTAGAATTCAGAATCTAGAATCTAGAATGTTTCTCTCTAAGGGCTCTAAGGCTGTCATAACCCGGGCCATGGAATCTATTGCACTGCACAGGATCTACATGGTGCTTCTGAGAACTGACAAATTCAACATGGCGTTCAGCACGCTGCTTCAAACCACTGTCCAGGAGTGCAGACTTCGTGGTACTGATAAAGTGGTGTGACTTTAATGAAACGTTGCAGTTCAACCATGCCATCATATGACTCAGAAAATGAACATTGGCTAGGTGACTAGGGCCTGGGGCACTAGGTCACTAGGTCACTATAATCACTATAGGAACTATATAGTTGTTTTTTCTACAACACACTATTACTGAAATTATTCTGACTCAATCACAAGAAATAAACGGTTCTATTTTGTTAAAATCCAAACACAGATTGCCAACCATGTTGAGCTACAACATGGTGCTTCACATTCATTTGCAGGAAATTTTGCGCAAACAAGCTGCCTGTGAGCCGAAGCCCCTGGAAGACCTGCTCCTGCCATCCTCTGATGATGTGTTCAAAATCCAGATGGAGAAGGCTTTGGTTTCTGTTCACATCACGTGGGCAGTGGGTAGCTTGAAGTAACATCAACTAGAAGTTAGCAGCTAGCAGCTAACAGGTACTCTGGCATGCTAGCAGGCCAGCAATCAACAACAGGTGGGTGTTCTGAGAGTTTTTATTGCAGGAAAGTTGGAAACCAATGAGGCCCTCCAAAGACTCGGTGGGAGGACTCACAAAGACTTTCTAACATTGTTTGAGCACTCATGGGTATGCGTTGTTTTTTTTTGCTTTGCTTTTGTGCATCTCAGCTGAGAGCTAGTAACTGATAGCTGATAGCTGCTGGTAGATGGCCATCTTGGAACTTGGGCTGGAACGCTGTCAAGTCGAGCTATTATGTTTTTTCATGAGGTTGACAAACCACAAACATTTTTTTTTGCTTGGCAAACTTGGAAGCAAACACATGGAAAACATTGAGTGAACAACAACTTTGCATGTATTTCTTTTATTTCAAACACATGGAGAACATCGAACAAACAACAACTTTGTATTTTTTATTTATTTTATTTCAATCACATGGAGAACATTGAGCGAACAATAATTTTGCATGTTTTTTTATTTCAAACACATGGAGAACAGCAAACAAACAACAACGTTTTTTTTATTTCACACACATGGAGAACATTGAACAAACATTGACTTTGCATTTATTTATTTATTTAAAT
>Ga0126342_10017576_pt1 | contig 12354 bp, 15 predicted proteins | sample Cyp1metagenome_FD_92528 | JGI IMG/M metagenome (GOLD analysis project Ga0126342, IMG submission 92528) | Coral microbial communities from Lord Howe Island, Old Settlement Bay, Australia - Cyphastrea 1 metagenome | ecosystem: Host-associated > Invertebrates > Cnidaria > Coral ... | reverse complement strand
CCTTTTCTACAAGCTTTACTGGCAGTCAACATGTGTCCTGGCAATGATCCTGGGAAATCACAAACATATCTATATATAAATAAACATATATATATATATATATTATTGATATAGAATAGATCATTATATTCTATCTGTATATATATATATTTATAATATATTGATAGGGCCACCTGAACCCAACCACCCGACCATGAACCCTGTCCGGTGAATATCCAGCTTTCTCAAACATGGACATGACTCTGGGACGCGTGGTCTTGTCGTTCCATTGGTCCACCACAGCCTTGGGTACCTTAAACTCACCTGTAACCCTGGGAGTCATGATACGGCGCAGGCGCCGATCCACTGCCCCCCAAGAAAGCTGGTCCGGTGGTGGCAAATCTTATGGCTCTTTACATTCACCCTTGTCATCATTGCCACCCTTGTCACCATCTGAAACTTCATCCGGAATATCCGGCTGTGTCGGTTCCACTTCTGCCACGGGAGTCTCTGGTTCGTATGGGGTTTCCACTTCCTCAGCTCCGGTATCATTTTCCTTTGGTACTGGTATTGGGGTTTCTGGTTCCATCGGAGCACGAAACGGGGAGCCATAGTATGGAGTTGCACCTGCATCTACCTGTGTCCCCCCACGGTTGAATCTATCCATGGATGAGTCAGTGTAGGCCGGCATCGCTTCATCAGGTTTTCCACCAGAAGATGCACCACGCGCAGTCGCCTGAGCTTGGCAACGATCACGGGCTGGATGGATTTTTAAATTTGGGTTACCTCCATATATACATATAATAAATATATATTATATCAAACAATGAGATTTATTGACATGAGGGGGTGATGGTAACAGTAGGTTGCAGCAGTAATAGGCTTGCGGGTCATCGTTCCCAAAAACTTTTTTGCCGGAGGCATTCTGGTCTTTACTCATCGCCTGATCTGCTTCTTGCAGCTTTTCTGTGTCCGCGCGCTGAAGACAGACATGGGAAGAAGAAAGCATGTAGGATTGTTTCTTTCACACCTCCAAGTCGTTTGCACACGTGCGCCCATGTGCGCAGGTGCGTGCGTGCGTGCGTGCGTGCCTGCGGGGGCGTGCGTGCGTGCGTGCGTGCGTGTGCCTGTGCCTGTGCCTGTGCGTGTGCGTGTGCGTGTGCGTGTGCGTGTGCGTGTGCGTGTGCGTGTGCGTGTGCGTGTGCGTGTGCGCGCGAGAGAGGAGAGAAGGAGAGAGAGATAGAGAGAGAGAGACTGTCAGAGAGAGAGAGGGAGAGGGGGAGAGAGAGAAGGAGAGGGAAAAGGAGAGGGAGAGCGAGAAAGGGAGGGAGAGAGAGAGACAGAGAGAGGGAGAAAGAGAGGGAGCAAGAGAGGGAGAAAGAGAGGGAGGGGGGAAAGAGAGAGATAGAAAGGTATAAAGAGAAAGAGATAGAGAGAGAGAGAGAGGAATGTCTTGGAGAGAGCGTGTGGGTGTGTCTTTCTGCTTGAGATACAGCAGGTGTCAGAAGTTTTGCTCCAAAACCCCTGGAAAGTGCAAGCATGTTGCCATGACAACATATTTGCACAACTTAAGGGAGTATCGCTCTTCAAGGTTCCCCATCGCTCCACACAGGAAACCACACATTTTTCAAAGTAACGGCAGCCGAATACAACATCTCTACATACCATCTTTTGACCCTTGCCCAAATGATTTCACATAATACATGGGGATATAACAAAAAGTGAGGCGTGCTTGAAACCTTGAAAAATCAACCCAAATTTAAACTGTTAGGGCACCCCCTATTTGAAGACATTCCCCTAAAGCATAATTATAATATATATATATATGTATGTAATATTCAAACATGCTATCTGTTCATATTCTACCTAGGTATGATATTAAAGAATGTTACATCCTTATTTCTTTCATTTAGATGAACATGAAACTGCCCTAGGTCAAAACCTGTTTGCGAATAGGCTGGCATCTAAAGCTGTGATTTGCCAATTATGATGTTGTGTACTTATGAATCAATGATATTCCTTACTTGTGACGGCCACCATCGAATAAACCAGGCGGCATTGTCATTCAGATGACGTTACAAAGTTACACCCAGGAGGAATACCATAAGATCATAAAGTTGTTTTTGGTATTAAGCCCCAACCGGATACCCCAAACAGCATGGGTAACTGTCAGCTTTGATAAAGTCTTGATTCCAACATCTAGTAGTGAAGGTCATGATGGTCTGGTTGCATGATTGATGCAAGTATCCAATGGTGTCCTTGGGCTGCCGTCGTGAGCTCCAGCCGAATCCACATCCACTACAATAGGTTCCCGACCATGGGCCTGCTCGAAAGCCTTAGGTCAGAAAATTGTTTGTAGGGTTTGAGACCTGTTTGACATGACTAGCCTTGCCATCCTTCGCGCCCTAAGCTGACAATGCGATGCAACCACTTTGACATGCTTTCTGACAGGTAAGAATTTTCCACAAATAAAGATTCTTTAAATCATTTACTTAGAGGCTAGCAACTTTGAGTCGGGCCAGTTCCTCTTGCATCGCAGCAAGTTGCGGGTCCGATTCGACTGACATGGTGGCACTTCGTAAAAGGTCAGCACCTCTCAAAAGGGTCGAGCTGCTCAAGGACTTGCTGAGCTGCGAATTGAGCGCCATCAAAGCCGAAATCTTTTGCGGATACAAAAAAAGTTTCAAAAAAAAGTTTCAAAAAAAAACAAAAAAAGTTTCCAAAAAAAATCCGCCTAATTCCGCCTAATTCCGCCGAGATTCCGGCTTTTTCCGCCGAGATTCCGGGTAAAAACGCCGAGGTTCAAAATGGTTTCAGATCGTCTAAAACTGTTTCAAACCGTTTTACTGGTGTTCAACCGGCTTCGGAACCTGTCCAAGACACCACAACAGTCATTGCAGTGCAAACTTCCAATTTGCAAGTCAGTGTAGGCGCTAATGATTTGGAAGCACTTTTCCCCGATCTTAATTTCAGACCTCAAGTGCTGTTTGGCTTGCTACAGCTGGGACATCATATCCCGAAACTCTACTGGTATCTCTAAGAGACAAGACTTGCGAACATAAGCCAAAGCCTCACCAAGTGCAGCATCATCCCAAGGGTCTCCCGGTGGCATAGCTAGGATCAAGTCTTGAAGTTTGACATTTGGCTTTACCTGATAGCAGGAAAGGATTCCCAACCGCAACCCAACATAATTCAGCATGAACAACTGGAACTACTGACCCTGGACCAAGCTACATCCAAAGCCTGCAGCCCCTTCTGAGGCTTTGTGCGGTGGAACCATGATTGGTGCAACTTCACGACACGAGCAGCGAAGGCTGGGGTATACGTCCTTGGCAGACAGCCATGGTTGCAAATCCGCCGGCCTGCCGGCGTGTTTGATTGGAAGGTGTTGTTCTTGTTTCTGTTCTTGGCTTGTACTTGTTCTTTTGTTCTCTTGCTACGCGTTTTTGCTTCGTCTGAATCAAGTCCATCCCCCGCCCCTCCACCCCCTCTCCCCACCCTACTACTACTACTACGACGACGACGACTACTACTACTACTACTGCTACTGCTACTGCTACTGCTACTGCTACTGCTACTGCTACTGCTACTGCTACTACTACTACTACTACCACTACTACTACTACCACTACTACTACTAGTACTACTAGTACTAATAGTACTACTAGTGCTAGTTACTAGTACTACTAGTCCTACTAGTCCTACTACTACAACAGCAACTACTACTACTCCTACTACTCCTACTACTCCTACTACTACTACTGCTACTACTACTACTACTGCTGCTGCTGCTGCTACTGCTACTTGTGGTATACGGTCAATAGGTTGTTACAGCGAACCCTTGCTACACAGCCGCTTCCGTTTTACGGCTTTGTCTTCGTCTTCCTTTCTTATTCGTCTTATTCTTCTTCTCCTTCTTTTCTCTTCTGCTCTCGCGAGCTTCCACCTAGAGTGCGCATCAAACTCCTTTGGGGCCACCTCTCTATGGCTGGCGGGCTTGCCGGAGGCAATTAAAGATGTTTATTCAATTGGGTTATAATTTAACAATGCATAAATAGGGATACAATTACATCTAGATACTTGGCAAGGCGCCATAACTGCAGGAGATGAAAAAATAACAAGATGCAAATCATAGCCAAATCTTGGGTCCCCAAGCAAGGAATTCCAACAGTAGTCCTGGACCCTCTCGGGATTCATGTAATAAATTCGCTGGATTGTTTTTCTCATGTATTTCCCAGTTTTGGCAAAAAGGAAACCTATACCACCCAAGGCTGGCCATTGCAGCCAATGAACTGGGAACTTTTGAGGGCCTTCGTTCCTTTGAAACGAGCTTTCCCGCTACCATCCATGTAGCGGGTTGTGGTAGGAGTCTTGTTCTCTTTTTTCTGGTGGTTTGCCAGTTTGCCCCTGTCTAGTGCCGAAATGGCAAAGGAGATGGACCATACTTTGGATCTTTTTGGGGAGAAATGCTTCCAATGGCACATCCAGAAGCGCTGGCGGTATACCTTGGCAGGTGTTGCTGACCCGCCACCGCATGTGAAGTTCACACCCAAACATGATAGTAGCAGGAAAAGGATGTGCAAGCTAGGCTCTGGCATGTCCAGTTTCGAAGAAAGGAGCTCCAGCAACCACACCATACGATCATGGGACATTACCAATGAAGAGTTTGGCTGCTCAAGGACCCAAACTCCACCACAACATGTAATGTAAAGCAATACCAGGGCTGTCCTGACCAGGGCTATGATTCACACAGAACTATTTAGCAGAAGCCCTTTCCCAAAGATACCATTGAACCCCTCTCCTGGCCGTCATTAAATTGGATAGCCGAACACTTTGGAATTCTTCAAATCCATGCGGCAAGAGTTCATCGCGCTGGGATGTCCCAGCATTAACTACCACCCATGAACTGCACAACAGGCCGACCATGGCCGTCAGCAAGTCGAAGCGGCACCTCTGCAGCGAGCGAAGTATTAACCTGGGCGAGGAGAATGGCTAAATGAGGGAAATCTGTAGGTGAGAGAAATCGGAAATCTGTAGGTGAGAGAAATCACAAAAGCTCATAAAGTACAACCCAAAGTATTAGAATCCATTACCCCCAAAACCTGTAATAGTGTTGACACTGAGAATCACTAGGCCTGCTGGCCCCGTAATGTCAAAAGCATTGTTGAGGGATCCTTTGCTTGATTTGGCATCCTTGTCAAAATCCCAATCATGGGCTTCACAGGGAATTCCACACGCTTTTCCGAGACGTGATATGCGAGCTTGGCCCGCAAATAGCTCAAGCATTTCAATCTCCCGGTCATCCCTTCCCTCCAGACTTGTCAGCCAAGATGTCATGAGAATGAGAACGACAAAAGCCTCGGATAGCAGGGAAAGAATCTCCACACCCTATGCCTGTTTTTTTAATTTCGGGAAGCTCATCCAACCCCCGTGAATGTATTCAAGTGACACGGGGACATCCTACGCAGATAAGTCTACGCAGGACTAGTTCCAGCTCATCAGGTTTCATGGCAAAGGGAGTGGCGCCAGTTGAAGGGGGCACTGTCCAGCTATCCAAGGCAAAATGGCTGTGGTTTGGAACTGGTAGTGTCAAGCTTCAAGCACTTTCAAACTTCTCAGCAACTCTGCTGCAATAGTTATTTCCCCGCCGCTTCCACCAAATAAACATGTCGGATAGACATGGGTCAACGCCAAACCCATTTCGAAGAAACACCTTCAGCTGCTTTGGCATATACCTGGAGAGCGAAGAGGATCATACCTCGATACCCGGGTTCCAAAAAAACCAATTGACCCCAAAATGGGAGGCTGGATTTGGTGGCCTGGTGGGGGTTTCATTGAGTGTTGGTTTGCAAACCCTGGGAACCACGGTAAGAACTTGAATGAAGTCTCAATCAACGCCAATTTTCTCAGTGTCGCTGTCAAGATGTCGTCGCTTTGGAATCCCTTGGAAAGAATTGCACATAGCAAGCATGTCCCATGCGCAGTCGCACAGGCTCACATGCGCCCAGCCTCTAGACAGGAACTCTTCGCCCTGCCAAAAACCCCAGGCCAATCAGATGATCGGCACCTACAGATGAACCTCGCTCAGTGGATCATCCCTGCACATTGCCTTGGGCGGGAGAAGGACGAGCGGTTGGTGGGAAAAACAAAACATTGTGTGCAGCATGCGTGGGTAATGGGTAATGTAGTGAACTTTTCCAAATAGACTGAAGACAAGATGCCTTCCGTTTCAAGAAACAGCTTGGCCCAATCATTCACTTGGACCTGGAAAGCTGTGTCATCATCCAAATCCACGCCACCAGCACGTTCCAGGCAGAAGTTGAAGAAGGGATCCTGCAAAGAATAGAACTGGCTCAGGGCAGGTTTGTAAAGAGAGACAGTGCTTGGCTAACAAGTTGGTTGCTAGCTATACCAACCAAATTCAGAAGTCTTAGTGGTGTGATGATGGGAACCTGTCCTCTTTTTTCGAAGCTGCTTTGAGCTCCCCCTTGATGCCAACAAAGGCTTTGCGAGCAGCAACCCACACACTACGCAAAGGCTGAGTCTTGGGAATGTAGCGTCCTGCGAAGGTAGCCTTTTCACGTTTCCCAGTGTCAGCAGAGACCTTGGGTTCAACAGGTGTTTTCTTCCCATTGTTCAACTTGCGTGTCTTGGGACTGGAATCCGGTTCCTTGTGGTCTTTCCCTTTGCTCTTGGTCGCAGGCTTCTTTGACGGGCCCTTAGGTTCTTTGGAGCTGTTTGCACCCTTTCCCTTGGCGCCCTTGCCACGAACTCCGTTGTCATCAGCCTTTTTCTTTGTTTTCCCCTTTGCTTTGGCCTTTGCTTTGGCCTTTGCCTTTGCCTTTGCCTTACTTTTAACCCTGGTTTTCCTTGTTGGCTTTTCCTCCTCATCATCGTCTCCTTCCTCACCTTCCTCCTCTGAACCTACTGCCTTCAGTTGTTCTCGGAATTCTCTCTGGTCTCTCCGTGTCACAGGTGAGGCTGCGGCAACGATGTCCATAGGCGATGGGCTCGTTGGCTCACCTTTGGCTTCAACTTTGGGTTCAGCTTTTGGCTCCATTGTTGTTTCAACTTTTTGTTCAGGTCTGTTTTGCAGTTCCTTTGTGTCAGGCTTGTGCGGCTTGGGAATGCCATAGCGGGCACGAATCAACAAGCCCATGGCTTCGGGCAAGGATCCCCTGGCTTTCACCAAAGCTTCCTCAGCCATCTCTTTGGTAAACCCTGTAGCCATGATCACTCGGACATCATGTTCCAACATCACAACTGGACACTTGAAATTTTTGTCAAGACATCCCGGTAGCACTGGCGGAGTGGGAGGTTCAAGTTGCTTTCCCTGAAGGTCATCCATAGCATCCTTTGGGTCCGGCTCAGTTGGGAAAGGTGTCTCAGTGGTCCTATCATCATGCTCTTGACTCTTGTTGCGTGTGTCCTCTTCCTGAGGAACTTTGGGAACTGGTGGAGATGGGGGATAAGCAACATGGACAGCTTCCCCCCCATGTGTACTACATGGCGAAGCTTCAGCAGGAACATACCGAAGGGTGGCATCATGGTCATAGGGCTGTGTTTCCTCCGCGCTGCCCCAACACTTCTTGCCCAGCAACACGACACGCCTCTGCTGCATTTGCTGCCTCAGCGTAAGCGAAGAGCAAAGGAATTTGAATTTGTTTTTTGGGTTGATTTAGTTTTCCCTATTGATCCTCACTTGAAATTTCAAGGGTACCTAGGGTAGGAAACAAAGATTTGCATCATCAGAAAAACTTAGCTGCTCCAAAAACATCACACGTGAACGTACAGAGTTCATAAGCTCTTCCGGCACAGGCCCATTGACAGACGACGGTAGCTCAATCTGTTTCGGTGGAGTTGAATCACCTGGACCCTTGCACCAAGCACTCTCGAAGTCTTCACTGGGGCTGGGTGTTTTTCTGAGGTCCCCCCCAAAGTCCAACAAAGTTTCTCCTCTTTTCTGGCCATCACAGCGCTAGGGTCACTTTCTTGAGGGCTGATTGCGGCGTACACATCATGCAAGCAAACAGGTCCCGCTTCTTCAAGTTCACTCTCTTGACTTTCCCCACTCTCAACCCCCGCTGCCCCAGCATCTTGTTCCTGACAATCCTCAAGACTCTCGGCTGACTTGCTCCCCGCTGGGGGAAGACGGATCTTGGGTTCGAAGTACTGCGCCAAGTAATCATACAGCTTCTTCAGTTCTGGATCCTTGGGAAAATAAACAGAACAAGGAAACATAACAGAGTCCAAAATCTTTGTTGCAATCAACTTTCTTGATGTTTATAGTGAGCCATAATCTGTGAAAGTGAAATAAAATGCAGGCGATGTACTTGCCGTTTGTGGCCATCATGTCTGCGAAAGCACAAGGTCACAAAGCCACGAATGGCTGTAGCATCACAACGAATGGCAGCAACTTCAGTCCTCAGCTTCAGTTTCTCCCTGAAAACCATCACCTGGCGCGCTGCGCTATTCGGTTTGTAATGCTTAATTGGGCACAAGCACTGCTTTGAGCAATTTTGAATTTATACCCTGTTTGCCTGGCCTCGGGTTCAACCGTGTGGATATTGACAGTCTTCAACTTCTCGGTGAGTTGGGGTACCCATTTTTTCAACACGTGCAGCACAACACTGGCATTGTCTGCCAAAGTGTGCATTGTAAATGTCCCGGCTAGCTGGGGTGTAGGCCACTTTAAGAGGCCCCCAATGGCCAGGGCACGAGTCCTAACTTCTTCATCACGCTCAAGGTCACTTCCTAGGCCTTCCAAAGTAAAACACTTAGGAGGGTCCGACATGGGCCCAAGGACGGTCAGCAACCGTAGCCCAACTGCAGCAGGTTTGGTCCACTCAAAAAGCTACGAAATAAGTAATGTTGACTCATGCCGTCTTGATATATCCAAGTGGAACAGGCTCCCTCATTCGATCATTGTCCAAATGTGCTGATCCAAGGACTGGTGGGACCCATGGGGCACTTCTTGATGAGGCAGGCGGGGCCTTCCAGCCTCAGCGGATTGAAAGAATGATGTGGGAACAGTCTAAGTATAATTATATTTCTGCGTATTTACATAAGTTTACTGTTTACATGTTCTTCGGGTTGGAGAAGAGAAATCGAAACTTGAGAAGTGAATTTCTGCTGAGATCTCGGCCAGCCAAAGAGTTGCCACAGGGCTCATCGCCCACTGACCTGGCAAGTTGATAAGGGGGGGAAATCCTGGATACCAATTTGCCTCACGTGAGGAAAAACCTAACAAGCACACTCGCGCACCCTGACCTTCAAAGTGCCAATGGTCAGCATGCCAGAAGGTGGTTTCACCTGCGTGGGGCTGGGGCTTTGAGCTTACAGTAGGCACCCCATAGAAAAAGAAGATAGTGTGCAGGGCTTTTCCTAAGGCATAACTGACTGAGTTTTTCTAAAGCTCGCTGGCCTGTGTTGGTCACCTTTGGTCAAACTAAACCCAGTCTAAGCTACTTTGTGGCATGATTTGCGCCGCCATCTAAATTGGTTTCCTCAGAGCCCTTGTGCTCAGTCATCTGTTCCTCTTTACCTCAGAATGAGGCTGACTAGATGGCTGTAACCTTCAAACATAAAAACAAAAACGAACACAGTGGACAGAAGGTGAATCTGTGGCAAGTTACGCTCAGCCTGCCAATCCCAAAGGACCTGGGCGAGAACCTTGATGTGACCACCATCCTTAAAGTTCTGGGCCATAGCTGCTGCCTTGTCCGGTGACAGGGTCGCCTGGGCAAAGAAAGGGGAAGACCACAGCTAGAAGGCATGTATTCCCACCAGCTCAACATGTGCATTGTGATGCCATGTGTGCATGTCAAAAAATAATGCTGGAAAGGGTCAGTTGGTGTATCCATTGGCCATAGCACGAGTTGGGCTTGTTCATACCACTTATCCGGCATCTTATCTAATCCAACTTTTTTCAATTCCTCCATCTTGAGGATTCACCTTATCCACTGCGCTTTGAGCAAGAAAATGCTCCAACGGGCAGGTGGCAGTCACTTCAGCTCAAAAACCTTGGTGTTCACAGCAAGCAAATTTGATTGCAATGCTTGTAGAGCAAGGGATGGGCGTACCTTCAATCCCAGGTAGTTCCAGGCTGTCAAACATGATTCGGGGGCATACCAAACATCTTGAGATTCAAATGCCTACGTCAAGATAAATTTGCCGAGATTTAGAAACTTCCGGGTGAAAGTGCCGAGGAAGCTGCCTAGGCGCCGAGGGCAGAAAAAAGTGCCGAAGGGTTCTTCTAGGTATATACATATCTATATGCTATATTAAGAATGTGAAATCCCCAAATGGTTGATGGATTGGTTTTCATGGTTCAAAAAGATTGCTTTTCACAACGTCTATTCAGGAACACTAAGGATAAGTAACAAAAAACAGATGGGTTAAACCAATCTAAAGTATGACATAACTAAGTAACAAATTTGATGAACAATGTATGTTAATTAATTTAAGGCGGCAAAAACGTAAAGTATGTATGTTCATATACATAAAATCAAAAACCACTGGTTTTCATCAAATAATTTTGGGCTGTCGTGCGTTTGTGCACCAAGCTGATAGGATCCATCTCGTGAATTTCAGAACGAGATCGGCTGTTTTTCACTGAGGGTCGTCCATGAGGAGATTCAAAACACTACCTGGCTGTAGAAGGGATACGGCATTACCCTCTGGTAAACTAACATACCTATGGAAAATCACCATTTTTAATGGGAAAATCCACTATTAATGGCCATTTTAAATAGCTACGTTAAATTACCAGAGGGTAGATTCATCAACATGTCTCTTTAGCAGGCCGAAATACTGCATGGCTGTACAGCACTACTTCCAGAAAAAGAATTCTTTTTTAAAAGCCAAAATACTGCATGCTGTAAAAGGGATGCGGCATTATGTACATGAACATGTCTTCGTTAGCCGAAGTACTGCACGGTTTGTGAAACGGATCCAGAGTTTGGGGGATGAACACGTGTAACATCCTTTCTTTAGCCAATAAGTTATATCAACAGGTTGTAAACGGGATACAGCATGAAAAAATCATCAACATGGTCAGCATAATAAAACTGCATGGTCAACAGTAAACTTCATGGTCAGCATAATCATAATAATCATAATAATAATATATAATAATAATAATAATAATAATGAAACAACACTAAATTCATCAACATTTCAGCATTTCTTCTTCAGAAGAAGGCTATGCTGGGGGATTTTTTGGATCTTCGGATGCTGGAGGTCTGCTGTGTATCGTTCCGGTGGTCCTCTGTTAGGCCCTTTAGGCCATGTTGGCCCCGATCAAGACATGGTACGGTATATGGTCTATGGTCATCACAGCACTATCTACAAAATGGGTTTATAAATCTATAGATGGTCTAATTCCTTCCAATAGCTTTATACATCTATAAATATCATATTCCGATACCACCATATACAAAAACAAGCCAATACATTGGCCATGATAATTTCCCTTCATGGGGAACTAAGTCATCAAAAAAAACATGTTACATGTGCTAGGATCAAAACATTGTATATGGTTTCTGGTCATCCATCCCATATTGGGTCCTTATCATGGATACAATATCTATATATACTGTATATCTATATCTGGTTGGTGGTTGACATATGTACCCCTCTGAAAAATATTAGTCAATGGGAAGTTGAAGGATTATCCCATATATTATGAAAAAACAAATGTTCCAAACCACCAACCAGATATCTAATCCCTACGAAAATGGATTGATGATTGATTCCCTTCCCTGGGACTTGGGATTTTCCTACCGTCCCAGCATATCCCACCTGCTGGTTACTTTGCACGGCATGATCCAGAGCGGTTTGGCCCATCTGATCGCTGCAGTTCAGCGACATCTGGGGTCTTAGCTCCAACAAACGTTGAATCACCTGCCGTGGCGCCATGGCCGGGCTGAAAGAGCCTGGATGTTGCTACGAAAAACATCCGAAAACATCCAATTCAGAAAACTTAAAAGTGGTAGGAATTGTGCTGGATCTCAAGATATCACACCATATCAAACCTCAAATTCCAGGTTTAAAAAATGTTTTTTTTTACACCACCGAGTTTTGGCTGTTGGACATCACTTCTCCTCACCTTCAGGTGGCCGGCTCTGGCTGCACACATCAAGGGCGTTCGACCTGTCGAGATGGCTGGGAGTCCAGCCATTCTGACATTCCCATGACGGATCCATGGTGCTGGTATGCTAACATGACTGGGGTATATTGATGGTAAAATCCCAATGTTAGATTTCACATTCCCGCTCCAGCTCAAAGGTACGTGTCTCCCTCAAAAAAATTGCTTTTCCCTAGATCTAGTATATTACATGGTTGGGATTGCATAGGTGTATATATATATATGAT
>Ga0126342_10017575_pt1 | contig 12354 bp, 7 predicted proteins | sample Cyp1metagenome_FD_92528 | JGI IMG/M metagenome (GOLD analysis project Ga0126342, IMG submission 92528) | Coral microbial communities from Lord Howe Island, Old Settlement Bay, Australia - Cyphastrea 1 metagenome | ecosystem: Host-associated > Invertebrates > Cnidaria > Coral ... | reverse complement strand
GCTCACAGTCGCACCTTTCTTTGAAGATGTGGACCCCTCGTCTTCCAACTTGGAACCCTTTGTCTTCGCATCTTTACCCTCAGCTTTCTTCGCGCTCTTCACGGATGCAGCTGCAACCACCTGGTTTTTGTTCCTCTTTCTTTTTCTCCTTCAACGTTTTGCTTCCTGCACTCTTGCTGGCCTGCGCATCTTTCTTCGGAACTTCATGCTCCTTGGGCTTCTTGCCCTGGCTCTTCTCATCCTTCTTGCTTGCGGGGTCTGTGCTTGCTTGTGTGTTGTTGTTCTTGGGTCTAGCCTCATCTTCCTGTGGCTTCTTTTCCTTTTGTTTTTCCTGCTTGTCTTTCTTGTCATCCTTCTTTGCCGGGCTCTTGCTGGCTTCTTTCTTTGAAGGTTCGGCTGCGCTTTCAGTTGGCTTCACCTTTGCTTTCTTCTCATCTTGCTTCTTGGCTGCCGTCTTCACCTCTTTACTGCATCCTTCACCCTTGCTGGCCTTCACATGCTTCGAAGAGGCAGCTTCACTCTCTCTAGGCTTCGCCTCCTGCTTCGCATCCTTTGATTTTGCCTCATGCTTCTCATCACCTTTTTTGGCGAGTGCGTCGGCCTTCTTCTTCTCTTTCCTGTTCTTCTTATCTTTCCTCTTATCTTTGTTTTTTGTGTCTTTTCCTCCTCCAAGTTTATTCAGGTCTGCTCTGGCTGCTCTTCTCTCATCTTCATTCACTGCAGCCTGTAAGATTTGCCTCTTTCTTTCGAATTCTTCCATGACTTTTGCAGCTTTTGGGTCCATCGAGCTCTTCTCCTTTCTTATCTTTTCTGCCTGGCAGAAGTCGCGGGGTGGTACGGCAAATGGATCAGGCGTTTTCAAATCCAGTTGGTTTATGAGCTAAGAGTAGTACTTTCAGACTGCGTATCAGTTTGCCTCTTCAGGCGTCATTACAGCCCTGCAAGCCACAAAATGTGGCAAGGAACGTTCGTGTACCCTACAGAGCCGAAATACGAGGAATCTAGGGGAAAATGTTCAGACAGAAAAACGTCAATTTTGGCTTCAAAACGACACGCAAATGACACGTTTTCTGAAGGGGTTCCAATTTGGCACCCCCCACCGAAAGGGGTCTCAATTTGGCACCCCTTTACAAGAAGGGGTCTCAATTTGGCACCCCTTATACGAGCAAGGGGTTTCAATTTGGCACCCCTTTACGAGCAGGGGTTCCAATTTGGCACCCCTAGTGGGACCCAATGACACGCAAGTGACACGCATTGACACGCACCCAGTCCCCTCGTTTTTCCCCGAGTCGTCACTACAGGTCGAAGCACGAATCAGCCTCGACACCAGGCCTGTGGGAAACAATCACCTGTTTGGGCAACAAGATCACAGCAGATTCCTGTTTTTTTGGAAACCCTTTGTCATATATTATACAGTTGTGAACCTTCGTGAAATTGTGATACACCCAAACATTGGCTGGAACTTTTCCCAGGAGAGCCAATTAATATACATATATATATGTATTTGATCGGTCTATGATCGATCTGTCTGAACATCAAGCTGCCCTTTCCAAATCTGAGTGGTCCTTTCTTCTCGCTCGCTCTCGATCATCGATTGAGATGAAAGCTCATCACACCTGCAATCCTTGCTGACTTGGTTCACAATGATGTATTCACTCCTTAGATTTCATGGGTTGAGATTTGAAACTTCCCAAATTTTTTGTTCCCTCAAAGTTACCAGATGCCCAAGTTACAGCATGCTGGCTGGAAAGTCCTCCCCAACTCTTTGTGGAAAAGGAGTGGGAAAGAGTACAGTATCAACCAAGTAGCTCGGTCAGGTGTTTTTTCAAACCCGGAATCCAGCAGCTTAAACATATGCGCTCGTGGGCTACAACTTTCAAGATGTTTTGAATTGGGAGGTTGGCCATCCTAAAGGTGGAAGCAGCTAAGATTTTTTCTCCAGAGCCCGAGCTGCAAAACATGGTAGTTCCTACTGTCCACCGACTTGGCTGAAGCATCAAGTCCCAAGCACTGCAAATGATCTACTTTGTAGGCAATTTGCTTTTTTTTTGACTCGGGACGCAGTTCGTAGTCTGGCTTGGTGGCACTTGCCTTTCCCCCAAACATGCTTTATTTTGGGACAAGCAGCTGTGCCCAATTCAATTTCATAATGGCATTGGAGTTTCATTCATCAATTTGGTTAAAGCTTCCGCCACCAAGTTTTGTGGGAGCCTTCTAAAATGTCTTGGAGGCACCCCAAATCATCACCATCAGCTACATACTCAAAGCTGGAAATGTCAGCCACCAGTGGGGGCTGCCTGGGAACCATCAAGCTCGCGATTGCCATGCCAAAATCTCGTGGATAGGCAGCGCTCTTCTCCAACTTTCTCTTCACACCGGCCTTGGATTTGGATAGGGAGGCAATGCGTAAACGGCTGGGGCCCATCGGATGGCTTGGAATCTTCCAAATGATTCAAGGTGTTGGGGATGAGATCTTAAAGCTTTGCAGTGCGTAAATGGCTGGGACCGCTTTGAAGCCTCTGAGAAGTTTCAAATGTAGAAAGATTTTCCAGCAACAAATGCTGGCTGATGATCAAATTACCACCTAGTCACGACCCGAACACGGCCAGACGCATCCACTGTCTTTTTTACGAGGGCTTCCCCAGTCCTGCCAGAGCAAGCGACATACCAAAATGCTTCGACATTGTGGGAAAACACACATGTGTCATGACTTCGGCAGAATACCATGCCTATTTCGATTTGTATGGTTTGGTCCAACACTGGGATAACTTATATACATGGAGATGGCTGACAGTTGAAGCATTAACAGAAGCTACCGCTAAAGTACCTGGTGGCCTCAAAGTCATTGCGACATTGCGAGACATTGTGAGCGAACCGCCAAACAGCCCACAGCATTTCCCAAACCAACAAAACCAGGTTCAAAAATTTAGCCCACCGCTGCAATGTTTCATGTTTTGTTGACATGTGTCCACTGCAATCCCCTGTCACACCAATCCACTCCTCGCCAGGGCTTCGCGAAGCTGCTGAACATTCAAAGATCGTCGAAGGCGAGAGATGTTTGGCAAAGTCCCCCACACCCTCAGGTGCAAACTTGAGGGGGTGTGATTGGGACGGTCCTGGAATACGAATGATTGAGACGTGGTGTATGTTTTGTCGGCCTGTTGCCCGAACAAGGTTTCTGTTAAAAGGAATCCGCGCATATATACTCTGAAGGGGCGTATATACCCGGAAGGATGGTTCTCGTATCCTCTAAAGGGGGTTCCGCATACGCTTTAACAGGGGTTCACAATCTACTCGTATACTATATCGAAAGGAACAAGTAGAAAAAAAAACATACGGAAGAATACTTATAGAGGGATAGCATACGAGAAGAAAAATATACGAGCGTATAACCCAAGCAAAAAGGATAGATTATATACGAGGAACACATTTATGCGAGCACATGAGAGCCAAAATACAACATACGAGAGAAGCAAAAGAAGAGTATATACGAGAAGGTAAAGTAGAGATACGAGAGCAATAATACACGAGTATACGGGCGCAAAAAGGAAGGAGTATACGAGAGGAGTCCACAAGAGCAAGAGTAGAATAGACGAGAGAAACATATAACACGAGAATCAACAAGCAATATTTACGAGAGTGAAAACATATGCCAGCAAAAACAGAATATACGAGAGAAACAAAGGAAGAGCATACGAGAAGAAAAAGGAGAGATACGAGAGGAATCCTATTGCTGGTACAAGTATACGGGCGCAAAAAGGAATGAGTATACGAGAGGAATACGCGAGAGAAAGAATAGAACATACGAGAGAAACATATAGCACAAGAAAAACCAGCAATACGAGAGTGAAAACATATGCCAGCAAAAACAAAATATACGAGAGAAACAAAGGAAGAGCATACGAGAAGAAAAAGGATAGATACGCGAGGAAAAATATTCGAGTATACGAGCGCAGAAAGGAAGAAGTATACGAGAGGAATACACGAGAGCAAGAATAGAACACACGAGAGAAATAAAATAGAGTATACGAGAGAAAAACGATAAGAATTTACGAGAGTAAAATACACGAGTATGCGACAGCAAAAATAGAAGTAGAGTATATATGAAAAAGGTAGAATATACGAGAGCAAACTAGAATATACGAGGGAAACCAACGCAAAGTATACGAGAGGAGACAGGACAGTATACGACAGCCAAAAAGGAAAGTGTATACGAAAGGAAACAGAATAACGCACGAGAGGAGACTGTAACATATTTCAATTAATATATTATTCGAAAACGTGGTAGAGCGACATTGATTTTTTGGCTCAGCAACACAGTCCATTTCATCGTTGCAGCTCCATAGCTACCCATTGGAAAGGCCACACGCCTGCGAGGTCGCACGCAAAGCCTAACCCCACAAGACATTGTGCCAAAAACATGAAGATTGTTGGCGTTGGTGCCCCCAAAAAAATGTAGGGAGGGAGTTAGTTTTACTTGGGAAGGAAACTGGCATGATAAACGGTGATAGACGAAGTGCCAGTCCTTGCGCTGCAAGCGGCCAAAAACCTTTGCATAGGACCCCAGGCAAACATCACCTGCAGCAATCCGTATGGGCCGAGGAAAGTGCTGGGCACACCAAATTTGTGGGCATACGAGTGACAAATATTGACAAATAGTTGAGGCCAACACCGAAGACATTGGCTGCTCAATCAGGAAGTATACTCCCCGCTGCCACGCGTACCAAAGTCTCAGCTGTAAAGGGACAGCATGAAAGAGTTTCTGGAACAACAGCAACAAATCTTAGTTACTGTTGGCGAGTGGAGCCGATGGCCAAGGTACATGTAAAGAAGTCTCATCACTAGCACATTTGCTAGGAGCGTGCACTTCCTCATATTTCCACCGGGGTTTAGCCACGAGCGTCCTGTCGACGCAAAAGACCTGGACAACAGCGTTGGATCTAACCTGGTAAAACTAGTGGAGTTAATGCAGAGATTACATGCAAGCGTTGGTTCCAAACATGGTAGCCGAGTGACAAGAATACCCACGTTGCACAAGGTGGTGCAACTAGAACAAGCCCACCTCTTTTGGTGTTTCTGACCTCATCTATCAACAACTCTTTTTTGATATACCAAGTCAGAAAACCGTTCTGTGTCAACTTTTACATCGCTGAATTCAAGAAGATCTGTGATCAGACCTGTGGCCCCAACAGCTGCCAATACAGTCACGAACCCGACTGATCTCAAAAGGTTGTGATTCTTCGAATATCTCACCTCAGATCGATGTGGAATCATGCGGCCTCATCAGAGTCGCTTTTTGGGAAACTCTTGGCTGGCCGCTAGCCACTGTTGTCGCCAAGGTGCGTCAAAGGCCTTTCCCTGGTATCCTAGTGACCAGAGACACCGGGAAAATTGTCCTTCTCCACTACAAATCTCAACCTCAGAATGGTAATGGCATGAATTCTTTGCTTATTGTGAAGTTAATATGCGCAGCACGTGTTGTTGAGCCAAGGGACAAAATCATTGGACTCTCTGGGTACTGGAATAGTAGCCAGTAACGCCAATACCGGGAGCAGCGTGGATGGTTTCATGAAGTGCTAGCTCTGGGAAACGATTTGGGCCTAAACTTCTGGCAATCCTGTGAGTGGGCCTTGGCCCAGCCAAAGTGTGCAAACGTGACAACCGGCAGGTGCCAGCAGCTGCAGCTGTCGGCTTTCTGAATTTTGACTAGCAGGCTTGGATCGATCGGCGGGAGGCCCGGGGCAGAACAGAGGCACCCATAAGATTGAAAAGGCCATCTGCAAGATATGGTGTGCACTTGTCCCAAAAGCCCCTTTTGTCCGGCAACCCATGCGCGCACTTTCATCACAAGACTTTTAAGAATGCGATTGAATTTCAGACTGTCGGTTTTCAATGTTTGTACTCAGCTCAGCACAGGGTCCCGTATCCCGGGGCCTCTGAATGGAAAAAAGACATCATCTTCGCTTGGCGGCTTTGCCGCAATCCAGCTGGGATTGGGACTGAGTCCGCTTCCGCTTGAAGGAACCAGCACGCTTCATACGGATTTGTTTCATAGCTTCGGCGACCTTCCCGTCCGGGTCACTGAATCCTTTTGCCGTGGCCTCTTTCCTTATAAGCAGTTTGTGCATGTGGTATGTGTCCTCAAACTGCATAAACTGTGTGCTTGCGATTTGACGCTGGGATTGCACTAGTGCAGCGTAGCATCAAGACGTACACTGGTTTGTTGTCTCTCTTGTAGATGAAGACTTTGTAGAGCTGTCCCTTAGCTTTCCCACGCAATCTCCTCCGGATTTCCACAGCCCAGTCCTGGAAGCCGACGGAGCTTAGAAGTTCATACTTCCTTAGCTAGGCTAGCGGCTAGCAATCTCAGAGACTTGTTGAAATGGTTCTCGCATGACGCGATGGACAAAAGTAAGACTAAAAAACACGAGGTTCAAAGAAAATGGTCCTTCAGATTGAAATGCGCGTCGTTTCCGTTTTCTTAGCCCTTCTTTCAGCAACAAGAGCCAGTTGCTCGGATGGTGTTGGCACTTTACAACCAGCTTGTTTTAATGCTTCTTGCTGCACACGGGTGATCGTGACTGCAAACGCATTAGACGCCATGTCCTCGAAGGGAACCGTAGCGACCTTCGTGTCTCCGTCCTCCGAGATGGAGGATCAAGTTGAGGAGTTGTGATGGATAAAACAATCCAAAAGCAGCAACAGTGGAGACACAAGTGCAGGTTCCCTGACACGAACACAATGACTGGAGAAATTTCTCAACTGGGGAAACTTTGGCTTGAAAGGTCCTTGGACCCTTTTGGTGTTTCCTTTGCCTTCTCATCGGGTTTCTTCGGCTCCTTTCCTCGTGCCTTCAGCGTTTCTCTGGGGGGCATGCTGGCTGCTGGTTTCTTCATCTTGCTCGATGCCGGCCCCGGTGGTGGAGCAGGCTTGCTCTCAAGGTCGCCTAGATGGTGACAACACATGTGGGCTTGGATTGTAACCGATGGCCCACCAGCTGGCTCAATGAATGTTTAGGAAAGTTGGGGGGCCCATTGCTGGGCCCCACCCTTTCCCTGGTCCAGTACACAAGTATATACAAGGGGGTCCCAACTGGAGTCCTAACAGGATATTTTTGGATATATTAATACCATATTTGTATCCATCTATAGCGGTCAGAAAGATGTACAAATTTTGCAACTTTGTCCTTCTCATACCTAATTCCACCATCAAAACAAAAGCGTGTTTCTCCACCTGTCAGGTGAAGGATGTTAGATTTTATGTCAGCCGTCCCTCCCGCCTTCTTCTTATCCTCCGCCGGACCTCAACTGCAAGATCAAGATTCAGTGGTCCCCGCCAGGCCCGAACAGCAAGCCCAGGATCAGAGCGTTCCCCGCTGGACCTCAGCTGCGAGCTCGCAAGCAGCCTAGGCTCGTGATCGCAGTGGTCGCAGCCGGACCCGAACAGCAAGCCCAGGATCAGAGTGTTCCCCTGTTCCCCACCGGACCTCAACTGCAAGCTCGTGATTGCAGTGGTCCGACCCGAACAGCAAGCCCAGGATGAGAGTGTTCCCCCGCCGGACCTGAACTGCAAGCTCGTGATTGCAGTGGTCCCCGCCGGGCCCAAACAGCAAGCCCAGGCTGAGTGCTCCCCGCTGGACCTCAACTGCAAGCTCGTGATCGCAGTGGCCTCCGCCGGACCCGAACAGCAAGCCCAGGACCAGAGTGTTCCCCGCCGGACCTCATGGGATCAACTGCAAGCTCATGATCGCCGTGGTCCCGCAGGACCCGCACAGCAAGCCCAGGATCACGGTGTTCCCCGCCGGACTTCAACTGCAAGCTCGCAAGCCCAGGATCAGAGTGTTCCCCGCTGGACCTGAATTGCAAGCTCGTGATTGCAGAATAGATGCCAGATAGAATGCCGGAAGGAATGCCAGATTCTGCCAAATAGAATGTCAGCATAGACGTCAGGTAGAATGTCAGGCCATGTTTGGGATCACTCGCAATAAAGTAACTGGGAATGGAATGCAAATAAATTTGGGCAAGGAGCGAGACTTCCCTCTGATGCGTCGGTTGGGTTTCAAACCTGCACGTTCATATTCCCTCTCCAGCTGCTCCTCGATATCATTGCTCTGCCTGGTCAAGGCATTCCTCATGCATTGATCTGCGCGCTCCCTGGGGCATTTTTTGGAGTCAGTCGTGGCGTTGGTGGCCTTGCGCTTTTTCGAAGGCTTCTCTTCTATGGGTTCATGCTCAGAGGTGAATCCTGCAACATCCATTTCTGCTCTTGTTTCTGCTGCTTTTGCAGCTTCCTCGACATCATCAACACCTTGGCTTGAACTTGACGTTGTTGAAGTGGTCTCTGTCGAGCTTTCGCTGCTAGAGTGCTCTGTGTTGTGTTCCTCCTCATCCATGCCTTGTTCCTCACTGACGCTTGCTTTCTTTGACGAATCTCCATCCTTCTCTGAAGCCCCCTCCCTTGAGTTTTTCTTCGGTGAAGTTGGCCGTTCTGACGGAACTTCGTCACTGGCATTCTCATCCTTGTTTTCAGCACTGCTCTCTTCTTCTTCTTCTTGTTCCAGGGCTGATCTGTAGCTCTCTTCTGCTTCTCCAACCTCCTGCGAAGAGAAGTAAAGCCTTTGCAAAATTGACTGCAGTTCCTGTTTTCTTTGGTTTTTCTCATCCTCACTCATTTCTGATCGAAGGTATCGCGTGAGCATTTCTAAGTCCCTATGTAAGCCCTCTTGCTCTTTGACTTGTCTACCTTTTGCTTCCCTGTAGTTCATATAGTTCAGAAGTATCTGGGCATATTTTTGGACACCAAGCTTTTCAATGCTTATATTGAGACATCCTGCTGGCACCCTCCGGTTTTCCCTTGCTGCCTCGTCTCTTGCATCAGCTTCGTCACTTTCCCTTGCCTCACCTTCAACCTCCTTTCTCTCAGCACCGCTATCCTGAGACATTCTTTCATCTTGTTCTTCGCTGCTTGACTCTTTCGGCTCATCTTGCGCACTTGCCTCGCTTGTCATCTTCTTGTCATCCTCTTGATCCTCCATGTTGCTGCCATCGTCGCTCTTTGTCTCATCCCTGCGCTCTTCTGCATCTGAACCTGTACCTGCTGCATCTTCCTTGTTCTCCTCCTCTGTTTCAGCCTCTCTCTCTGATTCTTGCTCCTCCTCACTCTTCTCTTTGTCTTGCTGCTCCTTACAGTATTCCGCGTCTTCGTCTGACTGCTCTTTCTCGTCTGCTACCTCCTCATCCTCATGTTCTGCTTGCCCTTCACTGTCTTCTTGCTGCTTCTCGTCTTCGTCATCTTCGTCTGACTGCTCTTTCTTGCCTTCTGCCTCTTTCTCACTCATCTCTTTGGCCATTTCTTCGTCATTTTCGTTCTGACTCTCCTCATGCTGTGTGGGCTCCTTCTCTTCCGCATCTTCTTCTTGCTCACTTTTGTCCTGAAGCTCTTCTTCTTCATCTTGTGCTTCGCTGCTTGCCTCTTTCGGCTCATCTTGCGCACTTGCCTCGCTTGTCGTCTTCTCGTCATCCTCTTGATCCTCCATGTTGCTGCCATCGTCGCTCTTTGTCTCATCCTTGTGCTCTTCTGCACCTGAACTTGTACATGCTGCATCTTCCTTGTTCTCCTCCTCTGTTTCAGCCTCTCTCTCTGATTCTTTCTCCTCCTCACTCTTCTCTTTGTCCTGCTGCTCCTGACAGTATTCCGCATCCTCGTCTGACTGCTCTTTCTCGTCTGCTACCTCCTCATCCTTCTTTTCTCGGTCCGCATCCTCATGTTCTGCTTGCCCTTCACTGTCTTCTTGCTGCTTCTCGTCTTCTTCATCTTCGTCAGACTGCTCTTTCTCTTCTGCTGCTACCTCCTCATCGCTCTTCTCTTTGTCCTCATCCTCATGTTCTGCTTGCCCTTCACTGTGCTGCTTCTCGTCTCCTTCATCTTCGTCTGACTGCTCTTTCTCGTCTGCTACCTCCTCATCGCTCTTCTCTTTGTCCTCATCCTCATGTTCTGCTTGCCCTTCACTGTCTTCTTGCTGCTTCTCGTCTTCTTCATCTTTGTCTGACTGCTCTTTCTTGCCTTCTGCCTCCTTCTCGCTCATCTCTTTGGCCATTTCTTTGTCACCTTCGCGCTGACTACCCTCATGCTCTGAGGGCTCCGTCTCTTCGGCATCTTCTTCCTCCTCACTTTTGCCCTGAGGCTCCTCTTCTGTATCTTCTGCTTTGCTGCTTGCCTCTTTCTTCTCATCATCTGAATCCCTATCACTTTTCGCCTTGTCATCTTCTGCCATCTTTGGTTCTGTGGGATCCTCACCTTCTGCTTTTTCATCCTCTGCTCCTTCATCATCATCTGTGTCCTGCCGAGTCGAGGGAAGCCAGCTGACTTAACTAGCAAAGGCTGTTCTGATTGTGACCTTGGTAAAGAAAAATTGGGAAGGTGTGAAAACGATATGTTTATCGTTCTCAGACTTTTTCTCCTCCTCTTCATCTTCCGTTTCTGTCTCCGACTCCCCCCGCTCTTGGCCAGGAAGTGGGACTGAAGGGATAGCGGAAGAGTCATGAGCCAGTTTCCTAGGATTTTGGCGAATGACACCCTATGCGCTGAAAGGATTACCTGCTGAAAACGTATTCCCCCTAGAACTCCTGTGGGTCCAGAGCCAAGTTGCATATCCTCATCAGTCAGTAGCGGGACGTCTGCGCTAGCATCGATATCCATGGGCTGCGTCTCCATGTCGTCGATTGACTGCCTGGGCTGGAGCTGGTCCGATGAAATGGTGATATGTTAGAAGAAGGGTGTAGGCCCCGCTAACGAATCTCACTGTTATAACAAAATTCCTCATGCAATACATAAAATGGCATGATATATTGCAAGGTTCGGTTTAGTTGAAGATGGGCTCTTGAAAACGCGTCCCTTGCGAGCACCCTTGGCATGCTTCAGCAGGATCTGGTGACACCGGTAAGCCTGAGATGAGTAGTGTTGGCCAACATTATGAGATTCGGTGTCCAGGATCGAAACAAGCAAGGTGCACCCTTTCAAAAAACATTGGGAGCGGACATGAGAAAAGCAAATCCATAGTGGGGCCCAAAGGCTTGTTCCCGAATCCATTCAGCTCGGGCATCAGCAGCTGCCAGCCTTGGGCCTCATGGTCATCAGCTGGAACTCACATGGGATAAGTTTTAGGGCCCCAAAAACATCAAAACTATATTCGAATGACCGAGGTGTGAAGGGAAAGAGAAAACATACCCATCTAAACAACTGAGTCACATAACGTCATTTTTTTGTCCATCTTTTCGAAAATCATTTGGATTTGCTTTTCCCTGGGCACGACCTTTAACTCACTGTGGGTCCACGCCGACCTCACCCACAAGTTTTGCGATGACCTAAGGTCACCCCCAGGAAGCATTTCGTGGTTCTTCCTCACGGTCTCGACGGGAATTTTGTCCATGAAGCTTTTCATCAATGTCCTTAGGTTTACAAGCAGCGAGAATACCCCGTTCCACCCTGGGCACAGTAAAACCCGCGACCCAACATCCAAAACACTTTTCACCCACCAGTGGACGACCAAGATTCTGGGACTCAGGGCGCATTTTGATAGATTTCGACGCCATGGCTTCCACGGTTCTCAAAACTGCGTTTGAAAGTTAAAAGAACTCTTGCGTTGCTTCGTCTGGTTTGCTTAAAAAGTATTGGTCCTTGCTGGGGTAGGTTAAGATATGTTAAATCTCATTGTTTTGTTTATTGCATTCTTAAATGGTTTTGAATTTGGTTCGGGGTAGCTTCAATGTTCCCCCCAAAAAAATTGAGCCCTTGCCAGTGCACTCCCTGCACCACCACTGGCATCCGACAGGGCTGCGGCAGCCACGAGCAGTGGCCTGTGGTGGCAGCCCTTTTGGGAACCTCTGGGGTGACAGGTATTCAAACAGTGGTTGTATAGTTGAATGTTCACCCCTTTTATCATCATTCTTCATTATTGGGTCCTAGCTATTCGATAAAGATGGCGAAGGAATACCTCACTTGGTCAGGCCCTCGACTTACGATTAAGGAATGCTCCGATATTATGGGATGACATGTGTGCAAAACAACTGTGATCTACGGGAAGAACATCTAAAAACCAGGATCTTCAAATGGGTGCCATTCCTACCATTGATAGAAACAAGGGGTGTTGGATTGAGACCCCCTCTAAAGCCCCCCAAATTGAGACCCCTTTGAAGATCCTGGTATAATATAAAATATATAAAATAATATATAGTATATAATATATAGAATATAATATATATATAATATATATATATATTATAATATATATATATATATATATACATTTTAACATATAATATATAATGTATAATGTACAATGTATAATGTATAATG
>Ga0126342_10017574_pt1 | contig 12355 bp, 10 predicted proteins | sample Cyp1metagenome_FD_92528 | JGI IMG/M metagenome (GOLD analysis project Ga0126342, IMG submission 92528) | Coral microbial communities from Lord Howe Island, Old Settlement Bay, Australia - Cyphastrea 1 metagenome | ecosystem: Host-associated > Invertebrates > Cnidaria > Coral ... | reverse complement strand
GTAAGCGATGGGACCTTCCCAAATTAGCGATACCCCTTTTCAAGGTTATGTCATTGTATTTCTCTAATATCCACATTAGCGATACCCAAATTGGACGTTGATTTCTGTGAATTATATATATATATATATATATATTTGTAGCAGTTTCCTGCAAGCGATGATACCCCCCAAGTTTACCATATGTCATCATTGTACAAACATGTGGTAAGCGATAGGACCTTCCCAAATTTGTGGATGTCCTTTCCGTGAACCTAGGGTTTTCGAGATTGCTCATATAATTATAGATATGTTTGACATGGATATACATCGACCTTGTATCCTTGTATGTTCACAAATCACGTTTGGGAGCGTGTGGGTTAGCCTAGGTTAGTCAAGAAATATTGCCTTCCCGGCACAGGGGGTGCCCTACCCTTCTGTTGGCACCGCCCCTGCACAACAAACTTGCGTAGGTGCCTACCACCAAAGGCCTACGGGCCCATACGTAAGTCTAGTAAAATATAGTAAAATAAAGTATTACCAGGTGGCAAACTCAGGAAAATTAGGCATGCGAGCCCTTCATACGCACTCCGAGTCTCCAAAGGGGGGGGGAATTAAGGCAGGGGGAGAGAAAAGGAGTGACCCCAGAACAAACTCACACGCACACCCAAACACACACCAAAAAGAAATCCCACCACGCGATCGTTGTCTATACAATATGACATATATATATACCATGTTGTATACCTTTATATATTCACACAAGGCACCTTGGGCTGTCATCCGCATGATTACCGGGACTTCACAGAAGAGGCTCCCGGCACAACTGGTGAGGGCATGGTACTTGTTATTGGAAAAAAGACCTATGAATGGAAAATGTGATTTTTCATTACACTTTCCAGGGAGAAAAAACTCTTCGAATTACCACTTCCATCCCCGGGATAATTTAACATCATACATAGAAAATTACTGGCAGACATCATTCATTCTACAGGTGATCGGACCTAATGGGAAGATCATCTATCTTGTCCAGGTGAATTTCTAGGCTTTCTGGACCAGTTCCTCAATCCATAAAAAACATCACGATAGAATACTAGTCAGACGTGTCCATTCTACACCATTTGTTCACCACTTCCATATCAGTTTTCAATATGCTTTCAAGTGTTATTTTCAGGTGTCAAATTGCCAATCATTGGATCATCAAGCCAGATGTGCTGATGTGACGTCCCATCAGTGTACCACGGATTGAGCTGCTGCAGGTGAATCTCACTGTTTGCTGTTGAAGGCAAACAAAACGTGCTGCTGAAATCTGAAAATTTAAAATTTATATAGCTGATTGAGTTCTCCATATTTGTTGGTCCAAATGTCTACCTCTCCTGTTTTTGTATATCTTACTTAAGATCCGGTATGTTTGCTTCTTAAGATCATGTTTTCTTTCTGGTTAATTGTGAAATCCCAATTCCATCCAATCAATCACTGGTTGAAATCTCATGTCACCCTTGATTTTTGCTAGTTTTCTCTTCTTCAAGGCTGAGAAGCAACTGCGTGAAGCCATTGAGGTTTTTGGCCACTCGACAAAGATCTGAGGGCGGTGCTGTAGACAACTTCTTTTGGTTAGAAAAAAAAACGCATACCTCCAAACTGCTTATAACCATTACATGTAGGTTGGTACTACATCTGTATACCTCAATATAAATACAATCATTATATCTCCAACATATCTCCAAGCCATCTAGAGTAATGAGAAGTAAAGGAGATTATATCCAGCAAGAGTCGCGGTTTTTTATGGGTATGTATATAACAAAAAATAAAGGTGATTTATCTGCAGTAGTCATCCAAAAAGGGAATATTAATGGATATTAATGGGTATATTTATCTACAGTACTCATCAAATTTCCCTCCAGAAATATAGAATGGGAAGTCCCAAATTGGCACTAGATCATTTCGGAGCAGGAAACAATCATGAATTTCCATAGCTATGCTAGATTGCTGGCAAGTGATGGTGATAAGAATGATGTTCATGTGTAGTACTAGTAATGATAGCAATGACATATGTATTACAGTAGTAGTAATAAGAACAGTAATGATGATCATAAGTAATAAGAACAGTAATTGTAGTGTTTGTGATGCCGTAAAAGACAGTCATATACTTGTGACTATGTAACTGATGATAGCAATTCTCATAACAGTAATGACTATCATCTTGAATACTGCAGTAGTGTATGAGTGTATGTACATCTAGCGTATGTATGCAGGGAGGTAGGTATGTATGTTACATATATATATGTATACATATACACATGTATATATTTTACATGCACATATAAACAATCTGAAACCCAATGACAATTCATTTTAGTTCGTTGGTAGATATGGGGTTATCGACAACTTTTACCCAAATCGAGCCTGTATTTAGCCGATCCTCGGAGTTTCTTGGGGACTGGCCAACTGAGTAACTGCGTTGAATGTTACTATCAAGATGATTAACATGTTTAGAGATCAATATGTCAACAGATGTCAACATAAAAGCCACTTATACATACTATTTAAATCTATTTAATACTGTTTGACAATCCTTTCACTTGCAGCCTGTCGACTTGGGGCTGCATCTCAGTGCTGAACAAAAACTCAGGTCATCTCAGGTGGGGTATCTGTCCTTTCGAACGCTTAAGTGTTCTCTTAGCAGTTCTACATTGTTCACATCATCTAACTATATAACTAATGATATCTAATGATGTTAGATGTAGAACTGGTAAGAGAAATCACATGTGTTGGTTAACTTTAAGTGTTAATTCCAATTAAAACATCGATTCACATCTGAATAACTCGGGGGTGGCTATTCACCGCTTACATCCAGGTAAGCGCTTGGTGGCCGTGGGAGAGTGTGGCCTGGATTACTGCAAGAACTTCGATGAATCCAACGACGTAGATGAGCCGCTGGGCACCAGATCCTTTTTTTTTGCTGCTGGAAGATGTGGAGGTTTCCCACTGTCATGGAGGTACCCCGGAAAATCGCTGGATGGTTTATTTCATGGAAAGCCCGATTAAAGTGGATGATTTGGGGGTAGCCCTATTTTAGGACCCCCCCATGTACCAACATTTACCCCAAAATGGCCTGTAGGTCAATGTCACAGCACCACGCCACCATGGATCAAAAAAATGGGTTCCAACTAGCGAACCGTTGGATTTTGCGAACGACAATGGGGGATTGAACCGTCAGATTTCTTTTGAGTTTCCCAGAGGTGGTATGAAACGGACCTCTGGGGGAAGGAACGATCTCCACAAAGGTAACAAAACTGCAGTCAAAATAGTGTAGAATTTATCCTGATTCTGGGGACGCCTAGAGGCGGCCGTCAAGATACGATGTTGTGTTGACGCAATTTTAAGCTGAAAACCATGCATGCGCTCTATGAAGGGTTCCGGAAATGGGGTTTTGGGTGGTCAAAAATTGCTGATGCAAAGTGTTGGTCTATTCCGGGTGAATCAAATCGCTGGATGTCTTCGGATAGACCTAAGGATGGCATGCCAGAAGGAAACATATAGATTTGCCGATAGGTAGTTGAGGTTGCACCTAAATGCAGTGTAGATATGTGTAGATGTGATCCTGGGAGTTACACGTACATCACGTACTCAACATTACTCAACAAAGTACAGTGTAGCATAAAATTCTGACGGATCAAATCAAAACGTGCTGAACTACAAAGTCTTATGGAAGAACACCAGTTGATGTAGAAAAACCTGAAGTAAAACTGACTCATTGGAGAAATCATCTTAGTCCATGGGCTTGAATCACTTGAATCCACGTCCCTTTGGAAATCTAGACATCCAAATATATCACGACTAATTGCTCATTATCCTCCAAAATCAAACGCATCTATCTGACCGATACCATTGACTGCTTTATCAATGATATCTCTATCATATCCCTACTATTGATTGTGTATTCCTCATGTTCTTTCGTATATATAATATAAGCCCATTTGTTGGTATTCTTCACTTTTGGCCAAACCCGTCTAGATGTTTATACCCCCGTTATACCCGCATTACATTCCCATGACTGTAGATTCTTCAAAAACTGTCGTTTTATAATACCACATTTCTGGACAAACAAAAACATCATCCCAATTCCTTATTTTAGTTCTTTAAACCTTTGATGGTGTTCCCATCATGTTCCACTTGTTTTATTTTTCCATAGTTTTCCATCATGTTTAAAGGTTTTTCCATTTGCTGGCTGACAAAATCTGGGTTTTCTGTGTTTGTCCCATCATTTTTCATGGTTTTCCCATGGTTTTCCCATGGTTTTCCCCACCACTTAAGGTGTTCAAATCCCCCACAGCCTGCTGTGGCCAGGAGAGCACGGATGATGGACGTCTTTGCGCGGCAAATTCGCATGGGAGTGGCGAGCCCAAGGGGCGCGATGCCGCGATGCCGATATCGATGGGTGGTGTGAAAATTCCATAGGCTCCATGATTGGTAATGTGGGTATGGGTCAATACCTATAGATACATTTTTAGTGGGATGAACATCCATTTACCAGCTATTTTGGGGTTCACTAGGTACCAGGGTTTTGACTCATCCCCATGTAGAGTAATGTAGTAATGTGTAATAATAACTATATAATGTATATATATATAATATATATATAGGTGATAATAAGATTCATACTGATTACACGTTATCATTACCATCATAATCATAATGATCATATATAGACATAGTAACAATCATTATGATAATCACAACATATATATATATAGATATATATATATAATAATGTAAACAGGTTATATTCATTATCGAGGTGTCCCTGTCCCAGCCGCCATTTCGAGGTGGACCACAATCTTCCCGTCGTCGTCCATGCCCGCGATGCGGACGCCGATACCTTGGAAGTGCTGACGCTTCGTTGATCTGCCACGGGGGCTGTTGAAATCAAGACAAACAATTTGCTGTAAATAAACAATTTAAATAGTGAAATAGAATGAAATATAATGATTGTAATGGAAATTCTGGTCAATGGGGGGGTGACATCTTTTTCGACTTCACCAGGAACAGATTGGAAAGACACACAGCATGGGGAATCCCATCCCCAGATCATGGGAACATCACCAAATGTTGAAGTTGGAGAATGACCTCTTCTCATTCTCCTTAACTGTTTTCGGCGTTTCAATTGTTCTCAGCTCTTCGTACCTTTTCTCAGTTCTTCTTAACTCCTCTTGACTCATCTGATCTTAATTTTAATGTAATGAACCAACATGGAGTTTCTGATCGTAACTAGGAGTTTCTTTACGAATCTTTGCTGACTTATAAAAAAACAATATACATTTACACATGCAGCCGCAACACCAAGGAATCTTGATGCAACTATTCCACTGCGATCTGCAGACAGTGAGTTACACAGCGAAATAAAAGTATGCGCAGTAGCAACAGCAATTACTGCTCTAACTCGGCGCCAAGACAGGAGAACAAGAGTACGCAAATCAACCAAACTGACAAAGATACTGCAGTTATTGGATTTTTTTGGCCCATTCTAGGGATGAACCTTCCTTGGTTAGCAGGTACTGCAATAGAGCCTTTGAGATGAACGTCAATAGGGGAGCATGTCTGTTCTCCGTGTGCTATGATGATGGGCGCCCTGCTGAAACCAAAATTGGATAGATGTGTCTGCAACTTGGGAACAAGCCAGCAAACTGGATGCACATATGCAGTAAGATGTTTAGATTGGAGAATAGTGGGAATTCCCCCAAACCCGGGTAACCCTAGTTTCCCCAACCCTGGTCCAAAACTCGGAGATGATAAATCAGCCTCATTCCGCCTGCCACAAGGAAGCGATTTCTTCCCAAGGAGCACAAGGTCTACATCCATGCGTACCAAGGTTCGTGGCCTGAAAAAGCCGCGCGGAAATTCAGTCAGAGTGGATGTTTCTTTCTATAAAAATGGGGTTTTCAATGCTAAAAGAATTGTCCAAGTTTGGATAATTTGGGGTAATTTTAGGACACCTTGATATAGGCAACCATTGCTAATTACATCGCTACCATTTAAGCTTCAAGCAAGTGAAACCAGACCTGACATCAAAGGGGCTGTCCTCACCACTTGGTAGAGTCCTATAGCAGATGTTTTCCACAGATATGGCGAATGATCATTCCCAGTGGGACTAGTTGACACAAGTTCCCCTGTGACACTGCGAGTTGGTTCTGTACACCTTTACACATCCTTACGCTATCTTACATTTGCGGAAAAAAAAACATCTATGATGGCCCAATGCTGGCCAGAAGAGCTGCAAATCTGTAGTTGCCTCGAGTAACTGCAGTATGGGAGCTGTTTCAAGTAGACTGCGGCCGCATTTTTCGCAGGTGGCCAAGAGATGATGAGAGAAGCCCTCATGGAGTTTCCCAATTGCATCTTTGGTGTGAGCAGCATGGTTTGGTGCAGTGAAGGAGCGAAGACTCTTGGCCAATCCCATCCCATCCCATCCGTTAAGCTATCATTGTATTTTACCAAGTTGTTTACTTAATACTTGTATGTATATTGTTTATACTATATATATATACTGTATACATATACTATAATATACATGATATACGCACAAATCCTCAAATTGGAGGTCAAGACCCAAAAGTGTTGGTGGTCATCCTAGTTCATGTCATCATATTTGCTTGTGAATTTCTGTAGTTTTAGTTCGCAAAATCTTCATGTTGGTGAGCCATACTTATTAGTTTAAATGCCAATGTTTGTTTGTCGGCACCCCATGATTTCATCGCTAAGTCAACTCCCAGTCAAGTTGCAACTTATAGTGACGGACATGAACTTGACTTAGATCATCATCTGGGGAAAACAAACATGTTTTATACGATGTAAGTGTTCTAAGTGTGCACTTGGAACATAAGATTAATACCATCACTATAGATGTTCCAAGTGTATGTGCTTCAGTTTAAAAGACATTAAGTTGAGAGGGTGGGGCTGGGGCGTAGACTGATTCTCTTTTCGCCTGATTTTGCCTTTCCATAATCCTTCGAACACCAGGGTAGGGCCAACGGCCGTAAGTCGCGAACTAGAACGCCTCTGGCCAAAAAAATGGAGACTTAATATTCAGCTTAAATTAAATCCCATCAACTTGGTTCCTCTACTCTGGATTTCCATGCTCTGGTCCGCATGATTTTTTTGGTAGAACCATGCAAAACCACTTCAACCATGTTGAATCCCCAACTCTTCATATTTTTCAACATCCCAATCCTCCCCAGCCTGCCACAGCCTTAGGGCCACAGCCATCCATTGCCCCCTGGAGCGCATGGTTCTGGAGACGGACGCACCCTACCTGGCCAAGGAGCCTTTTGAGATACCCAGCCTCGCAGAGAAGATAGCAGAGCTGTGACTTCGGCTGGAAGTGGTGATGTGAATCCCGTGAAAAATGGAAGAAACTACGGATTTGGCTATGATTTAAGCATCTCACACTTTAATCATCAAAAGTGGGATTTAACCTTCAACAATGGGGATTTAATCATCAAAAATGCGGATTTAACCATCAAAAGAGGTGATGTAGCCATCAAATAAATGGGCATTTAGCCATTAAGACGTACAGACTCAATTAACCATCAACGAGGATGATCAAAAGTGGTGAGAAAATCAAACATGGAGACTTAAACCATCAAACATTTGGTACTTTAGGTGACATCTCCCCATGTTATGTCGACCAATAATTGGAATTTCCCAGCCAGAAACATGGGTACAACCAATCTATTTGCTGTTGAAATCCCTTATGATGTTCCCTGAAAGCATAATGGGTTTTAGCCAACATGAAATGGACATGTTTATTATATATATATGATTATATTATATATATGATTATATATGGTTGATTCATGATGGAGTGTTGTGTTGGTTTATAATTTATAAATATTTATAAGATAATTGATATTTCACAGCGATAGATGTGGATATGACCAGCCAATAATCCGGATATTGCCAGCAATCATCGGTGTGTAGCGACAGGAGGGCAATACGTGATTGGACATGAGTTCGTTGTATAGCTCGGCTTATCCCTGATAGGGGTATAAGAAGCAGATATAGGCAGCATAGTTACTGTAGCTGAGAAATGTTGAACAAATTTGAAAGCCAGTCCATCCAGCGGTGTAGAACATGATTTCCATTTCCGGAAAAACTTGTTTGTCAATGTTAATTTCACTAATTATTCTATTTGTTGGGTCAATTGTTCATGTTGGATGGGTGAAAACTACCCAACTTATCACCCAGGGGGGCATCGGTTTGAAGGGGACCGAAGTACAGTAAGATAATGGTTATGTCTAGATTGCAATTTATGTAATCCCACGTGTTTGCCGGTTGAAGCAGAACTTATTCTTTGTTGAAGACCAGGTTTCCCTGGTGTTTGTTGGTTAAGTCATGAATTTCACTCTTCAAATCCATTTTTTTTAGCTGCTTAAATCATCGTTGCTACTGAAATCCAAGTTTTATTTGTTTATTGTTGCCACATGTTTGATGGTGTTCGCCCCTTTTGTTTGATGGTTTAACCCCTAGTTTTATACATCTTTGCTGTGTAAATTCCCACTTTTTTCCCAAGCTTCACCACTAGACATCGGGACCCAGGAAAGGCACCACGATGCAAGAAGTGCTCAAGGTGACCTTGGTGCCTCGCCCATACGTCGTAATACGTTTCCGCCAAGGTCAAGAACCCATTGGTTAATCATGGTTAATAACGGATTAATAGTGGTTAGTATTGTTTTGATTTTGTATAATGGATTATTAATGGATTATTAATGGATTGATGATGGTTATTGATGGTCACTCATGGATTAATCATGATTAATACTGTGGTGAAGCCAATACAATAAACCTATACCAATTGGATCCCTACAGCTAACATCCTACTTCCATTAGAGTCGGTGCGGCTAGATCCATAGGGGGTTGAATGTTATGCCCAGAGGGCTTTGAAAGTTTGAACGTGTCTGCCAAATTGACTTTTGGTTTAATTAAACAGGTTTGAACCATCCTTAACTATCATTGGTCCTTTATTATCTATTAACCATCATTAACCATCATTAACCATTGATAGTAATGCTAGTACAGATTGGTGATTTCAGATATTTAAACAATGGTCAACCTGGTCAACCATATCGTTTAGTGTGGCTTGCCACCAACACGAGGTGCTGCCAACTTTCGGAGAGTTTGAATGAGTGGTATATCTAATTCAAAGGGGAAATTACTGGGGCCTTGCTGTTGGATTGAGGCACAACTCAATATATAATATATTCTAAGAATATCAGGGTGTCTGAATCACTGAAGTCTAGAGAATTGACCCAGTAATTCGCCATGGCTATTGGTGTGGATTCTTGGGTAGAAAACCTTAAATTTTCAGACAAGCCGAATTCTTCAACTAAAAGGACCCCAATTGGAATTGAATCTGACTGATAATTGGTATTGGTATAGCATATACTTGGGACATCTTGGGACACAACCAATCTACTGTAATTGGGATATTCCGACATATCTTCTATAGCACCATGAAAAACACTAGGAATAACAATGTACGAAAATAAACGCCACAGAAACAGTTAGGTTAATAACTTTCTGTTCTATTTAGGAGGTTTTCCAATTTTTTGGGTGCTATAAGATGGAGGGACTTTTTTTATGCCTACAACTAGCTTCCCTGACTTGGATGCCTTGCAGCTTTTTTCAGCCTTTTTCAGAGGGATTTCGATGGATGACCAGAAAAGTTATAATTAGTAAGATACATTACCCTCTGGTAAACTAACATAGCTATTGAAAATTGCCCATTGAAATAGTGATTTGTCCATTATTTTTGCATGGTGATGTTCCAGTTCGTTATGTTAAATTACCAGAGGGTAAGCTGGGTGTATATTCCATTGATATACCCATTGTTTACCCATATTCCCATTAATAATACCCTGGCGCAAAAAAATCGCTGCAGTGCTTAGCCACCAGGTTTTTCCCGCTCGCATCTTCACATTCTTATGGTCATCCCCAACCTTTGATGGCTAATCCTTCAGTTTTTTGTTTTTTTTGGCTACCCTCTGGTTATTTAACATAGCCATGGAAAATGGCCCATTTATAGATGGTTTACCTATTAAAAATGGTGATTTTCCATGGCTATGTCAAATAACCAGATGGTATTCATGGAAAATAATCATAAATACGGTGTGATAAACACATTTCTTGTTTTCCAACCCCAGGAGCTAGGATGATGATGACTGGCTTTCATATGTTTGGGCACGGGATATGGATTTGTCATTCTTTTTTCAATGAAATGACTATTTGGAGATGATATTCTCCAGTAAATGAACATAGACCCTGCCAATTTTAGGGGTCTGAAATCTGGAAGATGAGTTTCCACTCAAAACTCGCCATTTTCTACGTATAACTTACTGGAGGGTATCTGTTGGTGTCTCCCAGGATGTGAGTGAGAAGTTTTACGGCCTTGGCGATTGATCGAAACATTGCTCGTTGCCTTAGCCAATGTTCGTAGCTCGCGCCGTAGACGGCATCATTTTTGATCGTTTGTGAAGGCGCCCCGTGGCCGGTGTGTAAAGGCGCCTCTTTGATTTACTCCTAATTTTAAACACTTTTGAGAGATTTGAAGGATCTGGAACATGCATTCAAAGGGATGTTTCATCGAAATCAGATTGGGTGAAGAGTTATCATTTGGCCAGATGTTGACGCTGTGTTGAAGAGAAGCGCCGTGCTCCGGATGCATTTTAACTTAATTATTCACTGCTCCCGTGAGCGAATTCCTGCTGCGCTTGAGTGGAAGTGCAATGCAACTGTAGGCTACGCAGCTACACACCAGGTAACCCTTCATGATCATCTTACTCGTGCCACATTGTTGCAGGAGAATCCATGTTTGTTCTCGGGATGAACAAACAAAGAAAATGAGCATTTATGGTAGCCTGTGAGCATGCGTGAACGTTTCTTTAAACCAACCCAGTGACAGCCATGGGGACATGGATCCATGGTAGGTAACTAAACAGACGGGGCACGTTTCATTCCATTTCATTCATTGCTGGCAATGTTGATCCAGGAATGCGTAGTATAATCCGTGATATCCCGTTCAAACAAAGCACTCGTTTCAGAATTGTTTTGAAGGATAACTACCGTTTATCACAATGGATCTTTGGAAACTCAATTCACCAACTACTCTGAGGCATGCCCACTAGGACTTTCACCCCAACTAAGAAATGGATAACCTATCAACTTCCAGCCTCCTACATTTCAACGATTTTCAACGGTATTGCTTCGCTTTTGGGAGCACTGGTAAAAGACAAGGTAGAAAGATGCCTTGAAGCTACTAGTAGGAAGCTGGGTGTGGGTCACTTTTTTCGCGAAGGCCCTCGGACTGGATGATTTTGGTAATCCCATCACCGATTTTTTGGCACCCCTAGAATGGATAGAAAAGTTAGACACCTGGAAGTTATGAGGTAGAAATAGGTAGAATATCATCGAACTACCATCCTGGAACCACCTTTCGGCATCTTTTTGAGGTTACTATAGTGACAAAGATCCCGCTGAAAAACTTGGTTTAGTGCTTTTTTGGGGGGTTCCCCTTGAGGGGGTGGCCAATTCTTCACAAGGCAACCCATGCGACCAAGGCTTTCAATTCAGACCCAGAGCCTGATGCTTCACAATATGGCCCACGACCGCATACTTTTACCAGCTATATAACAGGGTACTGAGATGGCCAAAGTTATCCTTTCATAACCCTAGCCAGGGAACAAACATATCATAGATATTTTTTATGTATATTTTTGATTATTATCTTTGTATAGATGATTAGTTTGCTTGTAGGAACACGATTTTTGCAGCCGTTTCCATGTGTGAGTACTTGAGGCTGCATCGCTTTTTCCAGTTCTAAATGAGTGTTCTCAAAATCGGGGTAACCCAAAACCATTCGTTTCCTGACTCAAAGCTGCACAAAATCGCCAGTGTTTGATGATTTTGGGGTCCCCCAATTTCAGAAACATCTATCATCTAAACAGGATCTCCAGTATTCCCGAAGCATTTTGTTGTAGCCTTTGGGAGTGGGCCACGTTGCAAAGACTCCAATCGAACGAATCAGAAAAGTGGGCGTGTGGTTCTTCGGTGGGACTCTGAGTCCGGTGGGAGTCCCGATTCACGACATTTCTTTCATAATTTTTCATAGCAGACAGTTGATATTAATTGATATTAAATAGTGTTTATCTATAAATAGTATTAATTGATACTATTAATTGATATTAATTGATTATCATATTAACCTGAAGCGGCCTAAGTACAAAAAAAGTTGAACTCTTGGTCCATTGAACGCAAGTGCCCCACAAAGAGACACAAAACCCTTAGATTGTACCAAACGTGCCATTTGGATCAAACGGTCAGT
>Ga0126342_10017573_pt1 | contig 12355 bp, 16 predicted proteins | sample Cyp1metagenome_FD_92528 | JGI IMG/M metagenome (GOLD analysis project Ga0126342, IMG submission 92528) | Coral microbial communities from Lord Howe Island, Old Settlement Bay, Australia - Cyphastrea 1 metagenome | ecosystem: Host-associated > Invertebrates > Cnidaria > Coral ... | reverse complement strand
ATACACATACACATACACATACACATACACATACACATACACATACACATACACATACACATACACATACACATACACATACACATACACATACACATACACATACACATACATATACATACATACATACATACATACATGCATATGATATACAATATACATACTTATAATATACATGCATGCATATAAATACATATACATTCATGTATAAACACATACACACACACATATATATATATATGTCTATACATATATTCACATATTCATACATATCCATTGTATCCATTCATACATATCCATTGTATCCATTCATACATATCCATTGTCTCCATACATACATATATGCATACATACATACGTACATTCACATCCTATTTGCTTTCCATTGAGTTCTGAAGCCCCATGAGTGGCATGCATACTTTGCCATCCCTTCTGCGACTAGCCCTTCAAACGACCTTTCTAGATCTTTCTGGTGTATTCCTCATTGTTTGACGCCTTGAGAATTGTTTGTCATGCAGCCCATTCACCCTTGCCTGCTTTTTTTTGGGCACTGCGCTGATAAGTCCTCTCCTGCGTTTCGCACAGGTGACAGACTGATCGAGAAACCGGACTGACATTAGCACATACTATGGCATCGCTTTTTGTCCTCTCATAATCATTCACAGTCCCATTTTGATTTTGCGTGCGTGCTGGATGGCTACACAAGACAGAGTTGTGGTCGTAGTGATCTCTTGTTGGCCTGAACAAGTTCATATTCCGAACGATGTGGAGGTCCCTGTGGCCAAGTGGTCATAAATTGTTGGCAGGACCCCGAACTACTATCCTCCTTGATTGAGCGCGTCGAGCGATATCCTCAGACTTGTGCAGATCGGATGTACAAATTGTGATGCCATGTGATGCCAGAGGTTGAGAGCCTGCACCAAAGCTGTCCAGCTTTCGTACAGCTGTTTTACACGCTGTGCTCAGGCCCAACAACATGAACATCGCACAAGTGGCCCCTCCTGAAGTGGGCCCGGCCCTGAGGGCCTCACATTTATCTGAAACATCTGAAACAGTAAGGCCCTCGCTCTAAAACATGGAGAAAACCATCGCTTTAGAACGCGGAAGATGATCCTCAGTCAGCTAGATGATCTACATCAACTTCATTTGCATCGCCTACAGCACCGCATCTTGTACATCTCTTCTATATCCTTTGCATCATCTACATCATCTACATCTACGCCACATACCTCCTCTACATATTCTACATAATCGATATCAACTTCATCTACACTACATACATCATCAACACAGCTTGATCAACATCATCTACATCAGCTTATATAATCTACATCAACTTTATCAACATCACATACATACATCACACACATCAATCTACACAAGTTCTTACACAGGAGTTGTGACACGGGAGTTGTTATACATGAGCTGTGACACATAACTTGAACTTGTTATGAATTATACAGGACTTCTAGGTGATTTGCTTGTATCTGAACTCGTACAAAACTCCTACTTCTCAAGTTCTTCTATTTCTTTCTTTTGGCGGCAGGGGCAGCCAATCCTCGTCTATCGAAACATCACCCTCTGCAGAAAATATCTGTTTCGAGGCCTTTGCTTGGAGATGCTTGAAGCAAGTGTTATGTTTGTAGAAAAGGTTGGAGCGACGAAGGTTTAACGTGGACTGGCGACTTGTTGGGTCTATCTTCTGCCTCTTTGACTTTGAGCTTCAGTTCCTGTCTTGCAGCGAAGATACGACAGGCCTTGCTTTCTTGACGCTGTATGAAGACGTCGCAAATCACGACTCGTCATCTCAATAAATCTCATGGGGGTATACAGATGCACATATGAGAAAATAGTTTCAGTATCACTCATCATACATTCATTAGTCATTATACATCAACAAGCTCATTCATCATTCCTCATCTTTCATCATCATGGTTCTAAAGGTTCATTTTGTTGACTGTTCGGTTCTGACTGCCGGGAGGGTGGGGAGAGTTCAGGCTTTTGCTGTCCTGCCTCCTTGTGGGTTTCTTGGGGCTGGCTTGCTCCTCTCCTGCTTGAGAGAGGACCAGGCTTGTAGTCAGAACAAACCCGACCCCCCCCCCAATGAACCCTAAATGGCTAGTTGAGCATAAGATCTCCCAAGGGAAGAGACGAGTAAGAGACATTAGAGTGGAATGAGTCGTCCAACCTTTGAGAGAAAGCTGAAATGATGATGTAAGTAGAAATGATGATGTAAGTAGAATGCCCCCCCAAATAAGCCCTAAATGGCTAGTTGAGCATAAGGACTCCCAAGAGCAGCCAAGAGACAAGTAAGAGCCACTAGAGAATGAGCCTTTCCAACCTTTGAAAAACAGTTGTAAAAGAAAACCTGAATGGCGACAGAATGTCCCAAAGTGCTGCGCCTGTCCATTCCCATGATGCCCTGTGTTTGCCGTGTGTTCTGAAGTGATAGCTAGAAGTGTGTTCTGAAGTGATACTGTTGCCTGGTGAAACAGCAGAGACTTTTGCAGTCGAGAAGAGTTGCACCTCAAACGTGCAGAGGTGACAAGCTCTTGAAAGACTCCGGAAAGAAGATTAGGACTTCCATGAAGATCTGGAAACACGTAATAATATGTAATAATTCAAACAGTTGGAAATGCCACACATCACTATTGAGAAATTGAGGGGTTGGTGAGAGCTGCCTTGGCTGCCTTGGCTCCCGGACGGGTTTTGATTTTGTTCGTTGGTTTTTGCGGCCACCCACTTCAATATCATGGTTGCAAACCAGGACATTGGAATACTATGGCGCAGTGGTCTTAGTTGCAGCGTTAGGTTCGTGCTAAGAACGTTCCCAGCCTCTACGATCTCGAAGTACTTAGTTTCTGTTTGTTTGATGTCTTTCTGACTGCTTTGACTGAGCATGGTTGATTTGCTTCAAGAAAAGGATTCTTGGAAATCCCTTAGAAGGCATTGCCGCAGTCAGGAAAGTCAATCACAGAGATCGGGAAAAATCCTCGCACATGAGGGAAGATCTTGGGAGATCACTGTTGCATACTGTTGCATCCTGTTGCCTTGTGCCTGTCTGTTGCACAGCGTGACTGGTTGAGGTCAAGTACATCGAACAATCTGTGGCGGAGGCTTTTTCATCTTTTGGTCTGATTTGACACACAGCTGAAAATTGGCACGCGGCCTATGGTAGACGGCTGGGAAGTGTGCAGGAAAAGTTGGATAAAATGAGATTTAGGGTTCTCTGTCAAGCTGGTCTGCAGGCTTTTCCAAAGCTAAAGCGATGGAGTTCTTGGATGAAAGGCAAGGAAGTAGATGATCTGTGAAACGTGACACCGCCAAGAAAGTAGCGAGGAAATAAGGAGGATATACGTGGGTCCATGCTGCGCACTGCCACGTGGTTTTGAGGTTGTGCCCAGCTTCTTAGCACACCACATTGAACAAAACTGAATTTGCAGAGGGACAATTTTGATTATAATTTCACGTGCAAATGCAAACATGTATTGCAGATACAGTCATACTGCCTGTGAGACACGCTGGACATGGTTTGCTTGAGACCATTCATGAATGTTGAAATAGATTCTGGATATTTCTGGATCAGACTCCTCTTCGATGCTTAAACATGGTAAAAGGGAGGGGGGCAGGGCGTGCCAAAAAATACGTGGTGCAGGCACGGACAACAAACAAATCGTGCAGGAACTTCAAGAATCCTTGAAAGCGGGGCCCTCAAATTTGGAAAATATGTAGTGACGCGATCAACCGCAAACCTTTGCTGCAAACCTCCGAAATTTCAAGGTTTCCTCTTGGAGAAGACAAGGTCATGGAATATTTGCGGAATTTTCTGTCAAATAAACATGGAATCAAAACATTATTTTCAGACACCTCGAACTACAGAAGTGACTTGAATAGTCCAGTCACTTTCGCCGCGCCGTCTGCAGTTTTTTTGGCGCCTAGCACCGCCATAAGCAGGCGTCTTAGGCGCCTTGTGCTTCGGTAGGTTCCTCCGCCCAAAGGCCCGTTGTGGAACCTGCACTTGTGTTGTTTTGAAGATATCAAATTACTGTAATGTAACAATCTCAGGGAAAACATGAATGACATTGACCTATCATGCAACCAATGCTTCCTGTTTCTTTGCAGGATGGCTTCAAAGAAGTGCGGCGCTGCCATTGGTTTGGCGAGTGGCCAGCGCAGCATTGGTGACGGGACATGGTAACCTGATAATCTTTTTTGGATTGCCTTTGTTTTTTTCATCGTGGTTTGTCATATTTGGCCAAATGAACTCATAGTTTGCAGAACCGTCATGGTTGCAAACATTTTGTGTAGTTCTTGAATTTGGAAAATGATTGTGGCATCCATGTACAGTGGACTCAGAGACGGTGAAAATGGTCAAAATGGCACAAACACAGACATCGACATGCCATATGTGTTTGGATGTGTTTGGTAAGATATTGAATGCCGTACAACAGATGTCAAACGACATTTGGATTGATTAAATGTTCATAATGTTCAAATCTTGGAATCTGAACAGGTGCAGTGGCTGGTAGCGCCTTTATTGCCGGAACAGGCGAGTTTCGTCGTGACGTGGTGGAACTATGTGGAACTGATCAAGTCTATCACATTTACAAAGATTTATTGCAGACTATAGAATCTCCAGCCGACATTTTTTTGTTCACGAAGTTCGGACCTGAATAAGAACATTAGCCAAGATTGTAACATTGTTATCGTTCTTAAGCATTCCATATTCATTACATTGCTTGGTTATGGTTCCCAAGACCTTGCAGGCAGCACTAAGTCCAGCGCCTTGCGTGGAGTGAGGACTCAACAGGCGGGTTAGAAAATGAAAAACAAAGAGACGCCAAGGGACGCCAAGAGACGCCAAGAGACGCCAAGAGACGCCAAGAGACGTGGATAGACTTGGGTCGGGCCGAGTCAGACTGCGGTGCGATGCGAGGCGCAGACTTCCCCCGTTTTAGCTTCCACCTCCGCCTCCACTGCCTCGACTGCCTCGTATGCAGCAGCCTCGGTGGTGGCAGCTAGCGCGGGCGTAGTGTTGGCCACTCGGCCTGGTGCCAAGTTTAGCAAAACCACTGTGACCGCCTTGAAGGCGCGACTGGGCGACTGGGCTGGGCCATACGATACACAGATATACACAGATGATGTTTTGCAATGTTTTGCAATGTTTTGCATAGTACTATGTTGATGTTGATCATTGTTGATCTATGTTGCATGAGATGTTGTTTGATATGTGGGATATATGTGGAGTCGTGGAGTATGCTTTGTGACAAGGTCGCGCGCAGCCTTAATATTATATTCACTTCAAATGTGGTTTGCTGTGGAGATTGTGTTGTGATGTGTTGTTTGTCCAAATGATTATCAATGTGAGCGGGCTGCCCTCCAAGCCCTGTTTATGTATTTATGTAAAACATGTCGACGCCTTGACTTCAAAAGGCTTGCCTTAACTTATTCATGAATTATGGACATAAGATATCAAAACAAATCATGAAATCACATTGAAGAAAAGACGGTTAAGCACAAAGAGCCAGAAGGGTCAATAGGAGTCCACATGCGCACGGCAGGCGTTCGAGCAGGAGCGGGGGAGGAACAATGACAATGAGAAATGCATACCTTCAAAGTCGAAAACACTTGCATGCACCATTCTGCCCCTATATTATACGTATAATATAACCCTACGTGCATGTTCCATTCAGCATCTTCTTTTGAGTTCCCTGTGTTGCCGTGGGGTTGCTTCCTGATGGAAACAGAAATTCTATGAAATTCTGCCAACAAATTCTTGTCGTGCGGATCATTTGCTGCAGGAGCTTGGTGTTCAGCCACCTGTCGGTTTTTGGGATCCTCTAGGGCTTTCCAAGGATGGCGACGTTGAGGCCTCCAGCGAGCGTCACAAGTGAAAGGCTTTGGGCACCTATAGGACCTAGAACTGATCAGTAGGAACATGTAGGAACATGTAGGAACATGTAGTAGGAACATGTAGGAACCGTGGCTCTTTCGCCAACAGTTGTTATGAAAGCGTTATGAAAGCGATGGGCAAAAGATGGCAAAAGATGGCAAAGGTGCCGCTTTCATTCCTCAGCTCTTGCCGTTGTAGTGGATAACGAATCCCTTGATTCACTTGATAACTCAAGTCTTTTCAAGTCTCAAAGTTGTCTCAAAGAGGCATTTAAGCGAAGACGCTCAGTGGAGCTTAAGCATGGAAGGAGCCGGAGGGGGATGGACTCAGCATGAGTAGAATTCTAACTGGGCATGCACAAAGCACAACTCCAAGCGAATCGGCACACATACTCGGTACGTACACGATGTGACGCGAAACAACATTTATTGATTGCATATCTCTTTCCAGTGTTTTTAGGATCCACAGCACCGAATTATATTGGGGTTTCTCTTTGGGTGAACCGATGACGTATAAAACATCCAAGCGTTTGCAAACTCTCTGCAGGATTGCTATGCTGGCGACTATGGGTTGCTTCTGACTGCAATTGTATCTGAAATTTCCAAGACTAGTGCCCTGCAGTACCGCAGTACCAGCATGTACTACAGCATGTACTACTGTATATAGACGTGCGATGACCTACTGTAGGCCTGATCAACTGCCAAAGTTGAAACACAAGAGTCGAAACAAATTGGTCATTTCTTTTGTAGTGAACAATGGAGTACGACCTGTTAGTTGCACATGGCGTTTTGCTGCTTGGAAATTATAAATTATATGATTTACAATTTACATGAGTATAAAATTATATAGGATCATTCTTCATGGATGTGACCGCGCTCAAAAACCAAGGCTACATCACTCCAGAAATTGCTGGAAAATTTCCTGGTTATCTTTCACCATCAGCTGGATTGAAGTTTGCAGATGTGCCAAATGGCCTGGCAGCAATCTCCAAGGCGAGCAGAGAGATGCATTTGGATCATGTGACACATGTGGTTTAGTTCGCACAGAGCTTACAAAGTGCGCTACTCACTGATGTTTTTACATGTAAGAGATCATGGAAACTTGTCAGACTGACTTTCTTCGCAAGTGTCTTTTCTTGTGGCAAACCGTGGATCTTGTCGCGTTTGCTGCTCTTTGCCCATGAATATGTGCAAGTCATTTTGTTCTTACAGACATTGTCCAATACTACCTGTGTTGGATTGCTCTGATCTTGAAACCATCGCATGATGCCACGACGCAAAATATACATAGGGAACATACGTGAAAGATCGTGAAAGTATACTGTACAAGTAGGAGATGAAGCCTCCTTTGTCACTTTGTCAAGTACCTGAGAGGTGCCGCCTGGTGGTTGGACGCAGATCTTACTCTACATGGGCTGGTGCGAGGTGAGCCGTGGCCCAGGCTCTGACATCGCCAGCGGCAGACCAGGCTGGATGTCACAGGGTGAAAGCTGTGAAAGCTCCTGTCTCGTCTCATGACTCATGGCAGACTTATGGCAGACTCATGCCTGTCTAAAAGTCTAAACTCTAAGCGTAATCAACCATAATAAACCACTAGGCTCTGTAATTGTGGGGGTACCATTTTAGTTGCCAATTATCATTATTGTAGGGGACTCCCCAAATTTATCAACCAGGGTTCATTAATTCGAGGTTGACAGTACTTTTCTGCAAGTACGATGGATGACTCATGGACTCTTGATGCAGCACATGGAGCTAAGCTTCCTTTTTGCAGCCTGCCTCGTAGGTGATTTCGGTTGGTATGTGCTGATGCTTGGCAGAGTTTTCTTTCTGCATGGGGACAACTGGTGGCATTCCTCATTTTCAATCATTTTCATATATATATATTATTACAATAAATGTTGTTAGCTTTAGCTCCAGGTAGGCAGAAACAACTCATGTCCGGTTACAGATGATCAGAAACGGATGCGAAGCCTGGCAAGGTTCTATATACTTAAATCATCTTAAATCTCAACTAAGGACCTCCGCCGATCCAGAGCAGAAGAAACAGAAGCTCAACGCCGAACTGGCCAACGGAAGACTTGCCATGACCCGGGTTTAAGCCAGTTTTGGTACGTACAAACTGAGGATTATAAGTTATAAGCGTAGTGAATTTTAGCTCAAGAACAGAGCCCTGTTTGTTTGTTTTCCTTCTCGAGCGTTTCGCAACATGTCCAGCTGAAGCAAGTCTTGCAACGTCTTGCAGTATTAGGCTGTTGTCATGTCCAAAGCAGAAGCTTAATTCTGCCAGATGCACCATCCCGAATGAAAAGTAAAACGACCCCGCGCAGGATGGCCATTATTGGAATGTTTTACCAAGATGGTCTCACAGGCGCAGTAGGGCGAGTTTCTGATTCTTCCATGTCTCCTCACTGTATCGCTAGTATGACAATCATTCTGTTCATACAGGTGATTTCAACTCAACATCTACACTTTTTTGCTTTTCACACACTTGTGAAGGAAACTCGTTGCAGACTAGCCCCTCGCACCACCAGTTCCAAGAGCATTCCAGATGAGTCGCAAATCATAGGATCAAGTGAGAGTTCAGTGATTAGCATGAATTAGCTAGATACCTCTGAGATCCTCTGAGTCTGTGCTGGAGGCTCTGCGTGGGGTGACTGGTCCCTGTACACCGACTCCCCTTTGCGAGCCTTCGAGAACGAAACAGGCCTGGCTTTGCCAGAGGGGTTTTGCCGCACCAGGTTGTACCATAATAGCTGTGTTAAGATGTCCTGCTCAGTGACTTCAATTTCCTTTCCTCGGGGGCCTTTGGTGTTCACCACCTGATTAATGAAGTGGTGAAACAATTGTTCAACCAATCTCCTGTTTCCAGATTCCACAAACAAATCAAAAGACACCTATTTCACCAGGAGAGATGACAGACACTGTCGGCTTGGATCTCTTGCTTCCCCACCCTTTGCGTGACATCATGTAGACAGACAATCAAGCTTGCCTATGAATGCCTGGCATTTTGGTACCTTCCCTTTTCATTTGTTTTGCATAGTTGCGGTATGTTGCGGTTTGTCTGTTGTGGCTCTTGGAAAATCTGTCAGGAGTTCAGCCACCTGTTGGATTCTGGGATCCGCTTGGCCTTTCGGTGAGCGGTTGCCTGCCAGCAATAGACGCTATAGACGCTATACAATTTTCACCAATTTTCCCTACACGAATCAACTGCACCTCTTGACGAGAGCCTTCTTTGAGGGGAGGGAATCAATACTGAGTTTCCATACTGCTTAATACCGGTTGCTACTATCGGTTTAATGTCAACCCCGGATTAATAAACCTTGGTTGATTAATTAGGGGGGTATTCCCCCAGTAGTCATGATTTGATACGTAAATGGTACCTTCCCAATAAAACAGCCTAAGGGTTTATTAATCCAGGGTTGACATTATTTGGTTTCCATAGCCCGTCTTTGACAAGGAAACCTGTCGGACTACAAGCGCCGACGCGAAGTTGAGTTGAAGCACGGCCGTGTCGCCATGCTCCTTGGATGCAGAAACTTGTGGCTAGAGTACGAGACCGTGCACTCAGGCCTCATGAATGTTGCAGGTTGTGTTGCAACGGGACATACTGGTAGGGTATATTGTATTATCGTTCCATTTGTATCATGTTGTATCATATTGTCATACCATAGCACAGGTGCAGCATTGTGCTGGTTAAGGTTCTTTCTAGTTGATCATGCTGGTTTTGCTCTTGGCTTCACGTTGCATCTTTTTCGTATGGGATGGTGGCACATTGCACTCTGATACCCTTCGAATTGCTGGTTGGTTTGGACATGGTTCGGATACATGTTTCTTACCCGAAGCGGTTGCTACTCCTTCCATGATAATGGATCTGCATCTCAAGTTTGAAAGAGGCTGAGAAGTTTGTAAGACCAGCCTTCAAAGACAGTGTTTGCATGAGTGACTCAGTGGTAGTCGTGTTTCCTGGAATTTTGCAGGTTCGCCACGATTGGATACATCCTCCCAGAGTACTGGCGCTTTCCTGGCTATCTCTCCAAATTTCTCGCTTCTGGGCCGTCAATCAATTTATCTTGATTCATCCTCTGATTTGTTGATTCACTGATGGTATTGAGCTTGCAGCTTGCAGTTTGCATAGGCATGTTTTGTCGTTCCACCTCTTGCACAGTGTTGCGCAGTAGAGGGCCAGGGTAGTGTTGCTGCAACAGCATTCTGAGCTATTCAGGACATCAAGTTCTCTGAAGTTCCCAATGGATTGTCTGCCTTCTCCAAAGTTCCAGCACTGGGATGGTTGCAGATTGTGGGCTTCGCTGGCATTGTGGAACTGAACGTGCCTCAAACAAAGTATTGTCGATTGAAGTTGCGAACTGAAGCGGGGCAGACGAAGCTATTGACACAATCGATACACTGATGACGATCAACCTATGATCATCTAGTCATTAGTCTATGAAAATTCTTGGTCCCACAACGACTTAAACCATGTACTGTAACCAATCCAGATCATAAAGATTGCTTCAGGCCGGGAAAGTAATGCAGAATTCTTGACCATCGGTTTTTCGAATTTCTCATGCAGCTTGGCAGCTCACCTTGCCAGTGAGGTCACTCAAATGACAAATTTGTGACGAAATCATGTGAAAGAACCGTCTCAAAAAAGGTCTACAACGAACAAGTCAACGACGAGCCTGGAAACTACGGCGCAGGTTTCCTCGGTCTTAGGCAGGTGCTGACAAGGTTTTCATGCTGTTGTGAGCTTGAACAAAAAACCTTGGACTACAGTGTGTTTTGTCAGTTAGAGACACTATGCTGCTTTTCTTCAATTCCCATATTTCGTCCGGATGTAGTGCACAATCAATCTTGATGAAGAATGCTCTTGGAAGCTTGTCCGGTACGGAACGTGTTAGAGAAAACCACCACATTTCTGGAAAAGAAGGCGATGCATTTCGGTCATGTTCTGTTGAAGGTGGCCCACCCTTGAGTACACTGCCCGTTGATGTTTGGTGTGTGTGCGTGTGTGTCAAAGAAAAGAACGGAACATATATCTTGACAGCATCGCTCTTGCAAGATCCATGATCCATGTATCAACAAAATCTCTAAGGAACAATTTTCAACACAGTGGGGTAGATGCACTAGGTCACTAGGGCCACTAGGGTCTGAATGTGCGTGCCACCCTTAGAGGTCCATTGGCTTCATGAATGCTGGCATTGCGGACCCAGAAGTCAGGAAGAAGAATCTTGTCAAAAAAAATCATCGGATGTGAAACGGGAAATTATGAGCGAGTCAGCTAGTCGCTCAATGATGATAAGACACGGCAAAGAGGAGTGGAGATGAGGTCGTCGACCTGATGCACCTTTTTTTTGGTTTCATTCGAGATCAATAGCGTGAAAATCAGCCGCAAGGAAGCTCAATGCGGAATTGGCAAATGGGCGTTTGGCGATGTTTGCAACTTGGCGGCGTTCGTTCCGCATGCACTGCGATGAACATCGCACAGGATAGCTCGGATCCACGGACTCCTTGTTCTTTTTCAGGACCCTACTATTAAATCCTATTGAATGATACACAGTGAGACTCCTTGTTTGCTTGTTTGCCCAGGGCAGTTGGAGACTAAGGCCATCATCGGCATGTTTTTCCAGGTGAGGATTCGGGAGGGACTTCTAAAGCTGAAAACGGAGCCTTGCGCACTGCGCACAGCATTTTGGGTCCGCACAAAAGACTTTCACAAATTTCACAAAGTATCTGCCGATGTGCCGAGTATTTGTGAAGTGAAAATGGAAGCAGCAAAAGCCATCGCGGAGTTCTTTGCTTGACACATGTTGCCAGGACGGCCTCACTGGATCTGCATGGGGCGACTGGGCCAATTACACAGATTCGCCACTGCGTGCTTTCGAGGGCGAATTGGGCGTCTCTTGGCAAGATATCCAAGACATCCAAGAGGGATAACACCATGATACACCTCCAGAAGTTACCTGCTCTTGTGCATGTCAGATTTAAGTTATGCAATGGACTCCTTCATAGAGGACCACCAGTGTTTGGAAACTACAACTTAGAATTCTAGGAGCCATGACAACTTGAAACATTGCGGAAGACTTTAGAAAGAGAGAGCGAGAGACCAGTCTTATACCCACGTCCCACTTGATCCACTTGATCCAAGAGCACCCGTTGGATCCAAAGCCACACTATCCCAATCTAGCAGATAACCATCTCCACCAAAGAGGAGAGCAATATCACAAGATGATGACGCAACAAATGTCAAATGTCAACTTTTTCCTCCAAGCACCTGCAAAGGCATGAAACCGCTGGTTCCAAGGTGCAGCCTCCGGTGGGCTTCTGGGACCCCCTTGGCCTCTCCTCAGACGGTGACCTGGCCGTCTTCAAGCGCCGACGCGAGGTTGAGCTGAAGCATGGCAGGAGCCAAAGCCGCATGCAGTCGTTGGATGTTGGATGATTTTGGATTTGGATCTAGGAGATT
>Ga0126342_10017572_pt1 | contig 12355 bp, 10 predicted proteins | sample Cyp1metagenome_FD_92528 | JGI IMG/M metagenome (GOLD analysis project Ga0126342, IMG submission 92528) | Coral microbial communities from Lord Howe Island, Old Settlement Bay, Australia - Cyphastrea 1 metagenome | ecosystem: Host-associated > Invertebrates > Cnidaria > Coral ... | reverse complement strand
GGCCAAGGTTGACGGCATGAAATATCTCCTGTTGCTTCTAAGGCCGTGTTGTTTGGCAAGGAGTAACTGTCGGGACCGTTTTGCGTTGGGCGCTGCACGGGCGAGACCTCCTGGGGTTTGTTGCGCGTCTCCTGTCCATAATATGAGGGGTTGAGTCCGAAGCAGGCTGATTGTGGCAATTTCTCGGTCAGTTCCGTACTGCTGACCTTCGTCTATTACCATCAGGGAAAGGTCTTGCATAAAGCCACTCATGTTTGACCACTGCATGGTGAGATCTTCGCTGACTGTGCCACCTGTGGCCATGACCAGTTCACACTTTCCGAGCATCTGTCTTCGTTCTCTGGGGTTGATGTCGAATTTCGTATAGGAATAGCTGGATTTGTTCCTTTCTTGGTCACCAACCAGTCTCCCGAGTCGCTTAAGCACCGCCTCTGGCGGGTGAAGCCACTGCAGGAGGTCCGCAAAGGAGCGGGTGCCTGAGTTTTCTTTGCACAGGAAGAGGATCTTGAGTCTGTGATCTACGTCGAGCTCGAGGAGGGCAAGGATGAGGATCGCCATGGATTTGGATTTGCCAGCTCCAAATAACCCTTGGATGCACAAGTCAAGACGGTTGGTGAGAAGGGCCATTGTGACTGCGTAGAGTGTGCCCAAAACGTGCCCATCCATCTCCGCAGCATAGGACAAGGCTGTGGTCCGGATCCATTGACTGGCTTCAATCGCAATATGGCAGGGGGTGAGGACTTGCTTCAAGAGTTGACCACATAATGATAGCAAGTGCGATCGCTTGTCCCCGTCCATGCCATTGACAGCAACTTGCACATTGTTGATCCCTAGACCTAAGTGGTAACGGCACTCGGGTGTTTGCGCCACTGCAGTTAGCTCACTTGTGGACTTAGTGATTCCGAACATCCACATATCTCTCAGTAGGAAAGTTGTAAGCGCTGCGTCAGTGGGGACAGTGTGGCCTAGTCCTTGTCCTCGCGCTAGATAGCGTTCTTGCAATACCTGAAGCTGTTCCTCCGCAAAGAATTCCGTAGCTGGTCCTGTGAGGAAAGCTACTTCGATGGCTTTAGGGTTGCATTGCCTGTGTATGCGGGCAGCTGGGAATTCGTTCTTATTTTTGCTTGTCCGTGGTGTGATTCCTTCACTAGCCCAAACATGACAGAGAGCGTGCCTGTAGTTGCATTTTCGGCACTGGACACCCCAACCAATGCAATGAGTCTTCCTGTTCCAATAGGGCAGACTTTGTGGTGGTGTGCTTCGCTGTCCAGCAATTGGCGTACATCTGTCTGGGCGAGGCTGGGATGTCGGAAGGCAAAGGCATCGTGCCCCCCTGTAACTTTCCAGTGACCGAACTCGCTTCCTTGATATAGGTATGACAGGTGAATGGGTTGCCATTCCTCCCGGACTGGACCAGCACTCTGCATGGTGAGCCCTGTTTCATTGTAGCCATAATTTGGGCTTAACATGGGCAGGTAGTAGTCTAACATATAAATAGCCATGGGCAGCTTCAGGGTACCTAGGAAATGTTGGACCATGGTAGTGTAGCTTGGCATTTGCGCCCTGGATGCAATATGCACTGTGGCTAGCTTGGCTAGGTAATGAGTGGCGGCTTGCTCGGTGTGGATATTAGCATGGCGTTGTCCGATGTGCTCAACAAGTTCCGTGATGGTTGTGGTGGGAGTCTCGCACAGTATGGCCAATTCACGCACCAATGCTCTTGCTCTATGATCGAGTTCGAAGCTGCACCACGAGATCAGTCGTAGTGGGGCTTGTGCGTAGACTTCGAACGGCAGTACGCCGGGAATCTGCTCCAGGGTGGAGAGGTCATGTCGTCCTTCTGGGAGCTCTACTTTCGTCCAATGTGCTTAGTTGTGCTGTGCGTTGCCCAGGTAGGCCCTCCACCCTGTGATAGGTGATTCTGAACTCAAAGTGTCGGAGTTGCACTGTGTCTGCCCTGGACGGGTTCCATACGCATAAACGATCCTCGGCGTGGTGAATTAGGTGAAGTTGTCTCTTCCCTGAACGTTTTGGTTGTGTCATATACTTGGGGGGGAACGCTACGGCTGCAAGCACAGTTGTGCCGAGAAAGTTGGGGAATTCCGCCAAGATTTCTTCCCACACCATGCCCGCATACGAGCCGGCACTGTGCCCGCGGATCGAGAGGCCTACTCCAACCTGTTCTGCTAACCTATTATCTTCTGCTGTAGTGAGGTTTGGTGGTCGGCAGATTCCTGTCAATGGGTGTGCTGCGAGCAGCTGTGTGAAGAGGCGCAGGCTCTGTTTGTAGCCTGTCCATGGCGGTTTGCGATGTGCTGGGGTGATTGGACCGAACTTCAGTACCCGTAAGGCTCTGTGGATGATCTGTGCTTGAACTTGCGGGTGTGTTTGGACGCCCTTCACATGGCACCATGCATGCGCTCCAACTGGGAAAAGGCCTACATGGAGCATGAGGTATTCCTGTGTGTGGGCCGTGCCTGCGATGGTGCCCTTTTTGGGTCATCAACGAGCCTTTGCAGTTGCGAAAGGCGTAAAGCAACGAGCATTTCACCCCACCTTTTTCATGATTGCCGACTTCCCGGCTTGCATCTTGTTTAGAATTGCAAATTCTCACAGATGCACCTTTCCCATTCCTGTGTGGCTCTCTCCGTAGTGATTCTGTTTGTGGCGGGACCTTCTGGACTTCAAAGGTTCCAAGCGTCCGAAGAAATACGGTCATGCGGTGTGGCGGTTAGTTGGTAAAAGTACTGCTGATCTGGATGTCTGAAGATGATTTTAGCAGAAAACGGGACGGTCGCTGTTTTGGAGTCGCAAGTATTGCACACAAGAATTGCTTAAGCTGCGATTTGTATTAGTTTGCGGGCTAGGCTGCTTGCTTAGATGCGAAACTTCTTGGAAGAACATTCGAGGAACCATGCAATATCATCACTCTTCCTACCGAAATTAACGTTGCCAACTGGCCAGCCGCTCTATTTCCTTTTTTTGATTTTTGTTTGGGTGTTGTTTTTGGGTTGTTTCCCACACAGAACTATGCGGAAACGTAGACTCCCCCAGCCAGGAGCCAGATCACACAGTGCAAGCCGCATGGGCATTATACCTCCCAGAGCTCGCTAAAAAAGCGGCAATCCAAAGGCAGCAATGACTCTGCTGTAGCCAGTGGAAAGGTGGAAACAAATTGTAGGACAGAACTAGGGTGAAAATTGAAACGGACGCATATCTACCGTGACTCTCCGAATCGACTCAGATTCCTCTTAGTAGTTCTTTACCAAACATCATCTTCGTTGACAGGTATCGAGTCCTCATGGAGTTGGTTCTCATGACTTGGCCCTCTACCACAAGTGACAGTAAGAACCGTACAGCTCTGCAAGCTGGAGAGCCATGTGCTATTGCAGTGCAGTAATTTTCAACCACATTACTGGAGCAGTGAAGAAAAGCATGCGATCAAATCTCATGCCTGCCGCTTACAAACCTGCATTCAAGTTGGAGATAATCGCTATTTTTTTTTGGCCCGAGTCCGTTGCCTTTCGGCGGGTTTAGGGTCTTGAGGCTTACTCGCGGACCAGCAGGGAATCGAACCACCACCAGCAATCTGTCGAGCCACGAGGACACCTAAGTTGGAGATAATCGCAGCTCGACAGCATTGGATCACACTCGCCAGCTGAGTCTTCATCCACAGGGACTGATGAATCAGTTGTAATATTGGGCAGAGGTTCTGGAAGAGCAACTTGTGTCAGCAGTGCGAAGGTTTTCAGTGTGTTGTGGCTATGCTCTCGTTTGCATAAATTGCAGTTGCTGTAAAGGTCAGTGCGCTGTAGTGAGGTGCAAAGATCCACATAGTTTTGGAGACGAAGAAGATCAAGGCTTCGCTTCGTCTCTGCGTTTCCTAATGCAGATGTATCAGTTCATGCGGTTCATTCGTATTCAAGCGCTCATGTCTGCACTCCAGATCTGCTCTGTTGATTTTAGTTTGTGGGTGGCTGCCCTCTAAGCCTTTTTCACCTTGTTTGCTTAGCCTTGGATAGAATTCAGTTTTTTGTTTTGCAATCCCGGTACTGATGACATGGGTGGAATTTTACCGTGTCATTGGCAAATCAAGTTGTATTGCTGGTGTGTGGGTGTTTTTGTTTGAGCTCCGGCCCCGTTTTGTCGTGCTTGCTGGTTTTCTGCTGGCGAGACGCAAATCTGGCTGGGGGATTTGCGTCTCGTCTTGGTTTTTGGTTTCTGTGTGTGGCTCATTCTTGATTGCACTTTACGGCAGACCACTGCGTCTTGCTGTTTCAATTCGTTTGACTGCTTATCCCAATGTTGGGACCGAGCCTCAGAGCGTGATCGGCCAGACTTGAGGGAAAAAAAACAGATCAGCTCCGTTGATTTGTGGGTGAACAAAAACAGCAACGGGTTCCATGGCTTGGATGTACTGGGTAAGCTGCTGGCATTTTGATGCCACTTTGGTCAAATACAGTGCAGCCTAATGGACCCAGGGTGCGGTTTAGAACCGATGGACATGGAGCCCGATAAGAAAGTTACCAGCTCGAAGTGACTGCTTAGACCCAGGAGAAACCATGGAGCACAGCTCAGAGGCAGTTGGATAGCAAAAAAACATGCATTATTCAATCGGCACCTTTCCTCAAAGATAGTGAATGCGTACAGTGTACTGGCTGCACTGACCCTCACCGAGTCTACACGAACTGAGATTTGGTGAGCAGGGCTCCTCCTAACGTGTTTTTGCAACATTCTTGAAGAAACACCTCCGGCTTTCTTTTTCAAAGCATTTACTCATTCTTGCATTTGAAGTTGTGTAAAATGAGTGTGAGATTTTCAGCTAGACTTTTCTGCACGTGCTACAGCTGAACAATCTCTTCCATCAAAGTTCTTCTTACAAGCGAAATTGTGACTTTTTGTGATTCTCAGCAAGTTTGATCTGACAACACGTTGTTTGCAATTGCTTGCAAGATTTTTCACGAGCTTTTTCCCGGCGTGAATTTGGCGTCGACTGACTTTTGAGAATTCTAAACTGTTGCGACGACTGCAGACTGACCTTTCGGTTTTGGAATTTGTCTTTTACTGTTGCTGCTATAAAAATATATTTACTGTAGAGTGAAATGGGAGCTGGATGAATTTCAGCAAAGGCCTGTGATGTTCAGCATCCGTTGACTCGTTCTGCCGGACGTGCTGTCGGAAACTATTTCTTTTGTCGCTGACAATTGTTTTTCACTCAGTTGCAAAAATGCACAGTAGAGCAGAGCTTAAATTGGAGTGAGTAGGAACAGACTTAAGCAACAGTATGAACAGCACAGTTAAGAAACGGTTCGAGGTGAGCGCATTGCTCTGTTGCTTAGACGCTTGGCTTCTATGGCTTCTATAACAAAGATGAGAGTCTTTTGGTTCACCCCTTCGGCATCATGATGGCTCCATTGGACTGTGTACTAGTTCAGCAGCACGGCCTGTTTTTGATTCATCTTCTCCTTAAGATGGAAGAATTTGAACTGCATTAATTAATGAAGCATTATGCAACAGCGTGGTGATCGACCTGGCGGAAGCCAAGAGGCGATGGACAAAAACAAAATTTTCTAACAAAGAGGTAGTGTCTAAACTGCGACATGCTGCTTCGTTGAGTGGAGAAGTGGCAGAAACTGGCATGCTTCCATTTAAATTTAATTCGTCATCATTGACCCAAAGTGCATTGGAAATTCATTCTGGGCTTGGAAGAGACCATAGTTTTTGTTGGATCAAGGGTCTCGCGACTTAAACTTCACCAAGAAGGGTGGAGGCTCTAGAGGAACGGGACAAGGGGTAATTGCTGACTCCATTCCACTAGCAAGGTGCGGACTTGTGCCAGTTGCCACGCACAGAGAAAGGCTCTAATACTTCTTCTGAGGAGCACTACGAACTACAAGCCATTCCACTCACTATGACGAGCTACAAGAGCACTGGCGAAGATCTACCAGAGATGATGCTGATGCTAGGAAAAGGTCAAGTGAGTGGACTCTAAGTGGACTCTGAGAGTTAGGAACGCGGTTGATAATTCTCACCTCTAGTCCTGTTTCACTTTCCGTTTCACCTTTCCTTTGACTCTATGTCACTGCTAGTCTTAGGAATGCTGCAAGACATGTGAGCTTCTATGTCTTTGTATGGCGATGTTATGTTCTTGTCTTTTTCGTTTGCTTTGGTTTATCTCGCCATACCAATCCATCTGATGATGCACAAGACATCATCCACTCAACAGTGCCGGCCGGGTCTATATGCGACTTTGCCGTTTTGTCTTTTTCTTGGTCTGTTGTTTTGGTTTGCGTTTTGTCTGGTATGTTTGGTGGTTGCTTTTGTTTGGTCATTTTTGTTTGGTTCTTTTGATTTGATACGGCATTGAGGCGACCCCATTGGACTGTGTTTCTGGTCCTACACTGGCACGCTTATTTTGGCCCCTCTTTGCACAAGATGGCTGGCATAATTTACCATTTGCTTTAATTAATAAGCTACATGCAACAGCCTGTTGATCGACCTGGCGAAAGCTAAGAGGCGATGGACGGAAAAAAAAGGTGCGGACTTGTGCACCAGTCTTAAAGATTCGGTCTCAGACAAAAGCATAAACTACTGTACGTATTGGACGCGCACATCACACTGCAATGATGACTAATCGTGCTCCGAAAGTGCTGTACTGAGAGGACTCTGAGCGGAATCTGAGCTGCTATATGTGTTTTTTTTTTTGTCCGAGCCCGTTGCCTTTCGGCGGGTCTACGGTCTTGAGTCTTACTCGCCGACCAGCGGGGAATCGAACCACCACCGGCAGTTTGTCAGCGACACAAGAGTGCCGCGATACCAACTGAGCCACGAGGACGACTGAGCTGCTATGTCTGGTTTAGCCCATAAGTGGCTTCATAGTTTGACTGCCATCGTTTTTGGTCATCTTTTCACTGTCATTGCGGTAAGATCAACAATTTCTTTTCTTGCAGTGTGCAGACGCTAATTTCTGCCCTGGAATAGATCGTGATTTCAAGGTATGACCCACTGCGATATCACCTGGAATCTGATGTCTGGTTTGCGTTGGGCTCCGGCCCGTTCTTTGTGGTTTTGTGATGTCTCGCTGGAGGAGACACACTTCTGGCTGATGTAAGTGCGCCTCGTCCTCTTTGCCGATTGGTTTGGTTCGCTGTTTTTCTTGATTTGAGAACCCATGGTGACTAATTAATTTGCATGCTTTTGCGTAATTCAATTGATGCGCTCGCTGCCCTTTAGTAGCCTACGCTTGCATATTTCATTTAAAGGACCGTGCCACAGTGCATGAATGGCCATCCCAGAGGAAAAAATAATCGCATGGTTGAGACGCCGAGTGCCCATCAGCTTTTCTATGCAGAACATCAAGCCTGTGCGTGTGGTGGCAAGCGCCCTCAATGCACGTGGTTGGGAGCAAATTTTCGTCAAGTTGAGACAATAGCTGAGCCATTTGGCCAAACATGTGAAGCTCTTGGAGTGATCTTTGACCTCTCAGACTCAAGGCAATTTATTTGCAAGGTTACAAATACAGCTTCCAGGGTGGAAGAAATTTCTGGTGAAATACAACGCTTGCTTGAGGCCGGATTCATTGTGCAATCAGATGCAGTTCGCGGAGTCACAGATTTACGGGCGCACCGGCAAAAAGTGCATGGCATAGCTTGCTCGAGAGACTTTGCGTGCAAAAGGAGATCCAAGATTGCAGTCAGAGATGCGACATTCCTGAAGCTTTTCCTTAGCCTTGTCAACTCATACGAGCCTCGCATTGTATCTCTTCAACCTCCGAACTCTGTTGTGTTAATTATTGATGTGAATTGTTTTCATTAAGGTTCTGGTTTCGAAGGCTTCTGCCATTCTATTTCCGATTTTGGCTACTTGGAACCAACCAATGACCCCACACAAACCCTTTAGAATTTTAGTCCGGCACCTTTCCCAAGTCACTGCCAAGTAGCAAGGAGCCTTTCTTGTCACAAACCACGTACAAGTATGACAAAGAAGGGGCCCTTTTTTTGGTTCTCACAACGTGGTATGAGCGTGAGTCACGAGATCTGGTGTGTGGACTGCGTGGAGTTTTGGTTGATGTTTTTACTGGTGCAAAGAGGTTTTTCAGTTGTGAGCTGTCAGAGGAGCAGAGACGTTTGGTGGGTGAAGTTGGTAAGAAACAAATTATTTTTGAAGCAGAAACACTTTGTGCAATTTTGGCATATTCACTTTGGACTGACTTGGCAAAGGATCGCATGTGCTTGCTCTACGTAGACAACGAGGCTACGAAATTCAGCCTAATGAAGGGCATGTCTGAGAACTTGGTTGTTGCTGCAATGGCTCAGGTCTTTGCTGAGTTGGAGACACACGTACACACGTTGTGTTGGATTTCCAGAGTCAGCTCCTTTAGCAATGTGGCAGATGCGCCCTGACGTGGACATTGTGAGGCATTGAGAAAATTAGGTTTTGCAGAAGTTTCAGAAGAAACAAAGAAAGTGCTGTCTACAATTTGCTTGTCGGTTAAAACGAAGTTGGGGAAGACGGCTGAACAACAAATCCCAACAGTTGAAAAGAAGTGTTCGTCAGCAGCATGAGCGTCGATTGCAGATAACTAGATGTCATGTATGACAATTGCTTATCTGCTATGTGAATTGTGTTACAATTCAAGTGAATGCCGCCACTTTGGATTAAGGGCTGGGCGGGTGGGCCCTGCATTCGTTACGTTTGATCTTCGACCCACCTGCCACCCCAAACACCACTTTGACTGGATCAGTTTCTATCTACATCTTGAACTTATTGGATCATTACTATTTGGGCTTTTTCGTGAACGAGATCTGGGCTACACCCTACAGCCAAGACGGCTGAGCAACAAATCCCAACAGTTGAAAAGAAGTGTTCGTCAGCAGCATGAGCGTCGATTGCAGATAAGGTTCCACTTTTTGTATCAACAGCAGGGTTCAATCAGCAATTTCCATGTATAATCAGGCCTATGAACTGATGACTGAAAACCGCACCTGGGCCCAAACACGAATCTGGAAAACCAATGTAAATCAAAACATCATCAGGACACGCTAAACTGGTAGCACCTCTTGCACAAATTTGTTGAAACCAAAACGGGAAACACTTGCTCATGAAATTGAGTGTGGGAAAAAGGAAATCATGCTCAGTATCCTAGTTGCACCAATTCAGACCCAAAAAGGATTCACTGTATGAAGGAAACTCTGATATGGCTGATGGGTTTTGGCAAAAGGTTTGGAAAACTGAAGAAACGCCTGTGGTCACTTAAGTGCGGTTCCGACTTGGAACCCCTCCTGGAACGTTCAAAGTGGTGAGTTTAACGTCGTGATCGCGAATGCATCTGGCTGTTTTTTTCCAGGTGACATCCTGAAGGTGACATTGAAAAAAAAGGTACGGTCACCAGCCGTGTCAATTCCGCGTTTTCATTGCTCAATTTCAGCCGGGAGATGGGTCAGCTTGAACACGTCTGTTCCTTCGAACAGCAATCAGCGGTGATGGCGACATGGTGTAACGTGATACGAACCAAAAAACAATGCCATGGTGTAGCGTGATACCCGCAATACAGGATACAACAGGTTCATAATCATGAACTTTCATTCCAAGAAAACAGGGTTAGAATTGCCATGGTATATATACGAATATTTTGACGCATGTCTCACTCCCGCGGTTTGTTCTGCTGCGGGTCACCCCCCCAATTCACCAAAAAAATTGCCGAAACATTGTGTGTCCACCTACAAACATCTCTTCATTGTTCTCAACTAAAGCCACGATATGGATTCGGATTTGGAAATAGGTGTCAGTCAATGGAATGTTCACAAAACAAATTCCAACCCGAACAACAAACGATATTTTCACCAACGCTGCCCAAAGTGCAACCGCAAACTGGCATGCAGGCGATGCGCGATATCCTTGGTTTTCAAAAAACACGGCGGAACTTCATGCAAAAACATGCTGCCAACATGACGATGGCGAAAGGATTCACGACCACATTGTCATTTACTTTTTATTTTATATTTTCATGGGTTAGTTTGTTTCACGAATTGGAACAGTAAGGAAGGCCAGGCCCACAGCCATGCAATATCAATTCGTTGGACATTGGGGGTGGCCACAACCTAAAAAACAGCAACGGTGGAAATACAATACATGTGCTCAGGTGAACAGTATAGGTTTGCGCCAGGAACAAAATATCACCATGGCGCATGCAAACAACATACCGTACCCAACACAGATCTTTGTCGCCATAGAACGCTAAAATTTCAACATGTAGATCAAGTCAAGGGAGCGTGTCATTCCAAACTGTCAAATTTTTGTCGTATGATTGTTTTGGTCGGTTCAGGTTATCCTGGAACTTTCAGCGTGCAGTCCTTGGAATCGATTTTCAAACTGCATGTCTGGACTGTCGATATTTTTCACAAAATTCAAACATTTTTTTCTTGGCATAATTTGTTGATACATGTTTTGATGTTTGTTGTGGCATAGTTTTGTGGACCCGACATTGCCATTTACTTGGATATGACATTTTTTAAAAAATGTCCGACAGACAGTTTTGCATCCCGTTCTGCGTTCTGTTCTCCAAATGTTGGTTTCGCAAATTCATCATTCCATCACGTTTATGTTTTTCCTGGTTGTCACCACATCATTGATTGAATTTATCTTCATCATTTTTATTGTGCCAAATTTATTTTTACCATACAGCCACTAGCAATCTTTCGCTGACATTTCCCAACCATGTTTTATTGAATCCTTTTTTCAACCTTCTTTGCTCATGGCCTTTCCCTCTCACAAGGGTTCAGATGTGCAATTGACCTGTCCCTTTGTTATTGTTATGCCCGAAATTTCTGTATGGCAGTACTTGGCATAGTTTACCTGACAAAATTTTAAATTGGAAGACCTCCAGCCGCCCCCGGGATCGAACTCGTTCCCTAAAAAAAAGTCTCGTGGCATCGATTTTGCCTTCCAAGGTTGAGGTTTGTTTGTGAACTTGCAAGTGGACTTCCTCCCCAAAATTCGCTTAACTCTCGAACCAATTGAATTCACGTGGAAGGAGGTGTGAAAGGCGCAAACTATTTAAACAAATGCATGCATATTTTGACGTTGCGTTAGAAAAAACATGTTTGCATGATACATTTCATTTCAGTTGTTTTTTTCCGCTGGGTGTTGGATGTAATTGGTTTGCAACGTGTTTTGCAATTTTGTAGGCTATGTACATTGCAATTTAAGCAAACATCGCCATGCAACTCGCTTAGAAATTACTTACCTGGAAAATCAATTGTTTGAATTTTTAGGCACCCACGCCCCTATGTACCATTTCCACCGCAAATTTTTGAAATTCAAAAATGTCCCATTGAAAAAAAAATACTGTATGCATCATGGCTTAATCGAATTACGTTTTTTTTTGGTCACTTCTACGCATGTGTACTACATTACGTAGTTTTTGTAATGTAGGATTTCAGCAAGTGGTTTTTTTTTTTCTGGGGGTGTGATTTTTGAAAATGGCATGGGCAGCTGCAACTTTCCAATCAAAGACAGGACACTAGTGCGTGCGTGTGTGTGTGTGTGTGGATGTTTGTGTGTGTGTGTGTTTGTCTGTGTTTGTGTGTATGTGTGTCTGTGTGTATGTATGTGGTAAGACCATAATTTCCGAGACACGTTTCATCGAATTGTTTGTTGCCGCATACATTTTCCAAATGTTTGTCCCACATATCGACAGGTCTTTATTGTTTTCTCGGTGTCACGTGCCATTTTTTTGCTTATTTCACCTGACGAGTTTCGTCAAACTTCCTGGTGTCAAATCTTTCAAACAACATTTCTCTGACCAAAATTTATAATTGCATAGCGCAATTTATTCTCGCACGCAATCGTCCCGCACGTGTAAAATATCATGCCACAGTGATGGCCAATCAAGACCAACAGGTGCGCCCACAACCGAGCGAGGCAAATCAAATCCATGTATTGCACATCACGTTGGTAGAATTTACGGTGCGGAACTGCAAAACAGGCCACGGCACTCACCAGCAAACCAAAACATTGGAACCAAAGAACCAATAAACATGTTTCATTGGTGGCTGCGCAAAACATACTTGTTCGCAATACATGTTTTTGCCTACGGCAGGAAAACCGTACGTGCGTTTTGTTTTTTTTTGAGTATTGTCTTGGGGTTGGGGTGGCGTGGGGTGGGGGGGGCATGTTAACGTTCCTTGTACTTCGTACATGATATATTGCCATGTTGCTAAGATCTCTGGGATCTTTTGCTACGTTACGTGTTGCTACGCTGCTGAGATCTCTAGTGTGGGTTGGGGTGGGGGGGCATGTTAACGTTCCTCGTACTTCGTACAGGATATATTGCCATGTTAGTGTGGGTTGGGGT
>Ga0126342_10017571_pt1 | contig 12355 bp, 5 predicted proteins | sample Cyp1metagenome_FD_92528 | JGI IMG/M metagenome (GOLD analysis project Ga0126342, IMG submission 92528) | Coral microbial communities from Lord Howe Island, Old Settlement Bay, Australia - Cyphastrea 1 metagenome | ecosystem: Host-associated > Invertebrates > Cnidaria > Coral ... | reverse complement strand
TAATGTACGTAATGTATGTAATGTACGTAATGTATGTAATGTATGTAATGTATGTATGTATGTATGTAATGTATGGTATGTATGTAATGTATGTAATGTATGTAATGTATGTAATGTATGTAATGTATGTAAATGTATGTAATGCATGTAATGTATGTATGTTTGCATGTACGTACGTACGTACGTATGTATGCATGTATGTGTGTGTGTCTGTATGTATGTATGTATGTATGCATGCATGGATGTATGTATGTATGTATGTATGTAATGTATGTATGTATGTATGTAGGTATGCATGTATGTATGTATGTATGGATGTATGCATGGTATGGGTGGTATGTATGGTATGCATGTTATTTATGTAGCTTATGTGTGTTATGTATGTTATGCATCTTTTGTATCTTATGCATCTGATGTATCTTATGTATCTTATGTACCTTATGTATCGTATGTATCTTTTGTATCTTATGTATCTTGGGTATGTAATGTATGTAATGAATGTAATGAATGTAATGTATGTATATAATGTATGTATGTAATGTAATGTATGTAATGTATGTATGTAATGTAATGTATGTAATACAATGTATATAATGTAATGCATGTAATGTTCGTAAGGCATGTAATGTATGTACTGTTCGTAATGTATGTATGTATGTATGTATGTATGTATGTATGCATATATGTATGTATGTATGTATGTAGGTATGCAGGTATGTAGGTATGTAGGTATGCGGGTATGTAGGTAGGTATGTAGGTATGTAGGTATGTAGGCATGTAGGTATGTAGCCACATAGGCATGTAGGCATGTAATGGTATGTAGGTATGTAGCCACATAGGTATGTAGGTATGTAATGGTATGTAGGTATGTAGGTATGTAAGTATGTAAGTATGTAAGTATGATGGTATGTAAGTATGTCAGTATGTAGGTATGTAAGTATGTCAGTGCCTAGGTATGGAACTTGTAAGTATGTCTGTCTGCCTGCCTACCTGCTGTCTGTCCAGATGCTTGCGATCCTCTCTCATGCTTGCACAGATGTTGGATGCTACGTTGCACGAGATCTCTCGTACCAGAGACTCTTGCTGCTACGTTATAGGATCCTCTCTGGTACTTGCACAGACAGTTGATGTTACGTTACAAGACCTTCTACGATTGTACACGCGCAGGCAATTGATGCAACGTTATACGAAGTTATAAGATCGTCTCACCTACTTCCATAGACGCCTGACTTTACATTACAAGATCTTCTCTTGTACTTGCACAAACACTTGATGTTACGTTACAAGACCCTCTATTGTACATGCGCAGACACTTGATGGTCTCTGAAAGGATCTCCTCTTGTACTTGCACAGGCACTTGGTGCTACATTAATAGATCTTCTCGTGTACTTGCACAAACACTTGAGGTTAATTATAGGATCTTCTTTTGTACTTGCAGACTTTCACAAACGCTTGGTGCTACATTAAAAGATCTTCCCTCGTACTTGCACAAACACTTGATGATATGTTACAGGATGCTACGTGTTGGGCTCGGTGTGGGGGACCATGCTATTGGGGGGGGGTAGCCGGCCGCCAGCCGGGACCATATATGCATGGAGCTCTGCCTGGAGCTTGATATTTGCGGAAACGCCAGGGCCGTAGTAAAAGCGCCTTTTGCCATGTTTGAATCACCCGCCCATAAACGGGGTTCAGCCCCATGGGGCCAGGCTACCTGGATGCCGGACAAGGGCCCTGCCAGTTCTCGGAACAATGGGCCTCGCACGTACTCAGTGAAGGCCTCCGGGCTACCTTGGCGCTAGGGAACCTTCCCCACAACCCTATTGGCTTTGCCAGTTCCCAACTTGGAGCTACAAACCATGCAGACTAACACCCAAAGCAAATATCCATAAATATCCCATATATCCCCATCCGCGTACCGGTTCTGCAATGCTTGACTTAGCATCTTCTCAGCCGGATTTATGGATCCTGCAACTCAACTGAAGTACAAGCCAATATGATCAACCCAAGCTGGATCAACCCAAGCTGCCATACCACTCAGAGATCCGCGCATGTATGAACTCTCGGTCAAAGTCAGTGCTGCAACCAGCCTCAATTTCTGGGGAAAAAGGAACGAAAAACTGGACCAGGAAAATAATATTCTGATATGGGAAAACACGTGAAATCATATATGCTACGCATTGCTAATCATATGTGCAATCATGTGCATATTAATTTATATACGACAATAAGTATATAGTTTAATATTATATTATATTATGTTGTATAAACATGTGGCGTGGCATGATGCGGAATGCAAACTTGGCGATCCCAGCTGCCTCGTGCAGGTCAAAGCTTTCGAGTGCAGCCACCAGCCTTCTTTTCTCTCGCCTTAGGATCTGGAACAAGTGGCTCAAAATTGGGTGGAAATCCGAATGAGATTGGAATTTATGGAGTTATGATTGTGAAGAGTTTTGATTAATAGAGTTTCCAGCTGCCCCGAACAGTGAGCTGTCCAGTGATCAGCTTACATATAAACGAGAGATAATACATCGTCAATACCTACGGTTATTACACGCGTATTGCATGGGTCAGCGAATGGGGCAATTGGAAGCGCGTCATTTGTAATCAAAGGGGGATTTGAAATTAATGTTAGCCTCCGATTAGTGTGATGGCACCCTAGGGCGTTTTTTTTTCCAAAATAATTGCGTATTTTGTGGAGAGGGGGATGGGCCTCTATTGTGGAAAGTTTTTTCTCAGATCCAATTTTGTCAGGAGGAGCTTTATCCACCTTTATGCGCCTTTCTTTGGGAGAACTTGTCCATTTACTTTAGAAAGCCATATCCATGTTAAAGCCTTGAAAATGCAAGGTTTCACACATAATTAATTAGATGCCTTATTAAACCCTTATTAGAAAACAGCTCCCAAGGAATTTTTCAAGGGGGTACCCCATGAGTGACCCAGATCCTCAATAATGTAATTGTTTCGGTGGTACCCTATTGTGCACAAAAACTTTTTTGGGGTGAGTTTATTGGAAAAAAAGAAATTCAACTAAAAGTAAATCAAATGAATTGAAAGCAAATTGGATTGAATTGAAATCCTTTCTTATCAATTGTTTTCTTTGAGGTTGAAAAGAGAAATCAGTTCAAAGTAGAATCAAATGAATTGAAAGTAACTTGATTTCAATTGAAATCCTTTCTTATCAATAGATTTCTTTGAGATTTAAAAGGAAAAACAATTGAAATTAGATTCAAATGAATTGAAAGTAAATTGATTTCAATTGCAAGATGATGATGATGATGATGATGACGATGATTATTTTGATGATGATGATGATTATGATGATGATGATGATTATGATGATGATGATTTTGATGATGATGATGAATATGATGATGATGATGATGATGACGATGATGACGATGATGACGATGACGATGGCGATGATGATGATGATGATGATTTTGATGATGGTGATGATGATGATGATGATGATGATTTTGATGATGATGATGATGATGATGATTATGATGATGATGATGATGATGGTTTGATGATGATGATGATGATGATGATGCCGATGACCCTCCTCACTGCATGGAGTTTTAACAAGGCAAATTCAGAGACTCTGGATCTGAGGGGTCTCCAACCCCATGATAGATCCACCATCTGAGCCCCCAAAGGATGGCCCCAAAGTGCCGGTGGAAAATGCTGGAAACAGTGGTGCCATGTAGGAACTTGATGGAACTGGGACAAAGGTCCTCCAAAACACCCCGCGGAAAAAAAAAAAACTAGGAGGCTCAAGTTTCCCGAAACATCCGAAACTTTTGTTGATAGTTTGCGACTCAAATGGTACCTTTCCAATGAAACAGCCCAGGAGGTTCTCACTTGGGGTATACCCCGTTCCTATCAATTTCATTCAATTTCTGGACAACTTCAAAACAATCCCAAACCCCATACTTGACATTATAATACACTATGCATTTGTCTTGGGTGCCGCTGCGTCAACCTACAAGGAACGCATGACAATCAAGTATCGGATTTTGGGGGCAAAAACACATCAAATGACCAAGCCCAACTAGGATTCCAGGAGTTTCAGCCAAGCTGCAATGTTCTTCGGACATAGTGGACTAGTGGAAGTATTGGAAGCAGGCTGAAGGCGGTAGAGATGTATCCAAATTCACCCCAGGCCAGTATCTGAGCAAGCATGAAGGTAATCATGATGACAATTAACCTGTCAGCGGATGGGCGAGAAGGTTGTGGAAGAGGACAAGCCGCAAGCAGCAGCAGTCCCTTTCAACTTGCACAAAGCTGTTGGAACAAACAGGACAGTTTCTAGGCGGCTCCTTTGTTAAAGTGGTGAGTCGACTGATTTTCGCACGATACTAGTATATAGTAAAAATATGTAAATGTAGTCTGTGATTCTCAAACAGTGGTGCCCACTGGAAGTATCCTGGAGGCTTCCAAAAATCGCTAAGGCACCCCATCATGACCATGCCGATCATAGTTTCCACGTACCTCTTTGATCAAACAAACAGAACGAGCAAAGTGACAAAAGGCAGGAACATACTTTGGCCTGTCTTTCCCTGTTGCCATTTCATTGGAGTTTATGAGTGAGGGACAACCTTGCCTACAAATCTTGCATGCCAGATTTCATGCTGTCATAAGGTGTGCGAGGGAGAACTCTTTTCCGCGTACTATCATGGTGATGGTGGTCAGCTGAGAAAATGGCTGGTCCCTCAAAATGCAAAGCAATCACTGAGGCTATGGGCAAACAAGCGCGACCAACACACACACACACACATTCTGCTTCCAAATTCTCAACACTGGTGCATTATCAGACTGACATATCAACATATATCAACTAGACATCCTTCATTACACTGCCTCTAGATGCTGGGATGTTGACCAACTAGCCCACCCAAAGGAACAAAAACACAACACTACCGTACAAGCAAGCAAGTTCAATCGTATTTTATATTGATGTTTCTATAAATAAAAAATACAAATATTATAAAATTAGCTAAGATACATCATTATATATAAAGGTATATAAAGGTCATGATTGGATACATCATCAGCAATCTATATAATCTGGGCATATCTGGGCCAAGGCACAGTGGAGCCAGGACCACCTGACCACTTGGATTGGCCTTGCGAAAGGCTGCCAGCTCAAAGATACACCAAAGCCTCGAGAGCAACCTGAGTCTTAAAGTGGATAAAGTGGATGTGGATGCCGACCTGTACCCTGGCAGTTAGATGATGTTAAAAGAAATTGCCAACCTACCTGTGAAGAGGATGTAGACACCAACCCGTGATTTGTTTTTTCGAAATGCAGTGAACGCCAAAAGAATTTGTCGCCCTTGAATGCCATGAAACATGGCAATTGAACATACTTATGTTCTAGAATTATATATTGTTTGTTTTTATGATAGACGACAATCTGTCAGTAAGGAATTCCATTGCGATGTTTTTGATTGCCATACGGGATTTTAGTTCTGTTGCAGTTGCAATCAGCTGCAATCAGTTGCAATCAGTTGCAACCAATCAGTTGCAATCACTTGCTGGTGCGTGGTTGAAGCTTTTCACTATCAAGTCTGTTTCAATAATTTCGGTGTTTCCTGATGGTTTGGGTATTTGTTGCTCTTGATCGCTTGCATTTTCCGTAGCAACCGAAAATACGGAACTGTTGTGAATCATAACTCTCATTTGTATATTTTGTATTGTATCAGCATTAACATAGCATCGCTTTCGCTCCGGCTTGCCGGCACGGAATGTGCATAAAAATGTCTGGATACTTGACCCAATGCCATTGAAAGGGTGCAGCACATTGCGCAGTGGCACCTTGGTGAAGTTCTTCACTGGAAGCTTAATGGTTTGCACGTGTACCGTCAATCAAACCTTGCCATGGACAATTACCCTCTGGTAAACTAACATAGCTATGGAAAATCACCATGTTTAATGGGAAAATCCACTATAAATGGCCATTTTCAATAGCTATGTTGCAGGGGATTTCCAAGCGAGCCCATGATTGCCATGGCACGGAGGGCTCCACAGAACTCGGAGCTCTTTCGATTTTGACAGAAAACCTGCGATTTTGTAAAAACGTGGCGAACCATGATGGCTTATATTCAACGCAAGCAGCTAACATCCCGCCAACTTAAATGGGTTTGTCACAAAATAGGGTACCCCATTCCATCCAGATCCAGAACAAGACGAGTTCAAGTCTTACCCGGTTTACGATGGCCGCGCATGCGCGGGAGCTAAGTGAAGGCAATGAACGATGCGTCATTTCTTTCAGACAAATCTAGTTCCTAAGGGGAGAATTTACTGAATTTTACTGACATACAACAAAGACAGTGCTTTGAAATTACAACGTACGAAACATTACGAAACATGCAACGTATTTTCAGCCGCCTTCCAGTCCGTAGACCCCAAGTCTTGTCAACCGTGGATCTGCTTGGTTGATACTCACCTGAGGCACGAGGACAGGGAGCCTGGTCAGCTACCAAGCAGCCTTTGTCACATCTCATGTCTGGCTTTGTATGTCATGTATGCCACATCACTTCTGTCATGTATATCATGTTTGTAATGTTATGTCTTGTATGCCATGTATGTATATGCATGTAATGATTTGCAATGCATGTCATGTATGTAATGATGTTTAAAGTATGTCATGTACGTTATGTTCTGTAATGTATGTCATCTTTCGTTATGTTGTGTTTTGAAATGTATGACATGTATGTCATAATGTGTAATGATATGTAGTAGTTTGTAGTGATTTGTAGTGATTTGCAATGGCTTGTAGTGATTTGCAATGATTTGTAGTGATTTGCAATTAGTTGTAATCATTTGTGAGGATTTGTAATATTTTGTAATGTATGCATGCATGCATGCATGTGTATGCGTGTTCAGATTATTCACTACAGTTTGTATGATTTTAGCATATTTTATCATATTTTAGCCTTGGCCGTGTCTTTAAGTTATTAAGAGCTGAACCCCACTTCTATGTTCTACATGGCACCAGGTTTACCTTCGAAAGACTGGTATCTTTGAATTGCAGAGAAAGACAAAATGATTCTTCAGCAAAAGAGCATGACTCAGTATAACCCCTGCACAATTGGAGGTTTAAAATGGTTTAAGCACAAGATTTGCTCATATCATGGAATCTGGATCGCTGTGGAGCCCCAGTAGAAGTTCGAACAAGACAAGTGTGCCTGAAACAGCTATCCGAAGCAAGCGCCGATTCACATTTGTATCCAGGTGAAGATTTTTCACGTGGGACCCAAACAGGCGCTGGGGCATCTCGGAAGCTTCTACCAACAATAATTAGTTTATTAGTTTGGAGGTACGTTTCCTCCAAAAGATTTTTTTTAAACGAAAAACATGTCATTTTTTTACCCCATGAAATCTGCATGGAAAATATGGAAAAAACAAGTCATCGAACTGAATGGGCCCTCTGTACCATAGCAAACTGATAAATTACCGGTATACCCTCCGGTCAAATTAATGCTTACACATGTCAATATAAAATGCCCTAGGCCCTATGTATGATTTTATATGTTTATTTTTTATGATTTTATATGATTTTCCTATCGAACCCTCCATTTATCCATTTAAAATATAAATCTCCACCAGATGATTTCCCAGCCATGTTAACTGATAGCCAGGCCGCCACGTCCACGAAGCAAATCTCAGAGCTACAGCGGTAGGGCGCCACAGCCAAGCCCATCAGGACCGCCAAAATCGCCACAGCCCTGGTGGTGTTTCTGCAGAACGTATGGTGGAATTGTAATTGAACCAAAGAAGTCCAAAATTCTTGGATACACAACGGCACAACTATAGTATAGTACAAATATATTAAGGGAATACGATATCTCTTCAACCTGGATGTGTCCCAAGATTTGGTAAGTAAACGTAAGTACCCCTTGAAAGCCACACATTTTGACTTGCGGATGGCAATATGATTGAAGGTTTTCTCATTTGCAAACACCGACACAAACACTGATCCGCTAACTCGGGGCAGCAAGAAAAAATGGTACAAAGAACCAACAAAACAAACCAAACACCAGGACGGAATTTTGAAAACCGTTTGGAACCGGAAAATCCACCAATTCATTGTCATAGTCGGAGTCGGCAAAGGAAAAGCAGGAAATGTGGAAATTCATGGAAATTCAGACAATCATTCGACTCAAAGAAGTGAGAACACAACGCTCTCAGATTTTTCTGTAATTTTCTGTGGTTTACCACCTCAAAATTTACACACAATAAACCAGGGACGCACCGGTCTACTCCCTGAAAAACGATTGACATTGCACTTCTGGATGCCCAAAAGTATTACCGAGGTTTAACTTCCGTGGCCATCTTGCATTGGAAATCTTTGAAACAGATGGTCCAAGGAAAATCTTGCAGGAAACCATTGAAACCATGGTCTCCCGAGTAGTCTTTCATTCACACACACACACATATATATATATATATACGTATGTTATATATATATGTGTGTGTATTATATGTATATATAATATACACGTATGTATATATATATATATATACATGTCGAAGATATCTCAATATATAATTTCAATATTTGTGCGCATATACCTATGCGTGTCAATCTATTGGACTATCGATCTTGGGCATCATGATTTCCGTGAAGCCTCATCCAAAGACCGTGAGGCACCCAGCCCGCGAAGTTGTAGGACGTATCCTTAACATAACATGAATTTAATCACTGCCCCTAAGAATGCTGGATGATATTGATAATGGATAAAACTACTCACAATTAACAATTAATAACAATTATATCTCATATCTCCTTATCCCGTTGTAGAGAATTTATCCACCATTCATCTCTTACAACCCCTGATGAAACCATACATAGGAAAAACACACGCAGAACAACCCGTTCATATCAGTTCATTTTGGAGGCCCGTTTTGAGGGTGTCTTGATTTCTGTGAACGGATTCACTGAGGGTGGACCATTCTTGGGCACTCAAAGCATGGTATGGAAGGTTCTCTGTACTTTCTGTGCGCGCAAATGCCCAGAGCCAACTCATGAACAAGAGATAACAAGAGTTTGCAAGTCTGGCCGTCTGCAAAAACCGTTTGTGTATGCTACTGCTATATTGATTCTTTGGATCATATGGGATCATCTTGTACAGGCCCGAACACAAAAAAATGTGAGTCCATGATGCGTGCTCCCTTCCATGGTCACTTAGATCCATAACGTGTTGTGCAGGCTGTGAATCTTGGCCCGGCCGATCTCCAAATTCTCCCCTGATCAAAGCAGTGCAGCTCAAATATCAATGGAAAAACATTATATAACTCATTAATTAAAAAAAGTTGGCATGACCCAAGACAGAAGTCCCAAGGTCTAGATATATATCGCAATCCCGTACCTAAATACCTCCTGGAAACCCAGTTGTTTTTTGTTTCGAAACTGGACATCACCAGCACGCTTTGACCATGGCACGTAGTACCAAGTGTGATATGGAAGCAGCTCCGCAACGTAGAGTGACGCCGCCATCACATTGAAGAAACACCACAAGATCAGGATGCAGGGCCAGCCCGTCCGAAGCAACAGGGCCCAAACTTTCCTCGGTGGCACCCAAAATACACAAATGTGGCAGTGGAAAATTTTGGGAAATCCGCCATGTGCAAATCATCTTCCCATGGAACTTACGGATTTTTTTAGTGCCACCATGGATTACAAGAGGAATCATGCACCATCATGCATCATCATCTACCATCAATCGCTTCTTTGTTCTATCTACGCCATCTTAATTCACAATCGTCACTGCATTGGCAAAATGCCAAACCCGCCTTGCAACCGAAATTCGTTGGAAACAAAATGCATATTATGAATTCATAGGCGAAGTAATGTTTAATGTAGGCATATATGTATATGCATTTGAAACATTTTGAAACAATATACAACATCGATAATGAAATTATTCTCCTGTGCATTAACCAGTTGACGTCAGGGCAAGCATTTTGTAGCACGCCCAGGTGTTGAGCTGGGTGGTGGAGGCTTGGTGTGATTCCCCAGGAAGCACCGGTGAACCAAAAAAACAACCCAAAAATCGGAGCCTTACAAAATGCTTGCCCCAAGTTTATTTCCAGGCCCCAAGCCCAGTCATCTTATAAGCTTGTGTGTTATAGAATGGTTGGTTTGGAAATATGCCTAACCTAACTTGTACCTATCCCACTTCCCTGGGAAACACTGCAATCCTTTTTCCCAGTCCCCGAAACATTTTTTTTTGGGGGGAACAACATGGAAAATTAAATACACCTACAGTGCAAGTACATCTAAATACAAGTTTTTCAACCAATCCATTTTGTAGCATAGTTTGTTCCATTCTGACCTTCTGTGGACTGTAGCCCTTTTAGTCCCAAACCATTTTGTACAAAACTGGTTTTGAAACCCTCAGGCAAACATCAGCATGCACCCGCCTCATTCTTTTCTAATTCGACAAAAAACAGTGTTATGACATGACTGGCCCCGACGTCGTTTTGTAAAGAATGTTGGCTCTTATGAAATGATTCACCCAACAAAAAACACATCTTTTACAAAATGGCAGGGTTCACTGGGCAAAATTCCTTACAAAATGCTTCCTTTTGTTCCAAACATGCCCTCTGAAATGGAACATGGGTCCAGCCATTTCATAGTGGAAATGTGCACAGGGATATAAATTTCACAAGTAATTATTCGATTATATAATAAAACATTAAGTGGCCCCAGTTGGGTGGATTTAGGTAATGGAGAAAATAAACAAATTATCTGACCAATTTAAGGATTTTTTGGGGTCGCACCATATTTTATGAAATTGACATAAAGTTAGGTGAGGCCGTTTGAAAAACGAAATCAGTGTGAGGTCGTTGTCGCGGCTGAGGTTGTTGCGCACGCCAGAGTATCAAATCCGTTTGGCGAGCTTTCCCCCCAGCTGCCCACGGCAAACAAGATCTAACAGCCAGAAAACTGCACCAAACACAACCCGGAACTGTTTCTATTTTGGCGAAACAACACCGTTTTGTTTCCTTCATCCCTGAGCTTGTTTGGCACGGTTTCCCATCGTACCCCCCTAAGATTGGCAAGAATTGGAAACCCGAAAGCCATACCGAGCAAGCACGGCAGCATTCCTCTTTTAAAGGAACCGTTTTGTTTCTTCATTTTTCATACCTGACCCTGTTTGGCGCGTTTTCCCATGAATCATACCCTCACAAAATTGGCACAGTCAGGAACCAGAAAGCCTTACCAAACACAGCATGGTGCCTTCCCCGCTTTCACTTGAGAACGCAATAGCAGGAACATCCCGCACACACCAAGGACGAATCGAACCTCGACGCCACCGTGCGTTTCTTTCAATTTGCTCCAGCCCTCTGACTGGGGGGGGCTGCAAAATGATAATTATCTGTGATACCTGCGGCAAAGGCTCCCCCGCTGGCACAAATATGGAATCTTTTGTGTGGCGCGGTTTACAACTATAGCTCCCCAAGTTTTAAACAATATGCGTTCCTTTAGGATGAATAATCTAAAACCATCGTCAATGCTGCGCTTTCCAAGCGGAATCACCCGGTAGAAGGAACGGTTGGATACTACTATAAATGTATATTTTTTTAATTTGAAAATTCTGCATCGTTAATTCAGGGGTGACGTCGTGACGTCGACTTATTTTGTACACAATATATATAATATAACATTGATTAACATTGTATAACATGTGTTTTCTTAATGCGATGCAATGCAACATGATGTAAAAATTAATGTAATGTAATGTAATGATGTATGTGACGATGTATGTAATGATGTACGTAATGGTGCAATGATGTATGTAATGATTATGTATGCACTGATATATGTATACATATATAATGTACGCAATTTTTAATGCATGTAATGCATGTAATGTATGGTACGTATGTAATGCACACAAAATGCATGATAATGCTTGCACTGCATGCACTGCATGTACTGGATTTGTAATGTATGGATGGACGGATGCGTGCATGCATGTATGGTCCAGTACGTATGTCCATATGTCACTATGTCAATCTGATGTCAATCTGATGTCAATTTGATGTCAATCTATCTATCTACCCACCTATATATCTATCTGTCTGTCAATCTATTTATCTATCTATCTATTTATCTATCTATCTATTTATCTATCTATCTACCTATTTGATTTATCTATCTAATCTAATCTAATCTAATCTATATCTATATCTGTCTATCTATCTATATTTGTCTATCTATCTATATCTGTCTATCTATCTATATTTGTCTATCTATCTATATCTGTCTATCTATCTATATCTGTCTATCTATCTATATCTGTCTATCTATCGCTGTCTCTATCTGTCTGTCTGTCTGTCT